>Ga0100403_1002902_pt1 | contig 13128 bp, 9 predicted proteins | sample CryGeymet201501t_FD_83663 | JGI IMG/M metagenome (GOLD analysis project Ga0100403, IMG submission 83663) | Groundwater microbial communities from Crystal Geyser aquifers in Utah, USA - Crystal Geyser metaG 2015-01t | ecosystem: Environmental > Aquatic > Deep subsurface > Groundwater | place: USA...
AGCCTAGGCTGTGCTCTAAGAGATTTCCAATGTCCCTTCTATCCTCAGTCCTATGCTCTATCCAAAACCCTTCTTTGCACCAGGGTACTTGTGTTAGTCTCCAATCTTTCTCTAATCTGGATTTTAAGTGACTCAAGAGATACATCACACCAAAAAAGCTAAACAAAATTACAACGATTATAACCGCAAAGGGTCCAAACTTCTGAATAGGACTTTGCCTGAAATAAAAGTATGTAGAATCTGAACTCAACGAAACTGTATAGCTCAATGGTGTCCACGAAGAAGATTCGATCAATTCGCAGTTCTTGCTCTCGGCCGGGAAGGAAAAAATAGTCCGACCTTGCTGACAGGCGACCACTTCAGAGGACTTTAAAACTCGAAGGCTTTGCAATAGCGAAGACTCTAAGAGTGATAGGTTTCGTTGCTCAAGCGCAAGTTCGCCTAATGACCTCAGGTTTCGAAGAACTTCTTTGGTGCTAAAATGATCCTCAATAAATGCAGCCACAGAAAGGGAAACAAATCCCACAAGAACAAGAGAATACAAAATTTTTATAGGACGAATTGCATTTCTGTCGAACCAAGCCTTTAGACTCATTTGTTCTTCAGATAAATAAAGTTCGATAAATCATAATCTCTTCTGGTCAAAATGTCCTTCTTCAACTTTATCGAATTCTTCCTGAAAACATAGACTCTCCTTAAGAATCCTAAATGAACATATGGGACTTCCTCTAGAATAGATGATGAAACTTTTTGATAATGCTCATTCAATTTAGATAGATCCGTTATTTCCCGACCCTCTTCTAGGAGCTTTAAAACACTTGGTCTAGATGCCATCTCGGTGGAAATTGATCCATTCGGACCGAGAGTGTGGTACAATGCATCCGGATCCCCCTTCAAGACACTAAAACCATAAAGGAATACATCTGGCTCGTAGGTCTTGAAAAACATCGACCATCCGTTTCCGGAATTGGATATGTCTCTAAATGCAATCCCATATTTTTCAAGCAATTCAACCAGCCAAGATCCCGAGGATCCAATATAAATTTGAAGAGGATTCTTTTGGGACCATTCTACGAGCCTCTCCAAATCCGCCCTTCCGGAATCGACGAGCTCCCTAGCTAAGAGAGAATCCAAGCGGCCGGACTGAACCGGAAGGTAAGACTGACTATCTGGCTCAAATCCGGGAGCCATTTTGTTTAAAAATTCTTTATTTTCGCTAATCTCATTGTGAATTAAATATTGGAATGCCTTTCTTAACTTTGGATCTTGAAAAAATCTGCCGCTCATCCCATTTAAAACTAAAATAAGATGAGTCGAAACCTGACCCTGAAATATCTCTAACTTGTCTCTGTTATCATCCAGCATTGGGAAACTCGAAAACGGACTCAATTGGACTAGATCTAGATCCCTATTTAAAAGCGGAACTATAGGAGATACTTCAGACTCTCCCACGATAGCAATCTCTTTGGGGTTCATTTGACTGTCGGGATGAAATGGATTTCGAACCAGCTTAACTCTATCCGAACTCGAGCTCTCAATAACAAAAGGTCCCGACCCTATGAACCGCCCACTTCTCAAAGGCTTCGCTACAGAATATCTGACACCTGAAAAATGCTCAATTGCCATCCGGAAAGGCTCCTTGAATCTGACTTCGAGAGTCTTGTCATTGATAGCCCGTATGCCCGCCAATTCTGACGTTCTATCAAACTCCTCATAACCAACAATCTTATACATCAAATCTTGCATCGAATGATTCGTTGATTGGCTAGCCAACCTCATTGACGCCTCCCAGTTTCTCTTTATATCTGAGGCAAGAACAAAAGATCCGTCTGAAAATCGTTTGGTTGTATCTATCTCAAAAATTATTGATTTTTGGTCTGCGCTAGTTTTCCAAGATCTTGCAACTGATGGTGTAACGATACCATCGCCACCGACTTTTACCAATGACTCAAACTCCTGGCTCAGAATCACACCACCAACAAAACTGTGCTGCTGACCTGGAACAAGTGCTCCCCATTTTGGGGGAAGCGACACTCGTAGCAATTCTGATTGAGAAGAACCGAGGTGAAATAGAGCTCCCGTAATAAGTCCCGTCGCAGAGAGTAGTCCCGCACATGAAATCATAATCAATCGATTCCTTCTCAACATCTATTTCGGAATTAGTCCGCTGTCGTTTCCAGCTATCAAGATATTCGAGTTTACTTTTATTTTCTCATTTATAATTAAAATCTCTATGGCTTCTTGAAATTTACGATCAGCCAAGTCGCCTTGAGCGTCTTCTAAACTTAGTTCACGAAAGATTTCTCGAGCCTCGTCTAGAGTGAGACTGGTTTGCCCCAAGGTCTCTGCTCTATTTCTCAATCCAAAGGAGAACAAGGAGACAATGGATCTCAAAGCAGATCTCATATTCATCGACACCGTCTTCTCTGATGAAGAACTTGAGCTTAGAAGCTTCCAATTTGCAAAATATGAGACCGACGCAATAGGTAGTGCCGCCAAAGTGGCAAGACATGCTCTCTTAAATGGCTTCATTATAATTCTCCTTAATATTTCTATTTTCATCTTTCCAGCAGCCTGGTCAGGAGCCAAAAAATCTCCATACTTTGCGTAGGCTAAGTTTCGATCTCCGCCACATACCGCTAAATCTTCACAATTTTCACAACCCCAAATTTTGCCTGATCGAAGTGACCTCAATACAGGATCATTTAAGTACAGATTTGCCAATCCATTCTTCTGAATATTCCCAATCACATGATCAGTCCGACTACTGACCTTTAGGTTCCCCATATAATCCACGACAAGAGATCTTCCAAAGTGTCCGTAATGTCCTAACGAAGGGTGGATAAGATGAAAAAGTGGCGAGGTGAAATTAGTTTCAACTCCCTGTACGACTGACCCTATAAGAATTTTCTTATAAGCTTCCTTTAATTCAGCAGATGTAAGCTCACGGTCAATCCCCGACTGCTTTGATTTCAGACCGACCCCGGATGGGACAAATCTTACAAAATTCACAGCCGGTATTTTCTCTTTCTTTCCAAACTCAAAAAAGTCATTGATCCACTTTGAAGTTCGATGCGAGAGAGTAAATTGAGCGGAAACTCGGTGCCTTTTTTGAACTATTTTTCTTAATCCACATATTGCTTTATTAAAGCTTCCTTTACCGCGAATCTCATCGTGCCTAGCCTCATCCGGCCCGTCGAAACTAACTTGAAAATGAACTTTTCGAAATTCAGAGAATAGCTCCAAAACTTGGTCAGGAACATAAGTCCCATTAGTCAAAACGGAAAGAGGAACCGAACTCCCAAACCGTAACGAGACTTGCCTTAGAGTGTGCTGGAGGTTTGAACTCACTAAAGGTTCACCACCACATAAAATAATTGATGGGGGACAATCCAGTTTACAAAGTAAATCTTGATACTGACTCAAAATATCCGTCCATCCTGCCGCCTTGAGAGCTCCAATATTCCTATGGTGGGAGTGATAGCAGTGATTACATGAGAGATTACATGAATTCGTTATATCAAGCTGAATACTCAGTGGGTTATTACTTGCTACCAAGTACTTTGATAAGATTTTTTGAGCAGGTGAATACATCAATTCTTTTCCTCGAATCCAGAGAAGTGCAGCAAACCATATGCCATCTATCAATAAGGCCATATTGGTTTGGCAAACATTTGATTTCACAACCCTTTTTAGTCAAGTAAATTGATTTTCTATAAAGATTCCGACTCATTTCATTGAAATAAGTATAATGGTTTTGTATACATAGTGGACCAATACAAATGGATTTCGACAAGAAAGCTATCTTCGAAATTTCTGTGATTCACATTTTAACTAGAGTTTCAGACTAATTTAGATTGCCAGATACGAGCGTCCACAGGCTGACCCACTCCACATGAGGAGAATGGACAAACTGATCGACCAAGTTGAGAATTTGAAGTTCGTAGCCGAGAGATTTTAACACTTCGGCATCTTTTGTGAGGCTGTCAGAAAAACACGAAATATACACGAGAGCTTTTGGTTTGAGCACTCCGTCTTTAAGAAAATCAAGAAGGCGCATCAGTCCAGACCTTGGAGGATCCGCAAGAAGCGCGTAGTTGCCATCAAGAGGAAGCTTTGAAACCAGTCCTTCAATTTGTTTCACTGATTTGGCGTCAATGGCCATGAGTTCGACATTATTGATCTGTGCCTGCTTTAACCCCTCTTCGAGAGAACTTAAGGAGAGGCGGTCGTTTTCAAAAGCCAGAACCTTTTCAGCTCCACGGCTTAAGGGGTAAGTGAAGTTGCCACTTCCGCAGAAAGCCTCCACCCAAAATCCAACTCCTGTAAGCTCCTTCGCTTTTTTGAAAGCTCTCATGGCTTCACCGACAAGAACTTTATTAGCTTTCAATCCGGACTGAGAAAATCCGCCGACAGGGCTGTGCACAGGATAAGATTTATTTGAAGCGTCCCAAGTTTTAAACCACGGTTTGAAATCAAGAGTCTTACTCAGTTTTGGTTGATCGTTTTCGAAATGGAGGGGTTTTTTTCGCTGCCCCACTTCCACATGAGCTTTTTCAGAGAGGCGCTTTAAATAAGACTTTTCATCAAAGAGGGTTTTGATGTCTTCATTGGAGAAGTCGAGCCAAACGCCGCGCTCCCCTTCTGGAGAAACTCTCAATCGAACAGAGCCCATTTTTATGGGAGGCAAATCTTTTCTGAATTCTTGAAACCAGGCTTCCAACTCCGGACTCATCATGGGGCATTCGTGGATGTCGACCAACTCTCTTTGAGACAAACTCATGTCCACCCCAGAGCTCTTTAGAGCCCACAGGCCGGCCTTCATTTGACCGTCCTCACCGAATTTGATGGTGAAGTCCACTCGGTCACGAAAACGCTTCTCACCTACGGAAAGGACCTCAATGGGCGTTTTTGGGAGAAGACCATGTAGGGATTTCAGCTTTTCATCACGTTGCTTTTGGACCGGGATTTCGATCCACGGGCAGCCTCCACAGACCCCAGCTAACTGGCAGTGGATACTTGAGTTTTCGGAATGGCTTTGGTTTTCTTGTCCCATTTTCAGCACCCCTTCTACCCCGAAATGACGGAAATTGTCTCTATAACCTTTTCACAGCCCGTTGACTTGCATCTGAGGTTGGCGCAAGGATTGCTCCCTTATGTCTCTGTGGAACGTATGTTGAAGCAGAACGTAAGTTGATACCGCTTCTTGAGATCTCTGACACTTGGCGCTTTCCCCTCCCCCCCCCGAAAGTGAAAACTTTTTTCTTAAAGCCAGGTGTCAGCCCTCAAGGGCCTTTACTTCTTCCCCTCACTCACTGGAAACAACTGAATATTGAGCTGAAAGACGCGGTCCCCTTTGGAGCTCTGTCTGTTGACCATCACATCTTTGGTCCATCGTTTTCTGAACTGTCGCAATTCGAACTTTAAATCTTCAAACTCTGCCTCGGTTAGAGCGACGGTCATCGCGCCGAACTCCCTGTCTTGAGGAGGATCTTGCGCCAAGGACTCAAGGCCTAAGTAGATCAACTCAGATTGAATCTTTCGAACCAGATCCACAGGCACATTCTCTGAGCCCGACATCAGACTTCGGCCCTTTTCAAGCTGACCCTCTTTATTGACCGCCAACTCTCCTGAAGCCATCAGGTTCATTAATGCTTTTTTAACCACTTCCGGCTTCGCTTTTCTGCGTAGCTGAGAGTAGAGAGATTCGAAGTCCGCAGAAACGTCTTTTTGATCTGCCAAGGAGTGCAGAACCCAAGCCACCCAGCTAGGGATCTTTTCCCAAGTGTCTTGATTGATCTCGCCGGTCTTTAATTTTTTTCCGACACGCAAATCAGAAAGCTCTTTTAGTTTTTGATTTCGCTCTAAAGGATTTTCGGTTTGAGTGAATCTCACAAGAGAGCAAAACTCATCCGTCTGAAACTTTGATAGATTCATCGCCTTGGCAAACTTCTTTGCCATGGCTTCGGAGAGGTTTCTTTTTCCTTCAATGACGAGCTTCAGATAGTTCGGCGATCGAATGTCCGCTGCGGCGGAAAACATCGCATAGGAATAGGGTCTGCGATCCGCGCGTGTTTGGAACTTTCGATGCTCATAGAAGTCGCTTAAAAACAGCCGGTAATCCGTGTAAGAGCCGAGGTCGGGCATATCGGCCTGACCTTCAAACTTTACGCCGTCTCTTTTTGCACTTTCTCTTGCACTTTCTTTTGCATTTTCAAGTGCCGTCTCAGTGGATAAGACTTCTTTAGGTAAAACTTCTGTCGATTTGAAATCGGCAGATGCCTTTTCCTTGGACACGACGTCGGTTTGCGAATGTTTTGGTTGGTGAGAAAGAATCTCCACTCCCTGGACCTCCTAGCTCTAAAAGGTATCCTTTCATGGAGGTCCGTGGAGACTCAAGCTCAAATTTAGATTTAACCCCGTGGGTCTTCAGGAAGTTGTTCGATCACAGGAACTTGCTTTGGAGAAACGGTCTGTCTCAAAAGGGAAGTGGCTGAGAATCGAAGACTTTCTTGATAAGTTCCACCGAACCTCAAAAGAATATTTAAATTGCCACCAGCATCATTGTTGACAAGATGAGCACTGCCAATGTACTTCGCCCAACTCTTTTGTGACACCACAGTCAGCTTGTTTGAGTAAATGGGATTCTTGTTGTCCGCATAAACCAAAGGCCCCTGAATCACGAACCCAGCCATTGAGTTGTCTCCGTTAAACTGAGGCTCATCTTCAAATACGAGCGCAAATGCAGAGGCGCCGTAAGCGGAAGCCCAAGTTCTGTATCCAATGGTGCGCGCGGCAGGAGTCATCTTGGTGTTGCTGTCTCCACAATAAGCTTTTAAGTGTTGAGTGAGTCGATTTGGAAAGTCCCTACGATGTTTATTAACAAGGCAAGAGTTGTAAGCCGTGTTGCTAAAATAGCGAGCCATCGCCTCATAGTAAGGATTCTGAGTTCCCGTATAGTGCAAACGATCTTCCTCAGCGATTGTTAAGTGAGCGTCGCCAGAGCGGTGGACCACATAAGCCATACGGCAGATTTTTCCACCCTTAACTTGGGCGATTTGTATGATGGCATTTTGACAGCCGCCATCTTTATCCATGCACATGATAGAAGCTTCAAAAGTTAGGTCCAAGTCGCCTTTGATATTCACTTGCTTAAGCTTAGAAAGCCTTAAAGCGTCGAGCTTGCCTTTAAATAAAGTTTTAACGGGAGTCTTAACGTCCCCGTCCGCAAAGGCCACTTCGAGGTGAACATTTGAATTGTTGTAAGTGTCTACATAAAGAAAAACGTCTTGGATCCTCTCAGCAAGCCTTCGGCTCTCCACGAGAACATCTGGTTGGTAGCGATCCGGGTGATCTTTTAAACGATTGGGAATAAGATTGGATTGTTCAACGGCATAGGCCATCAAGTCGTCTGACTTTCCATCAGTGAATTGGTATCTATTTTCGGAAACGCCTCCGGTAAAGATTTGATCAATTTTAGATCTGGGATGGCCGGCCGGATAGTCAGGAAGGCCTGGCTTCCACATTTTATCGTTAAATAAGACGGCTCCAAATTCCCCAAATCGCTGATTTGAAGAGTAGGTTTCAGCCTTGTTGGCGTCATTTTGACCATAGATGCGATCTTTCTCGATCACCTCATAGGCACTCTCTTCGTTTTCCTCATCGTCTTCATCGGATCCCCAAGTGGGGGCCTGTTTTTCGAGGGTTCTGACGTTTGTGTGAACTGTTCCGTCGCCGTCAATGGTGGCTTTATCTTGATAAGGATCAAAATCTCCAGTTCCACCATCTTCTCCAAGGGCTTCCTCTTTTGAATCTGCTGAATCCGAATCGGGAGCTGGAGCTGCCGCTGTTTGGTCCGCTGGTCGATCATTAGAGCCCCCTGATTTGGGACCACAGCCCACAGCGACGGTGGCGAAGGCCATTGTTGCTAGAAGTGCTATTAATGTTTTTCTGTTCCAAGCGTAGCTCATTATAAATCCCTTCGTCGAATACACAAATCAATCCACCCCATAAACAAAGCAAAGGCCAAGCCAGCTCGAAGGGGGTTTTAAAAGGCCTGAGTGTAAACTTCAGATTTTAGGTGACGTAAATTGTCAGATTTTGAAGGATCTTCTGATGAACTCAATTGGGCCAAAAGCCACTCTTAACTCTTTGTGATGGAGTCTAGAAATAAGGCGACCACATCTTTAACAATGTCTTAGATTTCGAGGACGACTCTTTCAATGCAGCGATCGAAAAGGCCATTGAAGTTGATGCGAACCACTCGGCCTTCGCCGAAAGCTTGTTGAATGGTCTGCATGCGGGTCAATTCGGAAAGACTGTTTCCGTCTCCTCCTGTAGAGCGAAACTGAGAACACAATTCGTAAGTCTCTCTAGAAGGACTCTCATCTTCAGTCCCTAGATTGAGGATGGAAACGCGAACAATATCATTGTCCACTTGAAAAGTTTTAACGACCGCGCGAGTGCTGTAGGAGTCCCGCTTGTTTTCATCAAAAACGCTTTCTGTAAGCGCGAACACGCTGGGAACAAGCAAAGCAAAAACGATAAACTTCATAAAACCTTAACCTCTAATGTGAGAACTGCAATTATCTACCAGATATGCACTGGAGATGCCAAAGGGAATCTTAGTGGAGAGCGTCTGGGCAGTTCTCCACTTCGAAGGGGTAGCCGATAAATGTCTCCGGCTGGCAAAATACGCGGTCCAAGGGACCATTTTTAGCCAGGACATTGGGGCGATACTTAGACCACCGCTTTAGCGAAGGAAGGTGGATCTTAAGGCGAACCTGTTCAATCCCTGCCTGGGTCTTGCCGCTAAGGATATCGGCCCACCTGGGAAGCTCTGAGGGCTTACAAACTTTCACTGCAATCAGGTTGGTCGAATGAAGCTCCGCCACTTTAGAAAGATCAGGAAGCTCACAAGCCATTAAAAGATGAGTCTTAGACTGAATCTCTTCGCTGGGGTAATGGGTCGGCAAAACTCCAGGCAGTTCAATCTGCTCCGCCCCTGAAACCACTAAAATTTTTGAGCCGTGGCCAGTGAGGGTGTTCTTCTGCCAATCATTGAGAGAGTTTAAAACCACATCCCTTAAACTTTCGGTATCCACCTCAACCACGAAGTCAAAGGACCCGTTGGAGGTGACATCAAACTCGGACCAAACCTCTCGAACAGACTGGTTTAAATCGAGAGCTCTTTCTTTGGCCTCGGCTCCAGCAGGGAGTCTCTTTTTAAAATAGGGATTTAAAAAATTCTGAACCTCGCTTTGAACGAAGTAAATTTCTTCGGAAAAGCTGTCTAAAGTTTTGAGCTCTTCCTCAACTTCGCCCTTGATGACGGCTTTTTCTTCTCCGTCTGCGTGAGCCAAGTTCAACTGGAGCTCGGGGCGCTTGCGGACAAAACTTTTGATGTCGCTTTCAAAGAGGCTTCTTAAAAAGCGAGTGGAAGAGGAAAGGCCTAGGGACTTCAAGGTTCGATAAGCTGACCAAGAGATCAAACTTTCGAAACGCTTCTCGTTGCTTAAGGGGCGATCTTTATCGAGTTCAAAGCGACAAAAGGAAAGGTCGTAAATTTGCCTTAACGGATGGGAGCAATAGTCTCCAACAGTGACCGGAGCCGAAGCCAGTTTCATCCAATCCCGCGGATTGACAGCGATCCCAGAGGTGGCGTCCGTCCACACGTCATCTCCTGCAAAAAGATACCAGAGCAAGTCGGCTCTCAGTTGCTTCTCTAGATCGTCTTCACCGGAAAAGCTTTGAAACGCAACGGCGCTGAGAATCGCTCTTTGAAAATTTTGTGGGCTGCGGGCGATTTCAGATCCGATAACCAGACTTCGTTCTGAAAAAAGCATGAAGAAGGGGTCTTTGTCGGTGACGGTGACAAAGACGCCTCGTAGGCCCCTCGGAAGTAAGGCATCGAGTTTGCCAAGCTCATTGATGGTTTCGGAGAGGTCGATCATTCTTTGGGAGAGCTTTAAATCGACAAATCGAGAGGTCTCCTGGCAGGACCTCAGTCCCGCCTCGACGCCGTCCACATGGAGCTCAATCACCCCAGAAAATCTGAGGCAGGGTCGATCCCAATCGAGCAGGCGCTGAGCCATAAAGCCGATGCCCACCGCAAAGACAATGCCCATCGCGATTCCGAGAGCGTTTAAATGTTCTTCGAAGAAGTTCTTCATAGATTTCCCAATAAACTATGACACTTACAAAAGTGATACCGGTTAAGAAGAGACCTAACGCTTATGACACCCATGAGTCCGTCTTTTTTTCATGGTGTTTGAGGTTTTTACAGGACTTTTGAAGGGGTGGAAAGGCTTTAAGCACAAGCGACAGATCTCCGATAGGAGATTGATGTTTCATTTTTTTAGGATCGCATTATTTTTCTTTTTTCTTCAGGGGCTTTCCTTCGGTGTATCTGAGAAGAGCGCTGCTCAGGGGCTCACTCCTGAAGCTCTGTGGGATGCGATCACTGGGCCCTCTCAGGCAGGGAACACCCCCTTGGAGATTGGCAACGGCGGCACTCGGTCAGCCTCTCTCAGCACTGGTGGATCCAGCCCGCGCCTCTTGGAGTTGGATCCAAGAACTGTGAGGGGATCAAGCTCCGTGGTGCTCTCAGCCTCTGAGATCAATGCTGTGAACAACATGACGGCTGGTAGTCCGGAACAATTGGCGGCAAAGCAAGGGCACATCAATCGCTTGATAGAAATTGCGGAGAGGGACTCTTCAAAAGGAGTTCGGTCAACCACCGTTCAAGCGTTGGAGCGAGTTGGTCTTAAAGCAGGAACTCCTGAGTTTAATCGGTTTAAAGCAGAGACGGCTCAGATGACGGTTCGAAATCCGGGGAACGCTGTGGCTGGTCAGGTCCGAGCAAGAGGGGTTTACTCCACTCGAGGCGGTGGGGTCTTATCAAAACTGCCGAAATTTGGATTGGTCGATGTTCTCCTTCAAGGAGCGGCTTTTTATAAAGAGTTTAATGACGGAGAAGCTCTTAAGGAAATTCAAAATCATCTGGATGAGAACACCTGCCCTCCTGAGGTCACCGAAGACTTTGCGAAGCAGTTTGTGTTGATTGAGGTTGAAGATCAGAAAAAGATTCTGAACAAGTGCCACGAAGCAGACAAATCACTGCCAAAAGGAATTCTCTCTCAAACGGAGAAGGTGAGAAAATTCAGTTTAGACAATTTCTCTCAAGGGCCACCAAAGTGCGAAGTTCGAAATGGAGTTCCGGTCATCGAGACATTGAGCAGTGCGGGAACTCAGCAGAGAATTCTTTTTGACTCTGAGGGAAATTTTAAAAGTTTACAGATCTTTCCACAACCCAGTTCGGGAGGGAGAGTTTCTAAGTTTCAGGGAAGCTTTATCGAGTATTTTCCAAACGATTTGGTCAGCTACAAAGCCATCACTCCCAGAGATTTGAAGAACAATCGGGGGCGTCTGATTTCGGGGCCGTCTCCCATGGACGTTTTTGAACTGAAAACCCCTCTCCCCGATCCACAGTCTAAAAACGAAAATCTAAATAGCTTTGCAGGTCGCGTGATTTGTTCGCAAGGCCCCACCGGCTGCAGCCTTCCGCTCTCAAGAGATCAATTTGCAATGGTAGACACCTCTCAAGTCGGAGGACTCGCTGCCAGTGTAAAGGAGCCCTTTGGCCGGATCACTCCGAACAAAGAATTTTTAATCAATGGGGCAAAGGCTTTATCACAATTTCGAATTGGTCTTAAAGAAAGTCCTGGCCTCGACCAGAATTTTAGAAATTTTTGTTTGAAGCTTGGAAAAATTCCTCCAAAAATTGAGCCGGCCAAAGACCCTCAAACGCCGATCCCAACGCCAACCGGGAAGAACAATCCCAAAGGCATCCAGTAAGCAGCAAACAAGTACCTGCTTCTCTTTCCGATATGCACCGCATATCGGAAAGAGAAGCAGGTACCTATTTGGCTTTGCCGCCGGCTTGGTAGACTTTTGAGGGAAGTTTGTGGTTGAGGCTTTTTTCCATGAGCTTTGACACTTTGAGGAGTTTGCTTAAGTCGACTCCTGTTTTGATCCCCATGCCGTCGAGCATGTAGACCAAGTCTTCGGTGGCTAGGTTTCCGGAGGCTCCTTTGGCGTAGGGGCAGCCGCCTAGGCCGCCTACGCTGGAGTCGAAGATGGAGATGTCTAACTCTAAACTTTGTAAAACATTGGCAAGAGCTGTTCCTCTTGTGTCGTGAAAGTGCATGGCGAGTCGATCTGTTGGAACCGACTTCTTTAATAGCTTGATTAAAGACTTCACCTGCTTTGGGTTGGCCACACCGATGGTGTCACCAATGGAGATTTCATCGATGCCAAGGTTAAGAAACTTTTCGGAGAGTTGAACCACTTTCTTTTCGCTGACCTTGCCCTCGTAGGGGCAGCCGAAGGCGACAGAAAGATAGCCTCTCACCCACATTTTCTTTTCCTTCGCTTGATCAATCACTTCTTTGAAGCGCTGCAGGCTCTCTTTAATGCTACAGTTGATGTTTTTTTGAGAAAAGCTTTCAGAGGACGCTCCAAAGACAGCGATCTCTTTGATTCCGGTCGTACGAGCGCGATCAAATCCGTGAAGGTTTGGAGTGAGTGCCGAAAAACGCAACGACTTCTTCGAATGATTTTTTAAAACCTTTTTGATAACCTCTTCGGAGCCCTTCATTTGAGGCACCCATTGAGGGGAAACAAAAGCTCCCACCTCAATGCGCTTTAAGCCGGCGTCTACAAGCCCGGCAATCATTTTGACTTTCGTGGCGACGGTGACCATGGCGGCTTCGTTTTGTAAACCGTCTCGTGGACCAACCTCTTGAATAACAACAGACTTCAAAGTCATGACTCCTTTAGGTACCTGCTTCTTTTTCCGATATGCGGCGCATATCGGAAAAAGAAGCAGGTACCTATTCGATTTTAGCGAGAAGTTGGCCCAATGTCACTTGGTCGCCGGGGGCGACATTGAGTTGGGTGAGTGTTCCGGATTTGTCGGCTTCCAGGGTGTATTCCATCTTCATGGCCTCCATGGCGATGATGGCGTCTCCCTGGCTCACTTTGTCTTCTTGGGATTTAAAGACTTTTAAGATTTTTCCAGGCATGGGAGACAGGATTTCGCCATCTTGGCTTGCGCTTGAAGCGCCG
>Ga0100403_1002903_pt1 | contig 13125 bp, 11 predicted proteins | sample CryGeymet201501t_FD_83663 | JGI IMG/M metagenome (GOLD analysis project Ga0100403, IMG submission 83663) | Groundwater microbial communities from Crystal Geyser aquifers in Utah, USA - Crystal Geyser metaG 2015-01t | ecosystem: Environmental > Aquatic > Deep subsurface > Groundwater | place...
GTCCAAATTGTAACTGTCGAACAAACTTTCTTGACCCGCCACCACCTTCATTAATTCGTATATTTTTTCCCTGCTGTATTTGCCCACGGCGTCATTATCTGACAAGGCGTATTTCAACCTTTGTTCGTCTGTCCAAGCGTCAACAACACTAACCCAAACCCATTCGTAAATTGCTTTTTCTTCTTCGGTTTTCGCCTCTTCTAGAATTTTCTTAATAGCCTTGAACCTTTGATTGCCGCCTAAAATCTCACCGTCAGGGGTTACAACAAAAGGTTTGTATAGACCCAATTCCTTAATTTGCGTCTTTAATCTTTCCAAATCTTTTTCCTCCACGACCTTTGGGTTTTTTGGCCACAACCTCATTGAATTGAACCTCGCCAACACCTTCCCTTCCTTGACAGACACTTGCATACTTTTTTGTTTTATTCATTATTAAATTGTTAACTATTTTTGAACGGCTGACTTTTCTGCCTTCGTCTAAAAATTTTAACCGCTTTTCTTCTATTACTTCTGAACTTTCTTTGGTCAAATACACCCTCTTGTATTTCTCTATTTTAACATCATCATTATAATAATCCATAAAAACAATTATTATTAGAACCCCATGGAGCCCCATGGAGCCCCAAATGCCTCCCCCAGTCCAAATCTATCTACCAGAATGTTATCCCCTTACACCCGCGACTTTGGTTCTTCCTACCCCAAAGAAAAAGTCTTTGGTCTTGGTAGTTTTAACATTCATTCTGTATAGATGAGTTTGTCTGTTCGTCGGCATTGTTAGAAGCTCAAATTTTGAGCGCCCGCAATGAAAACGCACGTTAAAAAAACTCCTACTGAAGGTTGAATCCTCGCCTGACAACAAATCAGGTTGGCGAATTAACGCCTTCAACCTCCAATAGGAACTTTTTTGTTGTCTTCGAGGAATTTTACAGAACATTCAAACAACTCCACTTTAATTATAGAACTTTTGAACAAAAAAGAAAAGAGTGTCAGTGGGTAACTTATTTTTTTAGCTTATTTTGAACATTTTTCTGTCATTAAATTCTCGCCTTTTACCTTTGTTCCAACGGCTGGTCGGCGACAAATAACCAACGACCCGCGAATAAATTTCACATTTTTGACGTTTTTGCGGTTTCGAAACCATATTTTTAATGTTAATTTTAGGGTCTAAAATTAAGTTTTAAGGGGTTTTTGACTTTTAACAACAAAAGCCCCGCAAACACGGGAAAAACACCGCCAAAGATGAATTTGACGGGGTTTTTGTGTAAAACAACTTAACCTAAGGTTTCAACCCTTAATTTGTTTATATCAAACAAATCTTCGCCAGTTCGGTCTTTTTTGTAAACCCAATTCATCAGGTCAACGTATGTGTATCCGTAGTAAGTCGCCGCCTTTATCAAGACGAACCAATATTTTCCAGCAGTAGTCCGGGCTTTGTCTTTGGCTGAAAAAATGTTGTAAATTACCGCTTGCAAGTTTTTGGCGTTTTCCTGTTCCTTGGCCAAATTACGCGCCGGTTCTTTTTCTGGGATCTCAATTCCAATTTTCTGAAAATCAGTCAGCCCCCAAGCGTCCCACGTTTCGTTATTGCGATCCATATAGACAGTCCGGTTGTAGCTATCCACTAAAACGTATTTTCGACCCAGCCAACCAATGCAAAGCATAATGTGACCAACGTATTGGTCGGTGGTTTTTACAAACTCGCCACCGTCCGGCGTGCCGTTGTAGCTATAAAAATACGGCAGGCTGATAATAACAGGGCTTTTTGTCTCAAAAATAAACTTACGCACGGCATCAAAATCATTTCCGAACAAACTATCCGCGCGGACATACCCTTGTCCAGTGTGCTTTTTAGCTGAATCCCTCAGTTGCTCAGTAGCCGTAAAATCGAGATATGCGCCGTCTGATTTTGTGTTTTGGGCGGTGTTAGGCAGAAGCTGATAATCGCACGCCCCAGCCTCACAAGCGGCCTTGACGTTGTCCCTCGTGTAAGACCCCCAAGCTAAATTGCTAACCGCCCGAGCAAATTTCCAAAGGTAGCGCGGCGCGGTCTTTTTTTTGTCCCTGAAATTCAATATGCCAGCCGCCGCCTGTGACCCGCACGAAGAAGTCTTGCCTTGGTCGTATCGCCAATTTTTGTCATACGGCAAAATATAATTCTCGGGTAGTTTGGCGATTGTTTCTTCCCACTCGCCGCCAGCGACCATTTCATAATGCAAATCACGCGCGTCAGGTAAATCTTTTACGCCGCCGAATTGCGCTTTTTTGAATTGCATTTTAATTGTGTTAAACATAGTCACTTTTTAATTTTTATATCCGACCAAAAAATACAAATCGCAAAAAAAGTAATAATCATCGGAACGGTAAATCGCCACCTGTCATTCCCGAGCAGAAAATTTGCTATCCACTCAACGACTGACATATATTTTTTTGTTATTTTTTGAAAAAGGCAGTTATTTTGACTGCCTAATTTTTGGCAGACCTAATTAACGGCAACAACAGTTCCAACCTCCCCATAACGTAACGCCTGCGACTACCGCAACAACCACAACTGTATAAAGCAAACACCACCCCTTCGAACGTCCTCATACTGCAATAGTCAGCTAATTGCTGTGTTTTCTTTTTACATTTTTTGCACCACAACTTTCTGTCGCAAACGTCTATTAGGTTCATTTTACCTCCTGTTATTTTCGTTTTGTTTTTGTTGTTTTTTTTGGCCTACCAACTTTTTTGTATGTTCCTTTTCCGCAAGGCATAAATTTATAAAATTATTTGTTATCGTATTTCGTGTAACCGCTCACAAATTTCCAGAAACCCATAACCGCGCCGACACAAAATGCAAAGGAAACTGACACACCGTATTGCTTGAAGTCAGCGAATGTGTTTGGTGCAAACACTACCAACGCGGCCATCGCCAACCCCGAACCCACGATTGTTGACAAAGCTCTAAATAACGCCCTCTTTAATGTTTCCTTGCTTGGTAATTTATACATATTTTGTTCCTCTTGATTTTTTAGGTGCTTGTTTTTTTTGTTTCAATTTGATTTTTTTACCCAAATTGATTTTCAACTTGTTTAATTTAATTTTCATATATTATTTTGTTATTTCCGCTGATTCCAACTGCCCCTTGATATACGAAACGTCAAAGCGCGTGACGTTCGATATTTCCTGAACGTCTTTGACTTCTCGATACAAAACACCCCACATTCCGCCAACCACAGCTACAAGCAGAAGGACAATCGACCAGAATACAATCCATGACACCTTAGTCCCAAGTTCTTTTTCTGAAGCCGACAACCGCTCAAATATTTCAGTGAACTTTTCTTTGTTCTCTGCGGTGTGGTTTTCCAGCTGTTGCTGTAAAAGTTTTACCTCTTCCATAACTTTTTGTTTTATTTTTTATATCGTTTTCTTTGTTATCTCCAACTTTTCTAACTCGTTGGCATATATTTAATTACTATTTAGTTGATACCGATCGGCTACCAACAGTGTCATGCTCAAGATGAATGCCCACTTGTGTGATAAAAACATCATCCGCATATTCAGTTCCACCCGTTGCAGCGATTCGTTTTACCCGTGCTGTTAGTTGTGTTCCAATTAGGTTATTAGTTAATGTTAGTGTCCCAGTTGTTAATAACAAATGTGTCTTAGCAGACGTTCCAGTTGGTATTGTATATTCAGCCGTAACACTTGTTTCAGTCCAAACCTCATTTACATCAGCGTAGGAAATATAAACTGTAAATTTTACAAATCTATTAGCCCCAGAACTCTGAGCTGTTTTTGGCGCAAAGTGTATATGCACACTTCCATTGGTTCCTTCTTTCCAGCCATGCGACGGCTCATTTGCTTCCAAATCTATTAACTCATCAACGCCAAAGGCGTAACCATAAGTGTTCGTTGTCAGTGCCTCCCAACTTGGGAAGTTGGCGGCAGGAACCTTACCAGTTGCAACTGAAAACTGCATATCATCCCATACAGTTTCTTCCAAAACTATGGTCTTATCAGTTCCGCAATCAATATATAAATCACTCGGAGCTACCAAATCTGTATCAATATTCCCATTAGTGCCGTCATAATACATCCCCATGTCATTGCCAGTCCCCGAATAGTAATTATTGCTATCTAAAACGTGAATATCATCGCCAACCTCTAACAACCCAACAACAATCAAGTCATCGTCATCAAGCGAGTTAGCTGGTGTATATAATCCAGCGCCGACTTTGACATAACCGTCTTGACCGCCATTAACACCTGCCCCTGCTCTTATACTCAAATTACCACCTGTATAAGACGTAGCGTCTGTTGCATACGCATCTCCACCGGAAATGCTTATCCCATTACCAGCCCCAGCAGAAAATCTAAATGATGAAATATATCCATTAGTATCAGCCCACGCAATTTCCCCTGAATACATTAACATTGCCAATTCGTAATTCAATCCAACCTGATACGCAATAGGAATCGCACCGCCTCCATTTGACGTATAATCTCCAGCACCATACGCCACAAGCATTGACGGCGCTCCAACTGAATCATCAACATCAGACGCATTGCCAGTCAACGAAACTCCAATACCAACCAAATAATCTCCATTACTAGTAAGCCCATCAGAAGTTACCGATATTGTCTGCCCAAACACACCTGTCGTGCTGCTGGCCAAACTAACCTTAAACGCTCCTGTCGTGTCTGTATGTGACGTAGTTGAAGCGTCAATAGAAAATGTCTCAGACGCACCCAAATCAAACGAACTTGACCCGCCCTTTGATGAAAACGCTACCGCAAAACCTTCACCTACCAGATAAGCTAAACCTACACCGCTACCGCCATTGGCTGTAAAACTCTCAGCTAGACTAGCAATATAAGCAACATCCGTATCCTGTGCGTCGCCAACTAAAACATATTTATTTCCAACAATAGTCTGACCAGTAGTTCCCCCAGCTGAATAACCTGTTATTGTTGTTAAAGTATTATTATAAGAATAATCACCCTCCAAAACCACCGTCGTATTGAAACCATTAAGCGTGTCAGCACCTACTCCAATGTTTGTAATAAACAAATCAGCTGTTCTATTCGCAGCCGTTCCATCCAAAGTAAACGATTGAGCCGCCCCTAAATAAAATTCTACTGCACCGCTCGCAGACGATATTGACCAATCATAATTCTCATCAATCGCCAACCCAATTGCCTCGCTTGTGCCTCCGTTTTTTGTAAACGCCCTCGCCCAAAAATGAGCATAGCTAACCAACGTATCCTGAGCGTCACCAACAGCCGAAGCTGAGAAACAAGCATAAACACCATCACCAGCACTTCCTGCCGAATACCCAGCGATATTGGCCTCATAAGCCGCTACATTATCTAAATCATCAACCAACGTAACTGTCGTGTTATATGCCGAAATATTTGAAGCATTAGCATCAAAATTATTTACAACTAAATCACTTGTCCTGTCGTTAGTAGATCCATTAAAAGTAATCTGATTTGCAGTTGGAGCGTCAACAGTTAAATACCCAGCCAACGTCGCTCCGCCTGTGACGTTAATATCGTGCGAAAAGTCAAACTCTGTGTTAGCAACATCCCACGTCAATAACCCATCCGCAGTAGAATCAAACCTTATTGATGAATTACCTGTTCCCGTTCCTATCTGAACATTACCCTCAACGTGCAATTTTTCAGACGCCGCTGAATTTGTTGACCCTAACCTTAAATACCCATTATTCCCTAACCTAAACGCCTGTGTCGGGGTTGTCGCCCCATCGGCCGTAAGAGCAATAACAAACCTTGTTGGCATTTCAGCCGTTGCCCCAATCGCAGCGTCAACCTCAAAACACATTTCAGCACCCTGAACATAAGCCGAACCGTTGGAGTGATAACCATATACTCGATACGCAGTTAGGGTTTCATTGATCGCCTTGCTCGTTTCTGCACCATCAACGCCATTGGCAGAATAGAAATTGATTGACCCCACCCCGCCGTTATACCCGTAGTTATTCCACAACACCGACGTTCCCGTAGGTTTCATTATTAAACTGCCGACCCTGTGCTCCTCAGCCGTTCCATAAACAGTCAGGATATTGTTTGTAGGCACAGACCCAAAAGTTGCCTCGTAAGTGTTGAAATCACCAACAAATGTTCTGTTCCGTGATATTGTGTGTCCGGTCGGCGTAGCGTGCGCCGAATTGAACAGCCAGAAATTATCATCAGCCGCCGTCCCACCGTAAGCGCTTTGTCCCCCTGTTCGGCCAAGCAGTTTTAAATATTGAGTGTGGTCGTCATCCGTCAAACCCAAAAGATAACCGTGGTCGGCAATATAATAATCAAAATTTCCTGTAAATGGGTTGAACGAATACATAACTTATGTTTTAGTATAAGTTTCTTTTGTGGCTGTCGGGGTTGCGACGGTGATCGTGGCAACAACATCGCCAGTTGATCCGCCAGTCTTATAGACGACAGTCGAAATTTGTGTTTTTGTCGCGTCGGTGTAGTTGATTTCGATGTAATCGTGTTCTGGAACACCAAACCCTGCGATCTGCTCCAAAACATCAACAATACCGGAATCATCAACACCACCTTGCATTTGGCTACCGCCCATAAATTACAAATTTATATTTTCTTTGATAACATCGACAATGCGTTTGAACTTCGACTCAAAATCATTGACCTTTTGCTGGAAAGCCTCTTTTGTAATTTCCATTTCTGATTCCGCCTTTCTTTTGCCTTCGATAGTTTTTTGCAACACGTCCTTGTTTGCCGTTATTTCTTCCAGCAAATCATCGTTTTCTTTTTTGTTGCTGGCCATTTCGTCTTTCAACAAATCAAGCTCCATTTTTTTCTCTTTGAGTGTTTTCTGCGCGGTGCTTTTTTCGTTTTCGGCTCTGTCCCTGTCAATTTCAGCCTCTTTAATTGCGGAGTTTATGTTTTCCAATTCCAAAGATTTTTCAGCGATAGATTTTATCGTTCTTTCGTTGTCCTTTGTCAGTCCAGCAGCTTGGTCTTGGAGGGTTTTTAGCCGCGCGCGCGCGATAACAATGTCCTTCTCAAGGTCGGACGGCAAATTACTCTCAATATGCGGAGTAGTTGACATATTTTTACCTTTAAGCTATAATAATTAGTTAGCGTTTTCCTCTCGATAACTGCCAACTGCGCGCGGGCTTGTTCCTGCTATGGTGATAATCCCCACGTAGCATTGACCCTCAGGGCTGTCGTAGCTTGCGCCCTTCCCGTCATCGTTTACAGTTCCCGCGGCCAATATGTAGTCAAAATTGGAAACGCTTGCGCCCGACCCCTCCCTCACGAACAACGGGTTTTGGCCGAGGTTTTGAATTTTATACGAAACACGCGCTGGGTTGGCGGCTAACAATGTCCCCTCGGAAGTCACGATCCCGGAATTTGACGTTTTCCTTGTTTTTAACACGAGCATAAGTTTACTTTTTAATGAATTAGTTTTATGATTAAGTTGATTAAACAATTAAATAACTTACAAATAATTTAACTCTATGTTTTGGGCAATCGTAGGCGCTTTGTTGTTTGTCTTTGTCGTTCTTCCTATTCTGGGTGGGTTTTTATTGGGGGTTTTCTTTAGGGTGTTTGACTTTTTCACTGAACTGCCGTCGAAAATTTATGAAAAATTAACGGAAAAACTGGGTGGTTAATCTTTAATTTTAAGCCAAGTTTTCCCACCATCTTTTGAATATTCCAACAATTCTTTAGGCACATTTCCAAAATAAACACTCTCTTCCCCGGGAAACGCGTCAAATCTATTAGATTCAGGTGTCCAAAGTTTATTGACTTTTACTCTAAAAATCAAACCTTCGCCAGCAGCATTAACAGTTGCACTAGAACCTATCTCAGGTGAAAAATAAACTCCCCTACCACTAATCCCCGTGTGTGCAATCAACCCTTTTTTACTTATCCCATTCAGATTATCTGAAGATGTTTGATGATACACATAACCATTTTTGTCTGAAACGTCACTTAGCTTATACGGTTTTCCATTAACCGACCCGATTACCTTGTTTAAGTCGTCTGCCTTCTCTGCCACCTTATCCCACTTAGCTTTTAGTTGGGAGCGGGTTTTGGGGTTTAGTTCAGGCAAAGCGTAAATGTCACCAGTGTGTAGCATTCCACCTGAAGTCATAGCCTCTTTATCAAATGTCGCGTAAACATTCTTGCCGTCTGTGTTCAAATAGACATTTAATTCTTCACCAAATTTATTTTTAAATTGAAATTCGCCTCCAGTTTCACCTAAACCGAGTTGCTCATATTTATAGTATCCAATATCATTTATTTTTGGTTCAATATTTTCAATTACCTCAAAGATGTCGTCTGTTTGAAATTTAATAGCACTTCTTTTTATTGCTGGTGTTGTGTCAAATAACCTTTCGACTACTTTAATCTCTTTGTTGTTTCTATTGATTAATTCTCCTTGTTTTTTTAAGAATTCATCAAAAGACTGACCGGATGCTTTGGCTTGCTTGACAGACGCGCCGATGTTGTCCCCGAAGTTCTTTGCCACCGAAAGCCCAGCCAAACCAAACACTGCTTTTCCGGGGTTGAATTTCACGCCTTTAATTTTCCCTTGCTCGTCTTTTTCTACCTCAACACCCGCTAACGCCCCAGCTGAATTTTCAGTTCCTTTTTTTTTAAGAACATCGCCCAATTTGCGTTTTTGGCCAGCCGCTTTAAGAAACATTTTTTTAGGTGTGTCAACAGTTTTGTAAAGTTTACTGCCTAACGTCAAAAGTGTCCCCAATTTGTTTTTGCCAAGTAAATTTTGAATGTCTAAACCTGCCTTGACCAACTCTTGCCTGAACAGGTTTTGTTGTTCGGCATTTCCCAACAATTCCGTGGCGATTTTTGCCATAATAGCATCGTCCATTAAATCTTCGCCCGTGTATTTAGCCACCGTATTCAACAAACCTCGGCTCTGCTCACCCCGCCCTGAAAAAACTAACCTCATCAAGTATTCACTGCCTGCCGTTTTGCTGTTAGCGTAGCGGTTTAGGTCGTCAAGCGCTTGCCGTAAAACAGTGTAGTCTTCCAATAATTTTGACTGTTCTTTCCCAATTGTGTTTCTGTTGATTTCCGCCAACGCCGAACGAACCCTCCTTGATATTGGGTCAACGATACCGGAAACTTCTTTGGCTGATTTTTTGAAGTTTATTTCGTTATCAAAAGTGATTCGGTTGTCAATAACATTTTCTACTATTGGGTTTTCCCGTAAGACCTTCAAATTATCACGAAGCCCTTGCAAGGTTTTTATTTCGCTTAAACTTGTTTTTTTAACCAACCCTTTTGGCTGAATAACTTTTCCATTTTTTACAATTAAATTTAATTTCTCCAGCTCGTTGTCAAAAACATCAAACACCTTGGAAACGTCGTCAACACCAATTGAAACTGTTTTGATTTTATCCCTGAATTGACCGATGTTTGAACCTTTGTCGTTTAGTATTCCTTCTAATTTGTCACGAACCGCCTTAACCCTGTTGCCTGCATAACCGTAAGGGGTTGGAACTCCATCATCAAAGTTTCTACTTTCAGCAATTTTGAAATAAGTTTCAAGTTTTTCGCGCTTGCCAGCGATTCTTTTTTTGATCGCAGGGTCAATTCCCGCCCACTTTTCTCTTAATGAAACTTTCGGCGCTTCTTTTTTAACTTTTGACAATAATTCACCAACGTTCTTTAAGTCTGCAGCATTTTTGTTTTGGCCAACCTTGAATTCGCTGTGAACTTCGTCAATTTTGTTAATTAAGTCGTCAACAGTTTTGGCGTTTCTGGTTTTTTCAACCAACCTTTTGTTGTAAAGAGTGTTTGCCCCTTTGCCCACCAAAGCCAAACCGCCACCAAAAATAGCGCCGCCAGCCAAACCCAACCCAGCCCCAGTCAATGCACTCGTAGCGGTTTCAGCAGCAGATTTATTTTCAGTTAGTGCTTCTCCTGCCCCGAATAACGTTCCGCCAATCAACCCTTCTTTTGCGCCTGTTTTTACGCCTTGCTTTAACAAACCGCTTAACCCTAATTTTGTCGCGCCGACAGCTCCGGCACCGAACGGTAAATTTGACCCAATTTCAAGGCCTGTTCCTACAATTTTCTTTAACCCTTCGCCAGTTTTCTCTTTGCCAGTCAAAAACGGCTTTGTTTCACCAATAAAAGGTAAATCACGGGAACGCATTTCGTTTTTTACCTGCTTATCGCCAGTTGCCAATGATTTTGCGATTTCTTTTGTCTGCGCCCCCACATTGTATAACCCGACCCCAACCTCAGCAAATGGTTTGATTATGCTTTTTGCCACAGATTTGAAAAACCCGTCTTTTTTTTCTTCTTTTTTGGGCTCAACCTTAACGCCCATAATTCTACGAATTTCGTCAGTGTCAACCTTCTTTTCAACCTTGTTGTTTTTCAGGTTTGTTTCAATGCCCAGTTCTTGGTTCAATTGTTTTATTTGTTCTTTTGTCAACATATATTAAACTTTATAACTTGAAGGCCGAATCGCCCCGTAAATTCTTGAAGAATTTGACGGCATTTTTCGGTCGTGACTTACAATGTTTGACTTTTTATAGTTTGATTCTGTTAAAACTAATGTGCCGTCAGATAATATTTTGTTAATCATTGCCGTGTGGCCATACGTTTTGTTTTCGTCTGTCACAATAATATCACCAACCCTCGGTGTCCAGTTTTGTTTTTTAATGCCAAACTTGTCAACAGATGCGAACTTTTCTAATTTTCCGTCACCTATACTCGGGAATTTTGCCAACGAATGTAAAAATGTCGTGCACTGCCCACCCACTGAGCCTTCCGGGTAAGAGCTTTTTAACGACACGCTCAGGTCGTTGCTAAAACCCGATTGCAAGCCTTCTATATATTGAAGCACTTCCCCCTCGTTTAGTCCCTTGACATCTGTTAAATATAAAACTAGCGGCGCGTATGACGGGTTTTCTGTTGTTAATTTTACCGCGTCGCTGTATGAAGCGTTAAGCGGTTCAAGGTTCTGAATTGTGTTTGCTATTTCAGTTTCGTTCGGAACTAGTGCCGTTGAAAAACTTTCTTTCAAAGCGTTTAACGCCTGCTTGAACGTGTCGGCGCTCATATTCAAAGACAGAATTGACGCCGCGTCTGTCGCGGTCTGAAATTCCCTGTCACTCATAGAGCCCATACCCTTGAAGTTTTTAATTTGATCCATTTTCAATAACGCTTGCAACTGATTAAATTTGTTTTCAAACATAACCGATTCACCACGAACTGTCGGCAGCCAACTTGAAATAGCGCCAACCACATTGTTCAACACCTTGTCGTCAGATAACAGGTCGTCGATTAAACCAACAACCTTTTGGACTTTAACTCGTTCTTGTTCCCTAGCTTGGGGGTTTACTTGCGTAATCGGTTCCCAAGTTTGGGTTTCCGGGTTCCATTGGCTGTCAACACCATTTATTTCTTTCACTTCCGGCGCTTTGTTTTTGTCCGCGGCTGATTCTGGTTTTGCAAAATTACCGTAATTCTGTATTTCGCCTGTGTTTTTGTTAAACAAGAACAATGTTCCGTCTGGGGCTGTAACCAAATCAAAATCTTCGGGTATTGGGTCAGCGCCTTTAATTGATTCATAAGAACCGTCATCACCGATCCTTAACAATTCACCGTTTTTCAATTCTTTGTATTCGTATTTGACCGCTATTTCCTTGGGCAAATTGGCATTATATATAGCGTCAAATTGCAATTGACTATACCCGGATTCAAGCATTAGTTGCTGGTATTCTTTTGTTTTCTTAAATTCATTCAAACTTAAACCAGTGCTGGCCAATTCTTTAATGTCTGATTTAGCCGCTGCGCTGACCTCTTTTGCTTTTTCGTATTCTTCTTTTTGTGTTTCTTTGTCAGCGGTCTGCAATTCTTTTAAATAAGTGATGTAATCTTTTTTGTTTTGTAAAATTTGCGCCCGCTCGGTGTCAAACCTCTCCGTGGCTCTCGCTTCGGCGTTGCTTCTAATTTGGGCTATGGCGGCCTGTCTTTGCGCGGCCAATGATTGTTCTTCCCTCAGGTTGTATTGCTTTGTCTGAGCGACTTGGGCGGTCTTAAACGGCGACCCAGAAAGCCCTGCGGAAGTGGATATTGAAGAGGTTTCAGCTACGTTTTGCGCGCCGACTTCCCTTGCTCTTCGTAATTGCTCGTCATACAAAGAGTTTGTTGCGTCAATCATTGCTTGGGCTTTTTTTAGCTCTGCCTCCCTGATTGAATTTTCATCGGGGGTTTCTTGGTTCAGGTTCTTGTAATAATCGGCGATTGATTGCTCGGTATCTGAAATTACCGGCCTGTTAATGGGCTGTTCTTCTTCTGTTGGCGGGGTTATTGGGGTTGGGGTTTGCTGTTCTTGCTGGTTTGGCTCTAAACTGAACCCACTCGAGCTAAAAAACTGCCCCGTTTGCCCTTCGCCAATATCTTGCGTGCCTTGCGCCACAAGTTCTTCGTTTGTCCCTTTTCGGTAAACCTTTGAACCCGCTGGCACTTTGAATTGATTTATTGCCATATAATAATTTTATTAAATTTGAACTGAAACAGCCGGAACTCTTAGTAACATCCCTGTCCCGTTGTCTGAATTTCCCACGCCAAAAGAAATATTGTTCGTGGCAGGTAAGTTTGTCGTAACTGTCGCCGCCAACGAACCGTTGACGTAAAACCTGACATCGACTCCGGGGTTAAACTCAATCCTGAACCTGTTTTTGTTTGTCAAAGTCACGCTGTTTATTTGCGTTTCTGTGTGGCCAGCTCCGGCGTTTGATGTGTGCGCGTAAAGATTTGCCCCGTTGTATGTAAAGCAAGCGGCGTCAACTGTTTGGTCGTCATAATCGTTGAGCGGTGTCGCGGACTGAACCAAACCATGACCACCTTGACCAGTTGTGCCTGAATGTATCATTTCGTAATCAACGATAACTTTTTTACTTGAGCCAAACTTTAATTCTTGATTGGCCGCTGTTCCAATGTCAATAATTGAATCCGCGCCTGTAATGTAACTCCAGTTTACGTCGGTCGCCGCTAGTCTGGCCGAACCGTGCTTTGCCTCGACCGAAGCCCTAGTAATCGCCCACATATTTGTCGTGTCGGAAAATTCGCTCAAAATAAAGTTTGCGTAACGGCGGTTAA
>Ga0100403_1002906_pt1 | contig 13117 bp, 12 predicted proteins | sample CryGeymet201501t_FD_83663 | JGI IMG/M metagenome (GOLD analysis project Ga0100403, IMG submission 83663) | Groundwater microbial communities from Crystal Geyser aquifers in Utah, USA - Crystal Geyser metaG 2015-01t | ecosystem: Environmental > Aquatic > Deep subsurface > Groundwater | place...
CCTTCACGCACGACGGGACGTCGTTCGCGCTCTTGCACGCGGAGACCGCGACCGTGGCGGCGACCGAAAGAAAGAGAAGCGTCGAAAGCTTGCGCATCTCCGCCAGCGTAGCAACGCGCGCGCCGCGCGTATCTGCAGACAGCCTCGCATCGGGCCGCGACAGGCGGAGCCGAACGCTAGTACCCTGTCTGCGTGCGCTGGATCGCTTTCTCCCTCTCATGCGCACTGCTCGTCGCTGCATGCTGGGGACGAAGCGGGCTCGACATCAGCGCGCCCGCCGAGGGGCTGGACGCGGGTGACGCGAGCGTGGACGCCGTCGTCGACGCGTCCTTCGACGACGTCGCGACGTTCGACGTCGCGACGCAGGACGCGTCGCCGGCGGATGCTTCGGTCCGCGACGCGCCTTGCGTGTGCGACGACGACGGCATCGCGTGCACGCATGACATATGTCCCCAAAATCACTTTTGCGAGCACGTTCCGGACGACAGCTTGTGTCCACCGGGCCTTCGGTGCAGCAGCCTCGTCGGCTGCGATGCGTTCGCGTACGTGACCACGACGAAGGATCTCCTCGAAGTGCAGTTGCCGAGCGGCGCGTCACGAACGCTCGCCAATGGCTTCCTGTTCTTCGGCGATCTCGGGCTCGCCCCCGACGGAACACTCTACGCCGCGTACTCGCTGGGTCAGCTCGAGAAGGTCGATCGGGCGAGAGGATCGATATCCCCCTTCGTCGATCTCGGCCTCCCCGAGCTCACTGGCCTCGACGTCGCAAGCGATGGAACGATCTACGTGAGCGCGAGCTCGACGGTCTACCGCGTCGCGCTCGGCACGCCGGGGCTTCTCGTTCACGTCGCGGATCTGCCGCCACCGTGGAAGTCGAGCGGCGATCTCGCGGTCTTCGGCGGGCAGATCCTCGTCTCGGTCAAGCAAGGGCTCGGCGACACCAGTGACGCGCTCGTCCTCGTGAATCCAATCGCAGGCACGTCGCTGGTGCTTGGCACGATTGGGTATCGCTGCGTGTATGGGCTCGCGGCGTTCGGACCGACGCTCTTCGGTTTCACCTGCGAAGGTCGCGTGATCACGATCGATGCGCGCACCGGCACGGGCACTCCGGTCACGAGCATGCCGGTGTCGTTCACGGGCGCGACGGCGCGGTAGTCGACGCTACTTCACCACGCGCGTGATGATCTGTCCGCCTTGAAGAAAGAACGCGCAGGTCGTCCCGACGACGAGCCCGTGCGCATTGGAAAGCCCCGACGCCAGCGTCACCACGCTCGGCCGGCTGATCGACGACTTGTGGAGCGCGCTCGACTCGAACCAGTACACGTCATCGCCGTCGATGACGACGTCGCTCGGTTGCGCGGCGGTCGTCGCGAGCGTCACCGGATCGCCGCCGGAGACCGGCGCGACGAGAACGTGGCCGACGCCGCCGAGCCATTTCGCGAGCGCGTAGTGCCTTCCGTCCGACGTTGCCGACGATACCGTCCCGTTTCCGTACGAGACGACCGTCGTCTCGGAGACGGCACCGCGCTTCGCGTACCGTTTCAGCGCGGTGACGTCGAACGAATACACGGCGTCGGCGTCTTGCGCGACGAGCGGGCCGTGCGTGCTCCGCGCCTCGTCGAGCCGAACGGGCGTGCTCGTGGTGTCGCGCTTGTCGATGCGGAAGACGAGGCCGGATGACGCGCTCCCTTCGTACACGCCCACGTATACGCTGTCCGCGTCGGCCAAGAGGCCGGTGACCATGTCGCCGGCGTTGGCAACGACGTCCCGCGCCGGTCCGCCCGAGACGCTTCGCGCACGAACGGAGCTCGCGATGGCGCTCAGCCTCTTCGCCCAGAAGATCGACTCGCCGTCGCTGGTGAAAGCCCCGATCACGTCGCCGATTCCCGTAGGCGATGGCGCGCCGCCGTCGCTCGATACCGTCCATATCGAAGCGTTCGATTGGGTCTGCAGTTGGGTGCTGAAGTAGATCGTGTCGCCGACGACGACGAGCTGCACGATGCCTTCGCCGTTGCCTACGACGTCGAACGGGGGATCGCCGGGGTGACACGTGACCAACGACGTCGCGTCGACGCCCGCGTCCGCAAAGGTGCTCGCGTCCGGCGACGCAGGCGACGCCTGGTCGAAGCCCGTTCGGCTCCCACACGCGGAGAGCGCGACGAGCGTCGCGATGCCGAGGATTCGTGCGGGCGGCACTCTGCTGGCTCCTCGCTTCATCATGCACGCCTGACGTGACGCGTCCAGATGCGGCGTCACCGTCTTGGCTTCACGCAACGACGCCGTGCGTCGACAGCGAGGCGGCGGGTAAGTGGCAAAGGAGGATAGCGGCGGTGCGGGGGCGTCGCACGCATCCGGCGCTCAGCAAATCGGCTCGACACGAGATACCCGGTGATGCACATCTGCGTCGCGGGCCACGGATGCGCCCGTGACGCGAGCGCGGTGACGGGCCATCGGTTGGTTCAGGAACGTGGATCGGTGCGACGGAAGAGCGGTGAGCCGCCTCGAAACGCCGTACACTTTGGTGATGAACTCGCACCGCACGGCGCTCGCGTTCGCGCTTTGTGCGCTCGCGGCGGCATTCACTCTGTTCGCATGCGGCAGCGATCCGGCGTCCACCACCGGCGTACCCGATGGCTGGGGGGACGGCGGTACTGCCGATGACGCGACAAGCGCCGGCGACGTGCAGCAGTCTGCGGATGCAGCACGCGACGCACAGTGCCCCGCGCCCGGTGCGCTCGATCCGTCTTTCGGGGATGGCGGTATCGCGTTCCCCTCTCTTCCGGGAACCGTCAACAACGCGCAAGCCGTCGCGATCGAAAAGGACACCGGACGGATCCTGGTTGGCGGAGCAACGGCCGTGGTGTGGGGCACGAACTTTTCGTGCGCCGTCGCCGCGGTCGGAGCCGATGGCGCGTTCGATTCGGCGTTCGGGAACAACGGCATCGCTACGGTGACTTTACCGGGCTACGACTGCTCGTTCGACGACATCGCGATTCAGAATGACGGCAAGATCGTCGGCGTCGGTGGAATCAACGGAGGGACCGGGTCTTCGGAGATCGGTGTCATTCGACTCAACCGCGATGGAACGTTGGACACGACGTTCGCTACCCAAGGGATCGCGCGCTATCGCCTCGACACCTTCAACGAGGCGTTCGCGGTCACGATCGATGGTCGCGGACGCATCGTCGTAGCCGCACAAACATGGCAGGGTGACGCAAACTTCAACTCCGCTCGCTACCTGACGTTGCGCTACCTGAGCGGCGGCTCGCTCGACCCATCGTTCGGCGCGGGCGGAACCGTCACCGCGTCGTTCGGATCGAACTTCAATGCGATCGCCGATTACGAATACGACGTCGCGCTCCAGCCCGACGGACGCATCGTAGTCGCTGGCGAGGCCGAGCCCACGCTCGGGCCCGGCGGAAAGTTCGCCGCGATTCGGTACGAAGAGAACGGTACTCGCGATACGACCTTCGGCGATGGAGGTGCGGCGATCGTATCCTTCGCGCACGGAGCGGGCGCGCACGGCATGACGATCGATGGGCAAGGTCGGGTGATCCTCACCGGAGAAGTCTCGTCCGAGGGCGTCGGGTTGGCGGCGCTTCTGCCGAACGGGACGCTGGATCCGACGTTCGGCGATGCCGGCACGTACTCGAGCACGAGCGCATCGATCTTCACTCGCGTCACGGTGTCACCGAAGGACGCGAAGATCCTCGCGGTGGGCTCGCTCCGGGCCCGCGTATTCGTCGTCGCGCGCTTCATGCCGGATGGCCGACCGGATCTGGCTTTCGCAGATCAGGGCTACGCGTTCGTCAACACCATGCCCGAGCCGCAGGGCTCCGACATCGCCGTGCAGTTCGATGGAAAGATCGTGGCAGTTGGCACGAAGGTGCGGCCGATCACTCCGGTAACCCAGGATTTCGTCATCGCGCGATTCTGTCCCTAGCGACGTTCAACCTCCGCGGCTCGAGCTTCCTCAATTGGTGTACATACCGTTGGAACAATGCAGTCCGTACAGCGTGCAGTTCACGCATCGCTCACCGAGCGTCGGCCCGACCGCGCACGCAATGACTTGATTGCCAACGGCGCATAGAGCGCGGATGCAGCAGCCCGGGCACGTACGCGTTGCAGCCGTAGGGATCGACGCACTTGTCGCTCACGTAGACACGACCTGTAGCGGTGCAATCGATGCAAATGCCTTCTCGGTCTTACCTCTTGCACGTGTGACGAGGAGGGGGCGACGTTCGGTACATCGATTGCGCTCCTACGGCGGGCTCACGACGGCGCGAAGGGAGTCGTAGTGGTTGCCGCACGCGAAGTGCGTCGGGCGGCGATCCTCACACGATCGAGGTTATGCGACAAGGCGCTGAGAGCGGAAGCGCGGACTCTCTGGCGGTTTGGGGGACGATTAGCCCGGCGACTCAACGAGTCTCTCCAGAACGGACACGTGCTGCGCGACGAAGTTCTCGAGCGCCGCGTACATCGGATCGAAATCCATTTCGTCCTCCAGCTCTTCGAGCTTTTCGATTGCGCGTTCCCATTTGTCTCCGTGAGTCTCTGTGAACGAAGTGACCGCGAACTCCGCGAGCCCGCTCCCGTCCGGCTGAATCGCATCGTGGGTGACGCCGGCGATGCGCGCGGCCGCGCAGTGCGTGACGCCGTACTTGCGCGCCGGCAACCCGCTCGTGAACGGGTGCGTCGGCTTCTTCGACACCAGATCTGCGCCGGTACTTCTCCGTCGCGCGAAGCATGTGTGGAGGGGCGCGGTCGTCCGATCAATCCCATCACCAGGACGAATTGGCAGGGACTCGGCGGCGTGCCCGGCGTGGCAGTACCCGCGAGCGACGCACTCTCGGAGGCGCATCGGCGTGCGATTCGTGACGCTGCCGATGCGCGATCGCTCCGACCGTGACGTGCGTCACGCGCGTGCCGTACGCTTCCGGGTGGAGGCAGACATGGAGGCGGTCCCGGCGGAGCTCATGTCACGAGGGTCAGAACAGAATGACGTGCGCGATCCTCGCGGGGTCGCGGCTTCGGCGCGCGGCTGGTCACAGTGGCTCGGCGACGCGTCAGCGTTCGCGCTCGTCGGTGTCGCGCTCGTTGGCGCCGTCTTCGAGTCGCTCGACATCGCGACGGACAATCGACGTGGAGTCCTCTTCGTAGCGGCGGGAGCCGCTTCGGGCGCGCTGGCGTCAGCCGTCTACGGTCGCATCGAGACGAATCGCGAGCGCATCGCGCGCGCGCGCGTCGTCGCGTGGAACATCGTACGGTACTTCGTCGCGTTCGAGTTGATGCGCTACGGCGTCGCGAAGCTCGTGGGGATGCAGTTTTACCCGCGGTACTACCGACTCGACACGCGCGCCGCCGATCTGTCGCCCATGGCGCTCGCGTGGACGTTCTTCGGTCGCGAGTACGGCTACCAAGCCGCGACGGGCGCGCTCGAAGTGCTGGGTGCGCTCCTCCTCTGCTTCCGCCGCACGTCGACGTTCGGCGCGTGCTTGCTCGTTGCGGTCATGACGAACATCGTGCTCGTCGACTTCTTCTATGACGTGCCGGTCAAGCTCTTCTCGAGCGTCTACCTCCTCATGGCGCTCTTCGTGTTGACGCCAGACGCGCGGCGCCTCTGGGCGATCTTTACGACGGAAGGTCCGGCGCCCGCGCGTGCGTTACCGGCTGCCGTGACACCGCGCCGTTGGACGCGCATGGCGACCGCATTCGTTGTTACTTTGATCGTCATCTTGCCCAGCGCCGACATCGTTCGGAAGGCGCACGAGCGAGGCATCTTCCGAACCGACGCGTTGGAAGGCGCATGGATCGTGCGCACTCAGACCGGTATCGATCTACCGAGCGCGGGCGGGACTTGGGAGAAGGTGTACTTCGAAAAAGGCGCGTACGGTTTCATCGCCGTCGGCGGGGAACGGGTTCCCTTCAAGACGGAGATCGATGAGCGCGCAAAGACGTTGCGCCTCTTCGACATCGGCGGCTCGCCCGACGTACGCCCAGTCGAAGCGCGATACGATCTCGACGGGAGACGTTTGCATGTGGATGGCGCAAACGACGGCGCGCCATTCGTGCTCGAGCTCACGCGCGACTTGCCGCCGTGATCGGGTGAAGCGGCGCGCCTATCGCACAACGTGGAACGAAATCAGTCGACGTCCAGTACGGTACAGCCGCAACGCGCCGAACCAGCGCAACTCGTGGCCATCGAGCGCCAACCAATAGTCGCCCGGTGCGAGTCGCTTCTTCTCTGCACCAGGATGGTCCCCAATCTTCACGTTGCTGAGCTCTCCAGCGTCGCCGGAATAGACGCCCCACGCCGCCCACTCGTCGTCAGCTTCGTTGCTCACCCAGATGCCGAGGTGGCGTCGCTCGAACGACCGAAACTCGGGTGACCGGTAGGGGACCCAGCGGACGACGGGATTGGTGTCCGTGAACGTCTGCGCGGAGAGAGGCGACTGCAGGTCCGGAGACGTCGAAGCGGCGAGGCCGTGGACGATGAACCATTGGTCGACGACGGTCCCATCGTCGAGCTCGATGTGCAGCGTAAAGACACCGTCGCCCGGAAGCGAATCGAGCCCCGTCGAATCGAGCGTGAAGTCCTCGTATCCCGGAGTGTCGTGCTCGACTTCGAACGTTCCCTTACCGGCCTTCTTGTCGAGGACGATCTCGTTCGGTAGACGACGGACGACGAGCTGCGTGATGCGCGACGCATTACGAATCGCGCCGCGCACTTTCACCGAATAGTAGACGCCGTTAGGTCCCAAGCTGCGCACGTTCTGATAGCGGAAGCTCGCATCGAACGGCTCGGGGAGCTTGAACGCGGCGGGGAGTCTGCCGCTTTGCGCTTCGTAGGATTTCTCGAGGAGCGCATACGCGTTCTCGCGTGCGAGATGGCTCGACGCCGGATCGACGAGGACATCGCGAATCCGCTCCGTGAGAGCGACGTAGTCGCCATCGAGGTACGCCTTGTGCGCGGCATCGAGCGACGTGCGCGTGTCGGCTCCCCCTCCACCGGCGACTCCGCTTCCGCCGGAGCGACTCGGCTCACTGCACGCCGATGCGGCAATCCACAGAAGACCCGACGCGACGACGACAACCCTGCGCTCGTTCATGGTGACCACCTCCTCAATGAATGGAGGTGGAGCTTGCCGCGCGCACGCGGAGTATGTGTCACCGCAGTGCAAGGTGTTGCACGCATCAAGGTGAGGCCTCGCGCTTGAGCCGGTAGCCGATGCCTCGAACCGACTCGATGAGATCGGCACGCAGCTTCGAGCGAAGCTGCACGACGTGCGTGTCGACAGTGCGCGTGGTCGGCGTGCGCTCGAATCCCCAGACTTGGTTCAAGAGCTCCTCGCGCGAGAAGACGCGCCCGGGATGTTCGAGCAACAGCACGAGCAGGCCGAACTCCATGCGCGTCATCGTGACGGTGCGGCCCTCGAAGAGAACGTCGCGCGTTTGGAGATCTACGCGAACGCCGACGTGCTCGATCGTGCGGGCAGGTTGCGAGATGGGCAGTCGCGTGCGAAGGCGCGCTTTCAGTCGAGCGAGCAGCTCGCGCGGCTCCACCGGCTTCGTGATGTAGTCGTCGGCGCCGACTTCGAGACCGAGCACGCGGTCGATGACCTCGACGCGTGCCGTGACCATAAGCACGGGCAGGTCCGACGTCTTGCGCAGCTCCTTCAGGAGATCGATCCCCTCGCCGTCTGGAAGACGCCAATCGAGGAGCATGCCGTCGAGCGGGACGCTCGAATCGGCGAGCGCACGACGCGCTTCGCCGAGCGAGCACGCGATGTGAACGCCGTAGCCCTCGCGTGCGAGGAGATCACGCAACGATGCCCCCACGTGCGCGTCGTCTTCAACGATGAGAATCGTGCTCACGACGGGCCCTCGCGACGGCGTGACCGGATTCGCAGCTCGAACGTGGTTGGCCTTGGCTCGTGGGTCAAACGACCGCCCAAGAGGTGCGCGACGCGGCCGACGATGGCGAGCCCGAGCCCGAGCCCCGAGCTCTTTGCGTCGCGCGCGTAAGGCGCCATGGCCCGACGCAACGAGCGCTTCGGGGTCTCTCCGCCGTCCGCGACGCGCACGACGAGGTCCGAGGCTTCGAGTCGCCACGTCACGGCGACCGGCGAAGCGCCGTGGCGCACGGCATTGTCAACGAGGTTTCGCACCGCGACACCGAGCCACGTCACATCGGTCGCGATAGCACTGTCCTCCGACGCGGCCGTCAACGAAACACCTTCTGGCCATTCCTCCGAGAGCTCATCGAACATCGCTTTGCACGAGGGTACATCGCGAAGCACGACGAGGGTCCCTCCGGAGGCGTTCGTCTCGAAGAGCGCCATGTACCGCGCGCTCTCATGGAGGACCCGATGGAGGCGTTCTACGCCGTTGGAGATCCGTAAGAGCGGCTCCTGACACGCGCTCGGAAGCTCGTCATAGGCGCGACGGAGAGGCTCGATGTCGAGGCGAAGGCTCGTCGCCGGCGTGCGAAGCTCGTGCGTCAACGTGCGCAGGACGTGGACGCGGTCGCGATGGAGACGGCGGCGCTCTCCCACGTACGCGAACGCGAGCACGGACAGAGCACCGAGAGCGACCACGGCCGAAGACGTGGTCCATGCAAAGAACGACGATCGATGACGCTCCGCCTGAGTGCGCGGCTCCCAGCAGAGATCGGGGGACGCTGGCTGCGAGCACGACGCGGTTGGTCCGCGCGGCACCAGCGCGTGCGCCGCTCCGCGAGAGAATGCTTCCCATGCCGCGAGCGGCACGACGCGAAGCTTGGCGAGGCCGAGCGGTCCGTGGTTGGCGATGAGCAGCGACGCCGGAGTGATCACGACGTGGTCGCCGCGGGCGAGTGCCTCCCATGCCGATATCGGGATCACCGAGAGCGCCTTGTCGGCAGCGTCGAGCGCGGAGGGATCGAGCGCGGAGAGCTCGAGAACGTGAAACGAGCGAACGTGCGTGCGCATCCACGCGGCAGGCGATGTCGACGACGATTGCCGAAGCGCCAGGAGCGCGTACGAGCGACCCGACGGATGCATGAACGGCGGCCGGTCGACGAGCTCCTCGGATGGCGCGGCACCGGCACACGTGGTCTCGTGCCACGCAAAGGCCTTCGCGAGCGACGCGTCGGCGAATGCGGATTGCGGTGCGAGCGGCGGACACTGCTCGGTCGCCAGGTGAAGGCGCGTGGCGTCGTCTCGCACGTGCCTGTGCCAAGTCGGTAGGGCCAGGCGAGGATCGAGGAGCTCGGCGCGACCCACGTAGCGCGCGGCAACATCGATGTCGGCCGTCGAGGGCGCGGCGCGCTCGATCTCTTCGAGCATCGCCGCGCCGCTCGCAGCGTCGTCGAGCGCAGAGCTACGGGTCGTGGCGCGCAACCAGAGGAGGCTGCTCGCGGTAAGGCACACGACGGCCAACAGAAGGACGGCGCCCGTGATTCTCACCACCCGCGAGAGTCTACGGGAGGGTGCGACTCCGATTTGTCAGGGGACTGTGAGGAATCATCGAGGAACGCGCGAGGTCTTCGAAAAACCTCTGCCCATCGCGCGGAGCAATATGCACCCGTGCTCGCTGCGGGCAACGTCGCGTCCTCGCCATGCTCGCCGCGCCCCAACGTGTGCGCGCGTGCATTCGCGTGGGCGCGGCTGCGCGTCGCTCCGGGCGCTCTGTTGCCCTTCGCTGCGCGCGGGTGACACGCATTCGCGCGCGCGATGGGCTGAGGGTGCCTCCGGCGGGGGCTCCGGGCTCGGGTTGGATGGGGAGAGCGCGCGTTCGGCCGTGGGTGGACTCGGGCGGGCGCGGGCGCGCGCGCGTTGCGCGCGCTCGCCACAGGCGCCTTCGCTTGCTGCCGGGCTCCGTGCAAGCGACGTCCTGAGGCACGCGCCGCTCCGCGGCGCGTGCCTCGCGCCGTCGACTCAGCTGCACGCTGCAGCCGCGCTCACGTTCTCGCCGGCCAAGTACTCACTCGGCGCTCCCCCTAAGCGGAGTACCACCAATACTCGGCGACCGGGATGTACGTCGCCGCGAGCTGTCGCGCGCGGGCGTTTTCAAGCGCCGAGGGTGCCTTCGCGCGACGACTTCCAACGACAGCAGAGGACTGCAGCGCAGATCGTTGCGCGTTTTGGGCACGTTTAGCGGTGCGAACGCAAGCGAGGTGGCTCAAGGTTTCGCCGGCAGGAGTCCGCGCAATGAGCTCGAGCCGTGGCGTACGCTTTGTCTTCTCCGTAGGCATTTCGGTTGGGCTCTTGGCGCTTCCCTCTTGGACGATCGCGACGGGTTGCAGCTCGACGAGCAGCACCGGCGCGCCGAACGGCGGAGGCAACGGCGACGACGGCGGGGGCAGCGGCGACGAAGGCGGCGCGACCGGCGACGGCGGGTCGTCCGGTGACGGCGGCAGGAGCTCCGATGGCGGAACGGGTGGCGACGGCGCCGTGAAGGGCCCGGACGGCGGACCGTGCATGACGAACACGGGCCGATCACCGGCAGCGTCGGGGCGACCGGCGGATCGATCTCGCGTCTCGTGTTCGGGATCGTCGGCGACACGCGCCCCGTCAACTCGGACGATCCGGGGAACTACCCGACCGCGATCATCACGAAGATCTTTCAGGACCTCCAGGCCGAGTCGCCACGTCCTCCGTTCGTGGTCGCGACGGGCGATTACCAATTCGCATCGACGGGCCGATTCAACACGTCGGCGGCGCAGATCGGATCGTACATGCAGGCGCGCGCCGCGTTCTCGGGCGCGGTCTTCCCGGCGATGGGCAACCACGAGTGCGGCGTGTCGGGATCGTTCACGACCTCGGACAACAACAACTGCGGGCCCGGCAACCCCGGCGGCGCGACGCCGAACTACAACGAGTTCATGAGCCTCATGCTCGGGCCGATCGGCAAGACGACGCCGTACTACTCGATCAACGTGAAGGCGACGGACAACTCGTGGACCGCGAAGTTCGTCGTGACCGCGGCCAACGCTTGGGACACGGCGCAGCAGACGTGGCTCGCGAGCACGATGGCGCAAGCGACGACGTACACGTTCGTCATTCGTCATCAGGCGTCGGATGCGTACCCGCCGCTCCCGCCCGGCGTCGCGGGCGTCGACGCGATCATTTCGCAACACCCGTACACGCTCCTCATCGTCGGCCACGCGCACACGTACGGGCATTACCGAAATCAGCCGAAGGTCGTCATCATGGGCAACGGCGGCGCGCCGCTCTCGAGCAAGAACTACGGGTACGGGCTCGTCAGCCAACGCTGCGACGGCGCGCTCGTCGTCGACGAGGTCGACTACATGAGCGGCGCGCGCGACAGCCAATTCCATTTCGTCATCACGCCCGACGGCACGCTCACGCAGTAATCACGGCACGAGCACGAGGCGGCCCGGGATCTTCCCGGTTCCGCCACCGTCGCCCCATCCGGAGCAGACGCGCGGCGCCTCCTTTGGCTTGTCGCATCTGTGGAACGACACGCCGATCGTCTCGCCGGGCTCGGCGGCCAGACCGAGCGACGCGAGCGGGATCGCGAGCTCGATCTCCCATTCTTCGTCGAGATCGCTCGGATGGTTCATCGTGCCGCCGAGCTCGCGCGACGTGATGGCGCGGCTGTTCCACGACGTGTCCCACGCGCCGCCGCTACGGCGAATGGAATCGGTCACGACTGCGTTGGGCGAGACGTCGAACGCGTATTCCGTATCGCCGCGTGTGAAGACGATGCGCATGAAGTCGTCGTCCGGCGCGAAGGGGGCGTCGGGTTTGTCGACGCGGCACTCGATGTCTTCGTCAGACGCGAAGAGCGCCAAGTAGAGGTACTCGTCCGCCCAGACGAGCCGCACGTGCGTGTACGGGACGGCCTGATCGCCGCTATCGATCAGGAACGGCCCCGTCCGCGCCGGTCCGGGCGGCTTCACCCAGCCGGGATCGTCGGTGTCGCCATCGAGCGTGATCGGGCCTTTGCCGTGCGGAACGAGGAGGAGCGGACCTGGTTGCGCGACGGCGGCGGAGATCGCCGCGGCGGCGACGCCGTCACGAGAAAAAGTGCGGCGCGCGTACAGCGCGCCGCCCGCTGCAGCGAGCAGGGCGGCGACCATGAAGAGCTTCAGCGACGTGCGCACGAGGAAAGCGTAGCGCGGGCCTCAACCAAGCCGCTCGCGAGCCGCCGCTTCGTGAACCACGGCCGCGCGAACCGCACACTCCGGCGAAGTCACGAGCCCCGCATGCAGGAGCGGGTAGACGCACGCATCACCGTTCTCCCGTACGACCCGGAGAAGATACGCGCGAGGTGCAGACGGATGGCCCTCGAGATCGACGACCTAGACGTCGCCTTCCCAGAGCACGCGTCCTCCGTACTCCTCGCGGACGTGCACCGTTTCGCTGTGGATGGCGCGACACGCGAATAGCTCACGCGCCGCTCGCTCGGCTTCGGATGCTCGCATGGAAGACGAATCCCTCGTGAGGCTCACCGCATTGGTGCACACAGGTTGTTGACGCACGCCGTTCCGGCATCGCTGCATGTGCCGCAATCGAGCATCCCGCCGCACCCATCCGGCGCGCTGCCGCACTGCGCGCCGAGCGCGTCGCACGTCGTCGGCGTGCAGCCGCATTGGTTCACGACGCCGCCGCCACCGCAAATCTCCGGCGCGGTGCACGTGCCGCAGGAGAGCAGACCGCCGCATCCGTCAGCGACGGAGCCGCACCGCGCGCCGGCGCGCATGCACGTCATCGGCGTGCAGTGCTCTCCTTCTTCGCTGCAGTTCACGGGGCCGACGCCGATGCAGACCTTCGCGCCGCCGCGTCCGCGCCCGCCACCGCACGATCCGCAATCGAGGGTCCCACCGCATCCGTCGAGCATCTTCCCGCAGTGCGCGTCGATCTGCGCGCACGTGACGGGGACGCAGCCGCACTTGTTCGTGCCGCCAACGCCGCACGTCTTCGGCGGCGTGCACGAGCCGCACTGCAACGTCTTGCCGCAGCCGTTCGAGACGGCGCCGCACTGCGCGCCGAGCTCTTTGCACGAGTACGGCGTGCACCCGCACTCGTTGAGCGACCCGCCGCCGCCGCACGTGTCGGGCGCGGCACATCCGCCGCAGTCGATGACGTGGCTGCATCCGTCGGAGATCTTC
>Ga0100403_1002909_pt1 | contig 13107 bp, 14 predicted proteins | sample CryGeymet201501t_FD_83663 | JGI IMG/M metagenome (GOLD analysis project Ga0100403, IMG submission 83663) | Groundwater microbial communities from Crystal Geyser aquifers in Utah, USA - Crystal Geyser metaG 2015-01t | ecosystem: Environmental > Aquatic > Deep subsurface > Groundwater | place...
GGTATGCCGACCACCGAGATCATGTCAGAGCTGTTGGGCAAACCGGTAACCGCTGCCGTGCGTGACGCGATCTGGGCAAAAGCCCAGGCCAGCCAGGCCAAGGAGTAGGCCATGTACATCACCCTTGACGATCTGAAACTGGCAATTGACGAAGACCGCTTGATCGAGCTGACCGACGACGATCGTCAGGGGGCTGTTGACGCGAGCAGGGTCGATGATGCGATAAGCGCGGCCCAGGGCGAGGTGGACGGCTACCTGCAGGAACGCTATGACGTGCCGCTGGATCCGGTCCCCGCCCTGGTCAAAGGAGCGTGTCGGGACATCACCGTTTATCATCTCTATAGCCGGAAGGTTGAAGAGGTGCCGGAGGTGCGGCAGAAGCGCTACGACAACGCCATCAAGCTCCTGACCAAGATCGCGGGCGGGCAGATCAGCCTGGGTGTGGCAACGCCCCCGGAGGAGTCCGGCAGCGAACCGATGCGGACCAGCGCCCCGGCGGTGTTTTTTGACAATTTGGATAAATTCTAATGGAGAGACTGTAGGTGTTTAGCCTACAGCCTAATACCCTACAGCCTAAAACCTAAAAAACATGGAACTCAGAACCATCATCGACGATCAGGGCTTTGCCGAAATGCTCGCCGGCACGGCGCACCGGATCAGCTCCTTGGAGCCGGTCATGCGACTGGTCGGGCAGGTGGTGGTGGAGTCCATCGATAAGACCTTTGCGGCCGAGGGCCGCCCAGATGCCTGGCAGGCGCTGGCCGACAGCACGCTGTTGCGCAAGATGGCAGGAGGGGTGCGACTCGGTAAAGATGAGAAACGCAAGAGGCTGACCACAACCAGGGGCTGGACCAAGGCCGGGGCCATCAACGCCCTGGTTAAAAGTAAAATACTCGCGGGGCAAACCGGCAGGTTGCGGGAAGGCATCCACGTGGAGGCCACCGGCAAGGACTTTGTCGATGTGGCCCCGGACAAGCTGCCCTACGCCCGCATCCATCATCTGGGCGGCGAGGCCGGGCGCGACGGCAAGGTTACCATCCCGGCCCGGCCATACTTGGTGGTGCAAAACGAAGACGCCGGGCGCATCGAGACCCTGATCGCCGACTATATCCTGGGAGATTGATTGATGATACTCGAACTGCTTGACAACGTGCTGGCCCTGGTCAAAAACGGTCTGCCCTATCTCCGTAAAGTAGAGGATCTGCCCAGCCGCCAGGTGCTCTCCGATAACCTGCCGCAACTGGCCATGAACGCCCCTTGCGTCTATGCCATTTACGAGGGGGGATCGTTTGCCGAGCCGAAAAGCACGGCGCCCCGGCAGTACGGCACGCCGGGCATTGTGCTGGCCACCATTGCTAAAAGCCTGCGTGATCCGTACGGATCGGCGGCAAGTCGCGGATCCGGATCCGGATCGAGCCGAGGGGCCTATGAAATTCTAGGAGACTTGCACAGCACACTGCTTGGAGCGGTACCGGCAGACGGCTTCGGCAGGCTCTATCTGGTCAATGAAGGCCTGTTTGCAGTCAAAGACGGCATTGTCGTCTATGTATCGACCTATCGAGCGGGATATCAACTACAACCTTAAAGGAGTCATAGTCCATGGAATTATCAAAAAAGAAAGCGGTCATTATTGCCGCAGTCGAAGGGGTCTACGGCGCCGACGCGACCCCGGACGGCTCGAACGCCATCGGCGTTACCGATCTGAAGATCTCGCCCGCCAAGGGCACCGCCAAGAAACGGGCCATCATGTACCCGGATCACTCGACCCAGCCCCACATCATCACTCAGCAGCATCAGGAGGTGAGCCTTACGGTTGAGTTGAAAGGGGGAGGCGCAGCAGGGACCGTGCCGGAATGCGGTCCGATTTTGAGGGCCTGCATGATGAGCGAAACTATCGATCCGGGCGTGGACGTGGTCTATCAGCTGATTTCAGACAGTTACGAGTCATGCACCATCTACGTCAACCAGGATGGCATATTGCACAAGCTCACCGGCTGTCGGGGCACATTTAAAATCAACGGCGCGGCAGGCGATTACCCGACCATGAGCTTTACCCTGTTGGCCCTGGCCGTGGCGCCGGTTGATCTGGCCCCGGTAGTGCCGGTCTACACCACGGTAGCGCCTCTGGAAATCAACAGCAGCAACACAACATTCGCCCTCGGCGGTTTTGCCGCCCTGCTGCACAAGCTTGACCTTGATCCCGGCGTGGCAGTCAAATACCGCGAACTGGTCAACAGCAGCGCCCAGATCATCATCACCGGCCGGGACTGCAAGGGCTCGCTGACCTTCGATGCAATTAAAAACATCGACCATAACTTTTGGGCCGATTGGAGCGCCTCAACACCGCTGGTCATGGCTTTGACCCATGGCGCCACAACCGGCAATATCGTCGAAATCAATGCCCCAAAGGTGCAGCTGGCCTCGGTTGATTATGGCGATGCCGACAACACCCTGACCTTTAACACGCCGATTGCCCTTACTCGTAATACCGGCGATGACGAATTTACCCTGACTTTTAAATAACCATTAACCGCGTTTTAAAACGGAGAAACCGATGAACTTAAACGATGTACTCGCCCAGGCCCCCAGGCGCACCTCTACCGAATCATTTAAAGGGTTGTTCGAGGTCGAGACCCTGTTGACCACCAACGAGGAGATCAAAGCGGCGCTTAAAGCCGCCGCCGCCGAAAAACTGAACCCCCAGACCGGCGGCTATGAAACGGAAATCGACCAAGACCGCCTGCGCGCCTGGCTGAAGAGCCGGGTGGCCGGATTTAACGGCCTGACTCTGCGCCGGGCCTTGACCCTGTGCTGCCGCAGCGTGCCGGATGAGCACCTGGACGGAGCTGATGCCCCACTGGCCTATAGCGCCGAGACGGTGGACACCCTGCTGCGCCTGGTCGTGGGCCTGCAAACCTGGCTGATGGGCCAACTGTCCACGGCGGCCGAGTCAGTCGCCAGACGGGAGGCGGACGCGGCAAAAAACTAACAGCCATCGCCCGCTGGCTGGCGACTGATCGGACGGGATGTGATTCCTGCCGTGATGACCAGAAGGCGATGGGCATAGGCAAAAGCTGTAACGGCTGCCGCCACAACCGGGAAGAGCCGCCGATCTTCCCGGAGAACGCCCCGGCCTTGCAGGTCTTTCTGATTTGCCGGCGGCAGTGGCGGGTAGGATTTAGCGGGGCCTACGCCATCGACGGCAATCTGGTCTGGCGGGTGCTGGAAGATTTAAAGTTTGAACATAAAACGGAAATTTTCTGCCGGGTAGACACCCTGGCGGCTTTGTATCTGGAAGAGATAAAAAAATGAGCGATCGCGATATCAAAATACGGGTGGTGGTCAAGGATGACGGCACCGTGGCCCTGCAGACCATCGGCGACACCGGGCAGCAATCATTTAGACGGGTAGATGAGTCATCTAAGAAAGCTCAAGCCTCGGTCAGCCTGCTGAACCGGAATGTACTCGACCTGGCCAAGGGGTTTGCCATTGCCGAAATCGGCCTGGACGCCGCTCGTGCTGCCCTGCGGCTGCTCAAAGATGAACTGGTGGCCGGGTTTGACGCCGTGGAAGACTATAATCTGTCAGTAGCCTCCATGTCCGGCTTCATGACCACCTTTTCGGAGAAAGCCGCCCTGGGCGATCTGGCCGGCGCCTTTCAGGAGGCCAACGCCTACGCCAAGGAGCTGATCCCGGCCTTGGAGATTATGGACGCCAAAACCATTGCCACCGGCAAAGACCTCAAGGTGGTGGCCGAGACCATGATGATGCACGGCACCATCATGGATATCAACAATCAAAAACAGGTGGACGGCCTCCTCAACATCGTCAACGTCACCAAGATGATTACCGCCGGCCAGAACCAGGACATCCAGTTCCGCCAGGAGATTAACGCGCTGATGGAGGGCAATCTCCGCATGCAAGACCGGCTGCCGCGCCTGCTCCAGAAAGCCTATGAGGCTAATGAGCTGTATACTGAGCCATTCAAGGACCAGCTGCGCATGTGGCAAGAACAGGGCACCCTGATTGAAAACGCCGGGCAGTTACTGGGCGGATTCGGGGCCTCGACCTCCCTGATCGAGCAGACCTGGACGGCGATCGGCTCGACCATGGAGACGATCCATACTCGGATTTTGCGTGGTGGCATGGAGCCTGTCTATCAGGACATTCTTGATCTGGCTGCCGGGACAAACCGGGAGCTGATGAGCCAGGACGGCCAGCTGACCGACCTCGCCGAGAACCTGCAGACCGGGGTCCGGGCTGGCTGGCTCGACATCAAGAACACGGTGGAGACCGTCGGCAATCTGGTGTCCGGCTTCGGCCCCCTGCTGGAGCTGACCGGCGGCCTGGTGTTGATTATTGCCGATGGCTGGGGCTATGTGCTGGCCGGGCTCCAGGTATTGTCCGGTCATGTCCGTGATTTTATGCTGGCAATGCAGGAATCCGCCAAGGCTATTCTCCTGTGGAGCAAATCAATTTATGATTTCACGACCCTGGATTTCGCAAGCTCCATAGCTAACATGGAAGCGGGCACGGTGGCTTTTGCCGAAAGTGGCCGGCTGATGGGCAAGTCCTTCAATATAAATTTTTTCTCCGAATTGGAAGCGGCCTGGCTTGAGTACCAGAATGGCAAAAAACCGGCTCCCTCCCCCGGCAAGGCTGGCGCGCCGAAAACAAATAATCAGTCGACCGCCGGGGACTCGGATGATCCACTTGTGGCCCTCGGCCTGCTTCCATCTAAGGCGGAGAAGGCCATTGACGGAATCTTAAACGAGATCTTTGCCGACATCGACAAGCAGAGCGCCGCCTTGTCGGCCAAACGCCGCCAACTCCTTGACCAGGAGGCCAAGAGCGCCGCCGCCGCTGGAAAGGCCCTTGAGGAACTTTATGGACAGGAGGGCCGGGCCGCTGCCGAGGCCGAAAAGGCCCTGCTCAATGTCACCCGTGCCGCCCTGCCCGAGCACGAACGGGCCGTCCACGACGTCCATCAAGCCTATAGCGACCTTTCTGCCCAGGTCGAGCAGCTCTACATCATCGGCGAGATCTCCAAGGAGGTCGCCGACCAGCTGCATGCCAACCTGGCTGTCCGCATGGGTGAGGACTTAGAGGCCCTGGCTGAAAAGGGCAATAAAACCTTTGGTGAGGACCTGAAAACCGCTATTACCGGCTGGGGCGCCGGTTTTTCCGCAGAGCTTAACGATCTGGTCTGGCAGGCGGACGCCTCCTTTGGCGAGGTCGCCCTGTCTTTCGGCAAGATGCTGACCCAGATGATGATCCAGCAATCCGTGGTCAACCCGATCCTGGGCGCATTTACCGGCGGCAGTCTCTTTTCGTCGGTGGCCGGTTTCTTCGGCGGCGGCCGCGCCTCAGGAGGCGCTGTTTCTCCCGGCACTATGTATGAGGTCAATGAAGAGGGGATTCCGGAGCTGCTCAACGTTGGCAACCGCACTTTTTTAATGATGGGCAGCCAGGGCGGTCATGTGACCCCGCCGCTTGCTGCTGCTCCCGGCGGCGGTCGTGCCTCCGGAGGCAATCAATTTGTCTTTCAGAACACCTTCGCCATTACGCCGGCAAATGCCGGGGCCTCAAAGGACGGCAACGGATCAGCCCAACAAATGAGCCAGGAAATCGGACGCATGCTGGAAAACCAGATGCGGGCCTTTGTGGTTAAGGAGCATCACCCTGGTGGACTTTTTGATCAATTGAGGAAGAGCTGATGCCCTTAGACGCCTTCCCAGACATCACAGAAGATTACGGGACCGAACCTGACCCGGTTAAACCGAACGTGCAGCGCCTGGCCTATGGTGATGGCTACAGCCAGCGAATAGGCCTTGGTTTGAACCAGATCGCCGAAGGCTGGAATATGCTCTGGAGTGAACGGGAAACCGCAGACAAGGACACCATCATCACCTTTCTCAAGGCCAAAGGCGGCAAGGAGGCCTTTACCAAAACCCCAATCGGCGAGGCTGTGGCCCGGCAATATACCTGCCCGGAATGGAAAGCCACTCCTCTGCCCGGCGGTTTGTGGACCATCATCGCCAAGTTTGTGGAGGAGTTTGATCTATGAGCATTCGTGAAGATATCCAAAAACCGGCACCCGGCGATCTGGTTGAATTGTATGTGCTGGACGCCACGGCCCTGGGCGGCGGCATCAACCGCTTTTGCTCATCGGTCATAGAAGCGGCGGCCATCGTCTGGCAGGGCAATGTCTATTCGCCGATGCCGGTTAAGGCCCAGGGCTTTGATGTGGTGGCCAAGGGGTCTTTGCCGACACCCTCCCTGGAGCTTGCCGACGGCAGTGGTTTGTTCCGGGCAGCGTTACGCAACTACAATGACCTGGTGGGCGCAAAATTCACCCGCTACAAGACCTATCGCAAATATCTTGATGGCGAACCCCTGGCCGATCCGAACGCCCACTACCCGGTTGATATCTTCTATGTCGAACGAAAAACTAAACAAATGGGGGTCGATATTGCCTGGGAGCTGGCGGCCTTGACCTCGACCCAGGGCAAACGTCTGCCGGGCCGCACCATTTTAAAAGATGTCTGCGACCAGACCTACCGGATCTGGGATGCCGACCTGGGCGACTTTGACTATGGCGATGTCAGCTGCCCATACACCGGCACCAGCTATTTTGATGAGTCTGGTCAGGCCTGTGCCCAGACCGCCGATAGCTGCGGGCAGCGGCTAAGCGATTGCCAGCTGCGGTATGGCACCGATCCACTGCCGTTTCGCGGCTTTCCGGGGGTGGCTAATGTTCGGACATAACGTTATTGCCGCAGCGATTAAACACGCCCGGAAAGAACACCCGAAAGAGGCTTGCGGTCTGGTTGTCGACGGGGTCTATCGGCCCTATACAAACTGTGCCGATGACCCGCTGACGGATTTCAGGATTTCTCCCCAAGGCTATGCCGGAGCAATGCAGGAAGGATCGATTCAGGCGGTTATTCACAGCCACCCGCAAGGACAGGACTGCCCATCGGCAAACGATATGGCCCATCAGATGGCGTCCAAGCTGCCCTGGTGCATCATCCCCTTCGGCAGCAAACCATTCTGGTTCGGCGATCAATGCCCAATACAGCCCCTGTTGCGGCGGCAGTTCCGCCACGGGGTTGCCGATTGTTATTCGATTATCCGCGGCCATTTTAAAATCAAGCGCGGCATCATGCTGCCCGATTATCCCCGGGAAGACGAGTGGTGGCTGAAGGGCAAAAACCACTATCTGGACAAATTCAAAGAAGCTGGTTTTGTACAGATCGGTCTTGACGAGGTCAAAGAAGACGATTGCCTTCTGGCCCAGATCGTCAGCCCGGTGCCCAACCATGCCGCCGTCTATCTTGGCAACAACCTGATCCTGCACCATCTGGTCAAGCGTTTAAGCGCCAGGGAACCAGCCAGCCGCTGGCAAAAGTTTTTCACCCACGCCTTAAGGTATGTTAAATGAGGACGATCTGCCTATACGGCGACCTGGCCGAACAGTTCGCCCCTTCCTTTTCACTGGAGGTGTTCTCTGCCGCCGAGGCTATCCGCGCCCTGGAGGCCAACTTCCCTGGCAAGTTCTTTAAGGCTCTGAGCAAGGGCGAGTATCACCTGGTCAAAGGGGGAGATATCAACTCCGGCGAGGCGTTCGGCGCCGACACAATGGCCCTCGGCCTGGGGGCCAATGACTTGCATATTATGCCAGCCTTGGCCGGATCGGGTGACAAGGGGTTGTTCCAGGTCGTTCTGGGCGTTGCTATTATCGGGGCGGCGGTGATGACGGCCGGTGCAGCCGCTGCCGGTTATGGTCTGGCCGAAGGAATCGCCGCCGGCGCCATGGCAGAAACGTCCTTCCTGGGCATCTCTATGGCCTCATACGCCACTTTTGGCGCGGCCCTGGCCATTTCGGGCCTCGGCTCCATGCTGACCCCGACCCCGACGCTGCCCGGCACCGGCACCCGTGAAGCCGTGGATCCTCGCAAGTCCTTTGTTTTTCAAGGCCCGGAAAACCGCTCCGGCCAAGGCGGCCCGGTGCCGGTGATCTATGGTAAGTACCTGGTTGGTTCAACCACCATTTCTGCCTCGATCTCTGTGGAGGATATCGCATGATCGCTCACCTCCAGGGCTCCGGCAAAGGCAGCTCGCCGCCGCCGCCATATTCTCCTGTTGAAGATCCGAACACCCTGCAATCGAAAGCCACCTGGCGGGTTATCGATCTCATCGGCGAAGGTGAAAACGGCGGGCTGGTCAATGGCGCTAAATCAATCTTTCTCAAAGGGGTGCAGCTGCAGGCCGATGACGGCGGCTATAACTTTCAGGGCGTACAGTGGGAAGAGCGGGTCGGCCTGCCCGACCAGACGCCGGTCAAGGGCTTTCCTTCAGTGGAAACCTCCGTCAACGTCGGTGTCGAGGTCAGCTCCGTCGCTGCTGTTACCCGCACCATCACCAACCCGGATCTTGATGCAGTGCGTGTCCATTTGAGCGTACCAGCCCTTTTTGAGCAGTTTGATAATGGCGATTTAAAGGGCTCCTCAATCGACTTTAAAATTGAAGTTGTTGGCCACTCCTCGGTCACTAAGACCATCAGCGGCAAAACCATGTCGACCTATGAACGCAATATCAGGGTTGAGCTGCCAACCGGGTCTGCGCCCTGGGATATCAAGGTCACCAAACTGACCGCCGACTCCCAGACCTCCAAACTGGCCAACACCTTAAACTGGATCTCCTATACCGAGATCCTTGATCAGCGCTTTATTTATCCGGATTCACATATCATTACCGGGGTGATCGATTCGCAGCTCTTTGGCGGCCAGGTACCTGACCGGGCCTATGAGGTTTATGGCCGGATCGTTAAAGTGCCGAGCAATTATGATCCCTTGACCCGCGTCTATACCGGACTGTGGGACGGCACCTTTAAACTGGCCTGGACCGACAACCCGGCCTGGTGCTATTACGACATGCTGGAGCATGACCGCTATGGCCTGGGGTTGGCAGCACCTGATAAATGGTCCTTGTACCCCATCGCCCAATACTGTGATGGTCTGGTGGATGATGGCTTTGGCGGTCAGGAGCCGCGCTTCACCCTGAATTGCTGCATCAACAATTCCCATGAAGCCTATGAACTGATCAACACTTTGGCCTCTGTCTTTCGGGGTATGCCGATCTGGACCACCGGCACCATCACCACCTATCAGGATGCCCCGGAAGACTCCACCGTCATCGCCAACCCGGCCAATATCCTGGGCGGTTTTTTCAGTTACGAAGGCACCTCACGCTCATCGCGCCATACCGTGGCCTATGTGACCTGGAACGATCCGGCCAACGGCTATAAGCCGACCATCGAGCCGGTGGTCAATCGTGCCGCTGTTCGTCTTTACGGCCATCGTCCTACCGAACGGCTGGCCTTTGGCTGCATCAGTCAGGGGATGGCCCACAGGGTTGGCAGTTGGCTGGTGGACTCGGAAAACAGCGAGAAAGAGACGGTAGTCTATCGGCCCGGCCCCGACCACGCCTTTGTCATGCCCGGGCAAATTGTCGACATTGCCGATCCCTGGGTGGCTAATGCCCGCATGGGCGGCCGCTTGAAAGATGGCTGCACCTCAGAGACAATCCTGCTTGATGCCCCAGTGATGATCGCCCCGGGAGAGTCGTACACCATAACCGTTATTATGCCGGATGGTAATGCCGAGCAGGGGGTTGTGACCAATGCCGCCGGAGATAGCGCCGCTTTGACGTTGGCTGTGCCGCTCTCCACAGCTCCGAAAGCCAATGCCGTGTTTGTCGTTACCGGCACCGATGTAGCACCTCGCACCTTCCGGATCCTCAATAAGGTCGAGATTGACCAGAACACCTATCAGATCATTGCCGTGGAACATGATCCGACCAAATACGCCCGGATTGAAAACAATCTCATCCTGGATCCACCCTCGTACTCTCTGCCCGGCAAATCAGGGCCGGTGATGATGCCCGGCAATGCCCAGCTTCTGCCGAAGACCTACTACGCCGACGGCCAGCTGAAGAATGTGTTGGTCTTCAGTTGGGAGGCCCCGGCCGATGACCGGGTCAATGCCTATCTGGTGCAATACAAGCTTGACGACGGCAATTGGCAGACCAGGCAGCCCACCCCCGGCTTTTTGGTGGAAAAGATGGATGTGCAGGCCGGGCATTATTATTTCAGGGTGCAGTCACTTACGCCGGACGGCGGTTCGTCGGCCTTTGCCAACGATGATCTTGATATTTCTCAGGCTACCATGCCGGACGTCACCGGCCTGGTCCTGGTCGACGGCTCCAGCGCCACCGAATTTACCGGCGGTGCTGCCAAGTTTGCCTGGGATGCGGTGGCTCTCTCCGATGTTGCCAGCCAGGGCGGTACCGATGCCTGGTTTCAATCTTATGTGGTGGAGATTGTCAAAGACGCCGCTGTTGTCCGTACCGAGTACCCGGTAACCCCGGAGTACACCTATACCTATGAAAAAAACACCGCCGACGGCGGACCAGATCGAAGCTTCACGATCCGCGTCTACCAGAAAGGCAATCTCGGGCAACTCTCAACGACCCCAGCCGCCTTGACCGTCTCTAATCCAGCCCCCTCCATGGCGGGATTCACACCGACGGTCAACGGCAGCTTCAAGGGGGTTAAAATTGATTGGTCGGCCTGGAGCACCTCGGATGCGGATGTCCGCTCGTTTAAAGTGTATTTGGACAACAATGCCGATCCGTCCACCTTAGTGCAGGAACTGAGCAGCGTCACCAGGGGATGGAGTGAATCAGGCCTGGACGTGGGCGTGAACTATAAAGTGAAAATCGTGCCGGTGGATGCCTTTGGCGTCGGAACCGCCTCGGGCGTGGCCAACGGCACCCCGGTGATCCTGACCGCCGCCGACGTGGACGTTGAACTCGCCGCCTCCATCACCATGAGCGATTCAATGGGCAATAGCGCCGCCACCCTGGCCAAACTCTACGACCGCAACCTGGTCAGCGATGGAGTGAGCTACGCCCTGGGCGGGGCGGATAAATTTGTTGAGTATTGCTACGGGCTGCGTGACTACATCGACCGCCTGGTGCTGCACACCGACAACGCCAGCGGCAAGGCTTATGTCGCGTACAGCGACGATGGCGCGACTTGGAGCTGGCTGCAAGCCGAGGCCGATCACACTCTGACCGCCACCGGCGAGCTGGTGACTGCCGCGTCCCAGGTCTCGGCCCAGGGCAGCTATTGGCAGCTCGGGTCCGGACTTAATGTGGCGATATTCCCTCAACGCGTCACCGCCAAATACTGCCGCATTTACCTCACCGGCACCGGCTACACCACGACGCTCTACGAACTGCAATTCGTCCGCCAGATCATCGCCGAAATGGCCGCTTTTGAATCGCTATCGTCGCTCTCGGCCAATTTGGGGTCCGTTACGGCCGGTCTGATGCAGTCTCAGAATTTTAATGAGACGAATAAGACCGGTATGCAGATAGACCTGGATAACTCAACGATGAAACTATTCGGATCCGGAGCCGGAGGTGCCTGGTCAGTGTTGGACAATATGTCATACAAACTGATCGACGAAAACGGCATTGTCCGCGTCGAGTTTGGTGTGATCACGCCATGAACTTCGGTTTGACCTGTAGAGATGCGGACGGCCGCATCAATGTTTCAACCGAAGGGGCGTATGTGGCTGCCTGGGGCACGTACCTGCAGATGACGTTAAACTCATGGACCGAGACACTGGCCATGAACCAGACATCGGACTTTGATTGGCGGACGTGGGGTGATGAAAAACACACCTTTGTCTGGCCGATATACAACAATACATTCGACTATTTTAGCGGCATGATCTGGCACAACGTCGGAGCCACTGCCAACACCAGCAATGTTTGCTATTTTGAAAATCAGATTTACAGACGGGTCATCAAGCTCTGGTTTGAAGTGGAGCAAGTAACCGATGAGCGCCAGGATCAATATCGTGACTACATGGTAATAGCAATATGACGATAGGTTTTACACTAAGAGATGCCGCAGGGAAGAGCGTAATACCGCTCACGGCCCCCGCCATTCGCCGGGTTGCCGAGGCAACCATCCTGAGTAACACAGTGGAGACTGACTATGTGAATATGCCGGGCTGGAACTGGCGCAAGTACAACGCCGTTAATGGTCGGGCGACCATTTCGTTGCCAGCTATGCCAGGCATATCTCAATATTTCATGGCCACGGCCAAACTGCCGCCGCCGGGCACGAAATTCACCACCGGCATCAACTGTTCGGCTGTTTCGTCGAGTAACGCGATTTATGTCTGGCCTGGGCACACATCCCAAGCCCATACCTGGGAAATAGATATTTATCTAGGCTGTAGCTTGCCGCCTGATTTTATCCTGGATAGCTCGGCTTACGGGCTCAGGTTGAGCGCTATTTGGGGACCGTACCCGACCGACTACACGATTGTGACCTTGTTTGACAGTCGGTCACGTCCACTCACGGTGTCCAATATTATTGAGATCCCATATACCTCGTTCCCATCGTCGTGGCAGGGCTGGGAATCTGTGCGGACACGGGCCGCTACTCAGACAAAAATCAACCTAGCCCTTACTCAATATTTGGATATCACGGTCAAGGACGCATACAACCATCATTTTCGTATTATCCCGCACCCGGTCAGGATGATGCAGTACCTGTATAAAAACCTGTGGATGACCTATGAGGTCATTAATCAAACGACTATCAGGGCTAGATTACACGACTTTGGATACCCGTCTAGCTACTCTCATGCGGTGTTAGGCAATATACAAACAGGCAGCAAAACGCCGCTGCGTATCTATGAGTTTACGTGAAGCAGTTGGGACACTACTCGGCCAACAACAAGCCGAGATTGGATGCATTGTGAAAAATACAATTACCCACACCACCATCATGACAACACTGTTACTGCTGGCCCCGGCAATTGTCATGGCAACCAACATCCATGTCGACTTCACATACCCCGGCACAGCAGATGGTTTCAGGCTTTTCCAGAACGGGGCGCCTGTCTGCGATATCACAGACGGCACTGCACGGACGATGGATTGCGATGTCATGATTCATCACGACGATGAGTACACAATGAGCGCCATCACCGCCGGGGTGCCAGGGCCAGCATCGGCCAA
>Ga0100403_1002916_pt1 | contig 13088 bp, 14 predicted proteins | sample CryGeymet201501t_FD_83663 | JGI IMG/M metagenome (GOLD analysis project Ga0100403, IMG submission 83663) | Groundwater microbial communities from Crystal Geyser aquifers in Utah, USA - Crystal Geyser metaG 2015-01t | ecosystem: Environmental > Aquatic > Deep subsurface > Groundwater | place...
GAAACGACGGAGGGACGAACGACGGCGGCGAGGGCGGCGCCGGCACGATGTACGTCGCGACGCTCGGCGGCGATCAAGAAGTGCCGCCGGTCACGACCACCGCGACCGGCGCGGCGACGATCACGCTCGACACGACGCGCACGAAGATCACCCATCACCTCACGCACAACGTGATGCAGCAGACGTCCGCGCACATCCATCTCGGCTACGGCGCGGAGAGCGGCAGCGTCGCGTTTCCGCTCACGACCGGTCAGGACGTGATGGGCACGATCACGATCACGACCGCCGACGCGGACAACCTCGACAAGGGCGCGTGGTACATCAACGTCCACTCGTCGACCAACGCGAACGGAGAGATCCGCGGACAAGTGCTGAAGCCGGGCGAGACGATCTGGGTCGCGAACCTCACGGGCGCGCAAGAAAACCCGCCGGTGACGACGTCGGGGACCGGAAGCGCCGCGATCATCCTCGCGTCCGGCGGCGGCTCGATCAAATACCACCTGAAGACGTCGCTCACGCCGACGGCCGCGCACATCCACACGGCGGTCGGCGGGCAGAACGGCGCCGTGACGATCCCGTTCATGAACGCGACCACGATGACGGTCGACGGATCGGCGACGGTCACGTCGGCGCAAGCCACCGACCTGCAAGAGGGGCGCTGGTACGTGAACGTTCACACGGCGACGAACGCGAACGGCGAGATCCGCGGGCAGGTGACGAAGGCGGGCGAGGCCTTGTACGTGTGCTCGATGGCGGGCGCGAACGAGATCCCGCCCGTCGTCGGCGGCGGCAGCGGGTCGGTGCAGTTTCTCCTCAACTACGCGAAGAACAGCACGCGCTACGAGGGCGTCTTCACCGGCCTGACCGGCACGCCGACGGCGGCGCACATCCACACGGGCAACTCGGTGACGAACGGCAGCGTGCTCTATCCGCTCACGCTCGTCACGGGCGGCGTGAAGGGAACGCAAGCGGTGACGAGCGGCGACGTCGCGAACATGGACGCGTCGGGCCTCTACTGCAACGTGCACACCGCGGCGAATCCGGGCGGCGAAGCGCGCGGGCAGATCACGAAGAAGTGAGGAGCGCGATCGCGCTGGCGCTCGCCGCGGCGATCGCGGCGGGCGCCTGTTACTCGGGGAGCAGCACGGCGCGTCCGGCGGACGCGGACGCGGGAGGCGACGCGTCGATCGCAGAGGACGCGAGCGACGCGGCGACCGACCCCGTGGTGCTCCCCGAGGCGATGGACGACGGGCCCGACGCGGGCGCGTGCCACACGCAGTTCGCGGGGTGCGCGACGTTCGACGAAGCCGACGCCGGCGACGGCGGCGCGCTCGTGACGTTCAGCGATTTCGCGTACGCGCCCAAATGCCTGCGCGTGAAGGTCGGGCAGACCGTGACGTTCCAAGGCGACTTCATGCGGCACCCGCTCCGCCAAGCGTGCGGCCCGGTCGTCGTCTTCGACGACATGATGGGCACGCGGACGTCGTTAACGCCCGCGCTCGCCGGCACGTACGGCTACTACTGCTTGGATCACGGCAACACGAACGGCGACGTGATGAGCGGAGCGGTGCTCGTCGTACCGTAGCTGCGGACGTTTTTCGCAAGGCGTGTGACGATGGCAGACGACATGTTCGTCGGCCGAGACGAGGAGATCGCGCGCTTCACGAGCGCGCTCGAAGACGCGCTCGCGGGCCGCGGCCGGCTCTTCGCCTGCCTCGGCCCGGTGGCGCGCGTCCTCGGCGACGTCGCGGCGCTCCTCGGGCGCGACGACGACGCGCTGAAGCACCTCGGCGAAGCGCTCGACTTCTCCGAGCGCATCGGCGCGCGCCCGTACGCGGCGCGCACGCAGCTCTCTCTCGGCGAGGTGCTCGCGCGGCGCGGCGATGCCCGCGCGGCCGCGGAGATGCTCCGCCGCGCGCAGGCGACCGCGCGCGACTGCGGCATGAACGACGCCGTCGCCAGCGCGACGGCGCTGCTCGATCGCCTCGGCCCCGAGCGGCGCCCCACGCCGCCGCCGCCCGCCGCCGCGCCGATCATCGCGATCGAGCGCGACGGCGGCTTGTGGCGCGTCACGTCCGAGCGCGGCGTCCTGCGCATGAAGGACGCGAAGGGCTTCCACTACCTCGCGCACCTCGTCGCGCACCCGCATCAGGAGTTCCACGTCAGCCAGCTCAGCGCGACCGAGGAAGTCGGCGACGCCGGCGCGATGCTCGACGCGAAGGCGAAGGAGAAGTACGCGCGCCGAGTCGAGGACCTGCGCGACGAAGTGGAAGAAGCGACGAGCTTCGGCGACCGCGCGCGCGCCGACAAAGCGCGCGCCGAGCTCGACGCGATCGCGCGCGAGCTCGCCCGCGCCGTCGGCTTGGGCGGGCGCGATCGCAAGGCCGCCTCGGTCACCGAGCGCGCCCGCATCAACGTCCAGCGTCGCCTCAAAGACGCCATCGACCGCATCCGCGAGCATGACTCGGTGCTCGGCGGTTACCTCGGAGCTTCCGTGAAAACGGGCACTTACTGCTCGTACACTCCGCCCTGGACCGGCCGCGACGGCTGAAGATCCGCGCGCGGAACGATGTTCCGCGCCTCTGAACGCCTCTTCTACAGGAGGTGCGGAGATGACGAACGCGAAGGCAGTGGTGACGAAGCTCGTGGACGCGATGGGCCGTGGCGACATCGAAGCGGCGGCGAGCTGCGTGGCGGAGGACATGGTCAACCACGCGGCGATCCCGCAGGCGCAAGGCCGTGCGGGCTTTCGGACGATCGGCATGAAGATCCGCAAGGCCTTCCCCGATTGGAAGCAGCGGGTCGACGACGTGCTCGTCGACGGCGACAAAGTGGTCGTGCGCACCACGGTGAGCGGCACGCACACCGGCCCGCTCGAGTTCGTGAACACGCCGCTCGCGGCGACCGGCAAGGCGTTCACGACGACGCACATCCACATCTTCCGCGTCGCCGGCGATCACGTCGTCGAGCACTGGGCCGAGCGCGACGACCTCGGGATGTTGAAGCAGCTCGGCGTGCTCCCGCCGAAGCACGGCGCGGCTTCGTGAGCCGCGGGTGATCGCGACGTGCGTCGTCACCCAGCGACGCGCGTGTACTCGCGGCGCGAGAGCTCCGGCTCGTCCTCGTGCGCCATCATCGGCCCGGCGCGCCACACGCGCTCGTCGATCGGCGGAAACCGCACCGCGTCCGGATGATCGACGTGGTCGGGCACGTAGGTCACGTCGAGAACGTCCGCGAGCTTCATCCCCTCTTCGTAGATCCCCGCGCCGCCGACGATCCAAATCTCGCCCGGCTCGTCGCTCGCTTCGATCGCCGCGATCGCGTCGGTGACGCTCGCGTAGTGCTCGACGCCCTCGACGTTCGATCGCGACACGACGACGTTGCGCCGCTTCGGCAGCGGCTTCTTGCCGATCGACTCCCACGTCTTTCGTCCCATGACGATCGCGTGCCCGAGCGTCACGCGCTTGAAGCGCCGCTGATCGCCCGGGTGCTTCCACGGGATGTCGCCGTGGAGCCCGATGACGTTCTCCGGCGAGACCGCGACGATGATCCCGCGCTTCTTCCTCACACCGCGACCTTGAACGAAATCGCCGGATGCGGATCGTAGCCTTCGAGCACGAAGTGCTTCATCACCGTCGCCGTGTCCGCTTCGAGGAGCGGCTTGATGTCGGAGAGATCGCGGATCTTCGGATCGATCGTCAATCGCGGGAGCTTCCGCGGCGCGCGTTCGAGCTGCGCGCGAAGCCCCGGGACGTGATCGTATTCGCTCATGCTGCCGTCGGCTTTGCTCGTGTAGACGTGCGCGTCGACGAGCGTGTGCGCGAAGATCCCCGCGGGGATCCCGCTCATCCGCGAGAACAGCTCGAGCAAGAACGCGTACCCCGCGATGTTGTACGGAACGCCGAGCGCGACGTCGGCGCTCCGCTGCGTCAGATGCAAATTCAACGAAGGCTCGCCCTTCGCGTCGAGCTGCACGTTGAACATGAAGATCGAGTGGCACGGCGGGAGCTTGCTCGTCTGCGCGTTGCCCGGCGCCCACGCGAGCACCACCATCCGGCGGCTCATCGGGTTCTTGCGCATCTCGTTCAACACCCAAGCGATCTGATCGTTCTCGACCTCTTTCCCTTCCTCACCAGGAACGGGGAAGTGCCGCCAGAAGTTGCCGTACGCGCTCGGCACGAAGCCGTTCTCGTCGGCCCACGGGTCCCAGAACTTGCAGCCGTGCTTCTTCAAAAGACCGATGTGCCGCTCGCCGCTCAGAAACCAGAGGTTTTCGACGACGATGTTCTTCCACGAAATCTCTTTGGTCGTGAGGAGCGGGAATCCCTCGCGCAGATCGATCTCGTAGTTGTGGTTGAACGTCGAGATCGTGTCGACGCCGGTGCGGTTCGGCTTTCGCGTCCCCTTCTCGAGGACTTCGCGGACGAGGTCTAGGTACTGCTTCATCGCTCTCTCTCTTCCCGCGCCCGCGCGCGGGCGTCAATCGGCGCGGTCGCGGCGCGGCTCATGCACGCCGGAGGGAGACCCGACGAGTACGGTTGCTACTGGTTCGGCGTCGGAGGGAGCGTAGGTGCAATGGCTCCGGCACGACGGGGACGCGCAGGTTGGCGATCGGCGGCGCGCCGCTCGCCGCACCTGAAGAAGGCGCTGGCAAAGCTAGGCAAGCGGTTGCGCGCGCTTCGGCTCGAACGCGAGCTCACGCAGGAAGAGGCCGCGGACGCGGCGGCGCTCGACACGAAGCACTACCAGGCGATCGAGGCGGGGCAGTCGAACCTGACGATCGCGTCGCTCCTCGGCATCGCGCGCGCGCTCCGGGTGAACCTGTCGGAGCTCCTCGCGGGCGTTTGATTTGCGGGGAGGCGCACGCCTTGCGCGGGTAGCATGCCGGCGTGGACGCGCGGCGCGCAGAGGACGGACGCGTCGACCGCGCCATTTGGGTCGTCGTCGCGGCAAAGCTCTTCGTTCAGCTCGCGTACGCGAACGGCTACGGATGGTTCCGCGACGAGCTCTACTACCTCGCGTGCGCGCGGCGCCTCGCGTGGGGGTACGTCGATCATCCGCCGTTTTCGATCGCGCTCTTGAAGCTGGAGACCGCAATCTTCGGCGAGTCGCGCTTCGCGGTGCGGCTCGCGCCGGCGATCGCGGGCGCGCTCCTCGTGTGGCTCGCGGCGAGGATCGCGCGCGAGATGGGCGGCGCGCGCGTCGCGCAGGTGATCGCGGCGGTCGCGGTGCTCGCGTGCCCTGAGTACCTCGCGCTCGATCATTTTTACTCGATGAACGCGCTCGAGCTCGTGCTCTGGGCGGGCGCGGCGTGCGTCGTCGCGCGCGTGCTGCGCGGCGGCGCGACGCGGCGCGCGTGGATCGCGCTCGGCGTCGTGCTCGGCCTCGGGATGCTGAACAAGACGAGCGTGCTCTGGCTGGTCGGCGGGATCGCCGTCGGCCTCGTCGCGACGAAAGAGCGGAGGCTCCTCGCGAGCGCGGGTCCGTGGATCGCGCTCGCGATCATGACGGCGATCTTCGCGCCGCACGTCGCGTGGCAGATCGAAAACGGCTGGCCGACGCGCGAGTGGATGAAGATGGCGATGGAGCACAAGATGATCGCGGTGTCGCCGCTCGCGTTCTTGTCGGCGCAGGTGCTCGACATGAATCCGCTGTCGGCGCCGCTGTGGATCGCTGGGCTCGCGGCGCTGCTCGCGTGGAGGCCGCTCGAGCGGTGGCGCGCGCTCGGCGTCGCGTACGTCGCGGTGCTCGCGCTCTTGCTCGCGAGCCAAAGAGTGCGGCCGGGGTACCTCGCGCCGGCGTATCCGATGTTGTTCGCGGCGGGCGGCGTCGTCGCGGAGCGCGTGGCGCGCTGGATCGCGGCGGCGTACGGCGCGGCGCTCGTCGCGTCGGGAGCGGCGATCGCGCCGCTCGCGCTTCCGATCCTGCCGGCGCCGACGTACGTCGCGTACGCGCGCGCGCTCGGACAGACGCCGTCGACGACCGAGAAGAAGGAGATGGGGGTCTTGCCGCAATTCTTCGCCGACATGTTCGGCTGGGAGGAGCTCGCGGCGGCGGTCGAGAAGGCCGCGGCGACGCTCGCGCCGGACGAGCGCCGCGACGCGGTCGTCTTCGCGGGCAACTACGGCGAAGCGGGCGCGCTCGAAAAATTCGGGAGCGTGCCGGTCGTCTGCGGCCACAACAATTATTGGCTGTGGGGGGCGCACGGCGCGAGCGGACGCGTCGTCATCCTCGTCGGCGCCGACGAAGGCGCGATCCTCGAGCGTTACGATCGCGCCGACTACGTGACGACGTTCGAGCACCCGTACGTCATGCCGTACGAGAACCACCTGAAGATCTTCGTCGCGCGCGATCGCAAAGAGCCGCTCGCGCCGAGCTGGTCGAAGCTGAAGCACTACGACTGAGGTCGCTCGCGCTCCGTGCTCGCGATGACATCGTCGCCATCCCCAGCGAGCGCTCGACCTACCAACCCGCCGCGCCGCCCCCGCTCCGCCGCGGCTCGCGCGCGCCGATCCATCCGCTCGGCCCGCGCCCGATCGCGGGCGCGTCGGCGATGTGCCCGCGCTGCTTGAACGTGTACCCCATGGCTTCGAGCGGCTTGCGCAGATCGTCTTCGAGGCCCTTCTCTTCGTACGCGACGACGTCCGGGAAGTCCTGCATGTGAAAGCGCGGCGCGTTCAACGCGGTCACGACGTCGAAGCCGAAGTCGACGACGTTCGACAGGATGTGGAACACCGTGGTCGTGATCGTCGATCCGCCCGCCGCGCCCGCGACGAGCTTCACCGCGCCGTCCGCGCCCATCACGATCGTCGGCGTCATCGACGAGAGCATCCGCTTTCCCGGCGCGATCGCGTTCGGCTCCCCTTGCACGAGGCCGTAGCTGTTCGCGGTGCCGGGCTTCGCCGCGAAGTCGTCCATCTCGTTGTTCATCAGGAAGCCCGCGCCCGGGATCGTGACGCCGTTTCCGTACCACCAGTTGAGCGTCGTCGTGAGGCCGACGGCGTTCCCCTTCGCGTCGACGACGGAGAAGTGCGTCGTGTGCGGACCGCCGCCCGCGCCCTCGCCTTCCGGTCGCAGCTTGGTCGTCGGCGTCGCCTTGTCCGCTTCGATCGTCGCGCGCTGCGCCTTCGCCCAAGCGTCGCTCATCAGCTCGTCGATCGGCATCTTCACGAAGTCGGGATCGCCGAGCTTCTGGTTCCGCGCGACGTACGCGCGGCGCATCGACTCGAAGACGAAGTGAAGCTCGTTCGGCGAGTGCCAGCCGAGCTTGCCGAGATCGAAGCCTTCGACGATGTGGCAGATCATGGCGAGCGTCACGCCGCCCGACGACGGCGGCGGCATCGAGACGATCTTCTGTCCGCGGTACGTGAACTCGATCGGATCGCGCCACTTCGCTTTGTACGCTTTCAAATCGTCGGCCGAGATGATCCCGCCGCCGCGCTTCATCTCGGCGACGATCATCTCCGCGGTCGGGCCTTCGTAGAACCCTGCCGGCCCTTTGTCGGCGATGCGCCGCAGCGTCACGGCGAGATCCGGGTTCTTCAGGCGCGCGCCCGCCGCGAGCGGCACGCCGCCCGGGTAATAGATCGCCGCGCTCGCCGCGTTCGTGCGCATGCGGTCGACCATGAAGTCTTCCTTGAGGACCTCGGCGAGGCCCGGCGAGACGATGAAGCCGTCTTCGGCGAGCTTGATCGCCGGCGCGATGAGATCCGCCCACGTCTTCGACTTCGATCCGAGCTTTTGGTGCGCCTCCCACAATCCGGCGACGCTCCCGGGAACGCCGGATGCGAGGTGGCCGGTGCGCGAGGCCTTCGTCGTCTTGCCGTTCGCGATGTACATGTCGGGCGTCGCCGCGCCCGGCGCGGCCTCGCGGAAATCGAGCGCGTACGATTTGCCGTCCATGCGCGCGACCATGAAGCCGCCGCCGCCGAGGTTGCCCGCGGCCGGATGAACGACCGCGAGCGCGAACGCCGTCGCGATCGCCGCGTCGACCGCGTTGCCGCCCGCCGCGAGGACGTCGCTGCCGACCTTCGAGCCGAGCTCCGCGTCCGTCGACACCATCCCGTTCGCGCCCGCGACCGTCCCCGCGCCGGGCGCGTACGGCCAACCGGGCGGAAACTTCGGCGCCGCAGACGGAGCGGCAACGGACGACGACGGCGCCGGTGCGACGAGCGGCTCGGTCGTGGGCGTGCACGCGGCGAGCGCAATCGCAAGAACGAGGATGCGGCGAAACATCAGCGCAGCTTAGCCATGTTTTTTGAACAGGAAGACGGGAAGACGGGAAGGTTTCTTTTGGGGATGCCTTCCCGTCTTCCCGTCTTCCTGTAGAACAAATCCGATGCTGACGTTGGCCGATGCGCTTCGCGATCAGCGGCCGTGCCAGTGGGATTGCCATCGCACGCTGACGGCGGCGCAGCGCGCGCGCGCGGTCGAGGCGATCTACGTTTGCGACGACGCGCTCCGCGGGTGGGGATACACGCCGCGCTACGAGATCCACGGCGACCTCTTGTGGAAGGAAGCGCAGAAGGCGGACGACGCGAATTACCGCGAGGTCGCGGTGCGCTTCGGCGAGTGCATCTTCCGGCGCCTCGTAGGGAGCATGCTGCACGAAGCGTTGCACGCGAGCTTCGGCGAGCCGCCGAAGGCGAACTACGGGATGCCGTTCGCGCTGCCGTACGGCGTGCCGCGCGACGTCCCGGAGAGCGAGGAGGCGCAGTACCTCGCGCGGTTCAACTTCTGCGAGGCGCGCGCGTTCGTCGGCGTATGGATCTTGGCGCGCGAGATGTTCGCGATCGATTTCGACGTGCGCACGGCGCGCGACATCGGCACGTACGGGTTCGTCGGGGGCAACGCGCTCGTCCCGGTCGGCCCGGCGTATCGACCGGTCGCGCACGTCGATCCGATCGCGCACCGCGATCGCTACTTCGCCAAGGGGCGCGCGCTCGAAGAAGAAGCGCGCGCGTGGTTCACGCCCGAGCGCACCGCGGAGGTGATCGCTGGGATTCGCGCGGCCGCGGCGCGCGCGCCGAAGCGCGGGCGTCCGTCGCCGGACGAGGTCGCGCGCGTCGCGCCGAAGAAGATCGGGCGCAACGATCCGTGCCCGTGCGGCAGCGCGAAGAAGGTGAAAGCATGCTGCGGCGATCGCGCGTCGAGCCAGATCACGCAGACGTTCGCGCGCTGACTACTCCGCCGGCGCCGCTTCCATCTCGATCTTCGCGCCCATCTTCTTGAACCACCAGAGGAGGCCGACGAGGAGGTTGCGCTTGTCGTTCACGAACGACGGCGGCTTCCCCTCGAACGCGTGGCCCGCGAACTGAAAGCCCCAGCCGACCGAGAACATCCCGACCGCGAGCGGCAGCCCGACGACCGTCGCGCCGACCGGAAAGCTCGCGGCGATGAGCGGAATGCCGACGCGATGGCACGCTTGGTTCCGCGGGTCGGAGTGATCCGACTCGTACGCCGTCATCAGCCGGCTCCACTCTGCGTTGAGCTTCATCTTCCCTGCCTCCGTGGTTACCGGCGTAGAATGCGAACAATTGCTCGCATTCGCTACTCGCGTTCGAGGACGCCCCATGAAGAAACCCGCCGCCGCGCGCGCTCGCCCGAGAAAACAGCCGAAACAAGAGCGCTCGCGCGAGATGGTCGAGACGATCCTCGCGGCCGCGGCTCGCGTTTTCGTGCGCGAAGGCTACGCGCGCGCGACCACGAACCGCATCGCCGCCGCGGCCGGGATCAGCGTGGGATCGCTCTACCAGTACTTCCCCGGCAAGGACGCCATCGCCGTCGCGCTCCTTCGACGACACCGCGCTCGGATCATCGAGACCGTCGCGAAGCACCTCGCGGACATCGACGAAGCGAGCCTCGAGGCGCGCATCCGCGAGCTCTTCGAGGCGATGATCGAAGCGCACGGATTGGATCCGGGCCTGCATCGCGTCCTCATCGAGAACGTCCTCCGCACGAGCGCGCGCGCGGAAATGATCGGCTTCGAGGATCGCGTCGAAGAGGTCATCGTCGAGAAGCTGAAGAGCGCGGCGGAGGACATCCAGGCGCGCGATCTCGAGCTCGCGGCGTTCATCCTCGTGCGGACGGTGATGGCGATCACGCACGCGGCGGTCGTCGATCGGCCGGAGTACGCGAAGGACCCGCGCCTCGTGCGAGAGGTGACGCGGATGATCGTCGGCTACCTCACGCGCGCTCAATAGTGCGGCGGCGGCTCGTTGCTCTGCTCTTCCGGCAAGCGCTCGCGAAGCGCGGCGACCTCGGCGACGAGGCGCGCGATCGTTCTCTCTTGCTCGACCAAGACGTCGCTCAAATCGTGCAAGAGCTTTTCGAGCTTCATGTAGCGAAGCTCGAGATCGACGACGCGCGGCTCGAGCGACATCAGCCGCCCTTCGTCTCGCAGAGCTTCGCCGCTTCGCCCGACACTTCGACGCGCCCGCCCTTCGGGCCGATGTCGACCGGGCAATACCCACCGCTCCGGAGCTGGTCGACGTATTCGACGACCGCAGGGTTCGTCCACTCCTTCGGCCCGTCGAAGCGCGCGCGAACGACGCCGTGCTTGTCGATGAACCACGTCTCCGGAAAGAGCGTGGTGCCGAACTTGCCGCGGACGATCTTGTTGTCCGGATCCATCAGCGTCTGAAACGGCGGCTCCTCTTTGAGCAGCGACTTGAGCGTGCCGCGCGCGTCGTCCGCGCTCTCGTCGACCGAGATCGTGAGGACGACGACGTCCTTGCGATCGCGGAGGATCTTCGCGAGGTCCGCGATCTCCGGCATCTCTTCCATGCAGGGGCCGCACGTCTTCGTCCAGAAGTTGAGGACGACGACTTTGCCCTCGAAGTCTTTCATCGTCACCGTCTTGCCGGACAGGTCCTTCAGCTCGAAGGTCGGCGCCTTGCGCTCGGCGCCGAGATAATTCGGATGCAGATTGCACACGGCGCCGCAGCGGCGGCGAAGCTCGGCCTCGCGCGTGACGGCGACGAAGCCGTAGACGAGCGCGGCCGCGGCGAGGACGAAGACGAGCTGGCCGAGGACGACGTACGGGCGCTTATCGGTGGGGGGAGGCGTTGCCACGGCGAGCAGAGTAGCATCGACCGGAGTGAATCGAGCCTTCGCCGCGGTCGCGCTCTTCGCCGTCGCCGGATGCGTTGCGGCCGCGCCGCGTCCGTTCGCGGCGCCGACCGATGACGTTCGGAGCGGGCGGTTCGTCGTCGTCGGCGATCTGCAGCGAACGAGCCTTCTCGAATTCTGGCGCGAGCAAAACGACTCCGAGCGCGCGCGGATCGTCGCAGCGATCGCCCGCGAGCGCCCGGACTTCGTCGCGATCACGGGCGATCTCGTCTTCGACGGATCGTCGTCGAGCAAATGTGCCGACTTCGACGCGCTGTGCGCGCCGCTGCGCGACGCATCGATCCCCGCGGTCGGCGCCTTCGGAAACCACGAGTACTGGGGCGGACGGCTGGGCGAACGCGGGTTCTTCGCGCGCTTTCCGCACCTCGAGGAGCGGCACCATTACACGCTGGCGTACGGACCGCTTCGCCTCGTCTTCCTCGACAGCAACGTCGTCGATCTCGAGGACGACGAATGGGACGCGCAACGTGGCTGGTACGAAGCAGAGCTCGCGCGCCTCGATCGCGACGACGAGGTGCGCGGCGTCGTCGTGCTGATGCACCACCCGCCGTACACGAACAGCACCGTCACGAGCGACGAGCCGCACGTGCAAGACGCGTTTCTCCCGGCCTTCATGGGCGCGAAGAAGACGATCGCGATGATGAGCGGGCACGTGCACAGCTACGAGCGCTTCGAGCGCGGCGGCAAGACGTTCGTCGTGAGCGGCGGCGGCGGCGGCCCGCGCGCGCTCCTCGCGACGGGAGACGCGCGCCGGCACGCCGACGATCGCTTCGCGGGGCCGGCGCTCCGCGATTTCAACTTCACCATTTACGCGCTGACGGAGCGCGCGCTCGAAGCGGACGTGAAGGGGCTCGCGAAGGGCGGCGACGCGGTGCGCACGATCGATCGCTTCGCGATCCCCTGGCCCGTCAGTGGAACGTCGCGCTGAGGTGCACGGCGGGAAATTGGCTAGGCGAGGACGGAGAGCGAGCGACGCACCTTCGTCCGCGTCGCCGTCGCGCCGACCTCGGTGAACGCCCGCTTGTACGCAGCGAACCCGCCGCCCGCGTGCACCGCGTCGATCACCGCGAGCCCCTCGGCCGCGCCGCCTTGGGCGAGCACGTACTCGACCCACGCCCATTTCGCGCTCGTCGATCGCACGTCGGCGCGCCCTTTGAGCCCGCGCCGCAATCGGTTCAATCGCGCGTCGACGACGTCGATCCCCGCGTAAGCCTCGCCGTCGAGCGGCGTGTTCCGCTTCGCGCAGAACGGCGCGATCCCGAGCGCGATCGGCACGATCTTCGAGAGCTCGGTCGTGAAGGCGACGCACTCGTCGACGTCCTCGTCCGTCTCGCCCGGCACGCCGATCATCAAGTAGAGCTTGAGGCGATCCATCTTGTGCTTCTTCGCCATCTCGGCGCAGCGCACGAGATGCTTCGGGCGCGCGCGGCGCTCCAAGATGTCGCGGACACGCTCGCTCGTGCCGTCCATCGCGGTCGTGAGCGTGCGGTAGCCGACGCGCGCGAGCGCGCCGACGAACTCGTCGCTCAGCCGGTCCGGGCGGAGCGACGACAAGCCGACCTCGCAGCCGCGATCGGCGAGCGCGTTCACGATCGAGACGATCTTCGGGTGATCGCTGACCGCCGCGCCGACCAAACCGACGCGACGCGCGTCTTGCGGAATCGTCTCGAGCACGCGCTCCATCGGCGCGATCCGCATGCCGCCGTTCGTCGTGCGGCGCATGACGCAGTAGCGGCAGCCGCGCGAGCAGCCGCGCTCGGTCTCGATCAAGAACATGTCCGAGAACTCGGTGTGCGGCGTGCGGATCGGCGCCCACGCGGGCAAGAGCGCGTCGTCCGCGGCCGCGACGGGCGGCAAAATCGCGTGGTGCGTCGGCACGAAGACGTGCGGGATTTTCGCGAGCGCGTCGAGCTGCGCGGCGCGTCCGGCCGTCGCTTCGATCGTGCGCAGGACGTCGA
>Ga0100403_1002917_pt1 | contig 13084 bp, 11 predicted proteins | sample CryGeymet201501t_FD_83663 | JGI IMG/M metagenome (GOLD analysis project Ga0100403, IMG submission 83663) | Groundwater microbial communities from Crystal Geyser aquifers in Utah, USA - Crystal Geyser metaG 2015-01t | ecosystem: Environmental > Aquatic > Deep subsurface > Groundwater | place...
GCGGCAAGGCGAAGTCGCCGTCGGCGACGGTGACGGTGACCGATCAAGGCGCGCCCGCGGCGACGGCGATGGCGAGCGCGGCGCCGACGACGCTCGACGATCCGTCGAACAAGAAAGACGAAGAGAGCGCGGCGAACGCGCACGGCGCGCCGGCGAAGCCTTCGCCCGCGGCCTCGGTGGTCGCCGCGGCGCCGATCAGCGGCGACGACAAGCAGAAGGACGGCGAGCAAGAGAAGAAGGGGGCGCTCGCGCGCGCGCAGAAGCCGACCGACGATCGCGACACGACCGCGTACGGCGGAATGACGACGCCGCCCGCGGGCGCGCCGAACACGCTGCCGATGCAGCAGGGTCAATCGCAGACGTTGAACGCGCCGCCGCCCGCGCCGACGGCCACCGCGACTCCGGGATACGGTTCCGGCGGAGGCGGCGCGGCGTTCAACAACGCGATGGCCGCGTACAACGCGGGCCGCTACGACGACGCGGCGCGCCTCTTCGGTGCGCTCGCGGCGAACGACAGCAGCGCGGCGCTCTGGGAAGCGCGGAGCATGCGCGAAGGCTCGCCGAAGTGCCGCGGCGCCGTCACGAAGTTCGATCTCGTCGCGCAACGCGCCGCGGGGACGACGGTCGGCTACGACGCGAAGCTCGAGGGCGCGCGCTGCTACCGCGTCATCGGGCAAGTCGCGGCCGCGCAGCAGCGGTTGAACGAGCTCCTCTCGGTGCCGTCGCACGCCGACCGCGCGAAGGACGAGCTGCAGAAGATCAGCAACACGAACGCGGCGAAAGCTCCAGCGAAGGCGCCGGCCGCGCCGCCGGCCGCGCCGAACACGAAGTCCGACCAAAGCTACCGCTACTGATCGCGCTCGACGTCGAGCCGCGAGCGCGTAGCCTTTACGTGTGGGCCCGACCGCACTCCTCGCCGCGTGGTGCGAACGCGATCACGCGCGCGCGCTCCTGCCGGTCGATCATCGGATCATCGACTCGACGCACGCGGCGCGCGCGCTCGTCGTCGAGCAGCTCCTCGCGGCGACGCACGGGCGCGATCTCTACAATGCGTGCGCGGTGCTCGGGCGGCTCATCGCGGAGCGCGGGGGATCGCCGACGCTCGCGGCAGCGACGATCGACGCGGCGCACGCGGCGTTGGGCGGCGGCGACGCGCCGTGGCTCGCGCCCGCGCGCGCCGCGCTCGCCGAGGGATTCGCGGCGGCGCGCCTCGAAGACGCGCGCCGCGAGGCCGGCGCCGCGTGGGATTTTCCGCGATGCGCGGTGGACGTCGGTGACGGCGCGATCGCGATCGCCGCGGGCTTCCCTGCCGACGACGGCGAAGCGCTCGCGGCGTGGGCGTCGCGTGTCGCGCACGGCGCGTCGCTCGCGGGCGCGCGTCGCGCGATCGTCTCGGGCGGCGACGCGGCGCGCGCGGCGCTCGCGGACGCGCTGCACCTCGCAGGCATCGAGGTCGTCGCCGCGCGGCCGCTGCGCTTCTGATAAGATTCGCGGCATGCGTGCCTTTGCTTCGAGGGTCGTCGGGCCGATCGGGCTCGGCGTTCTGGCGTTCGCGTGCGGTCAGGGTACGGGCGATGTTCGTGTGAGCCTCGCGCCGACCATCGCGATGCCGCGCGGGCTGCTCGACAACGTTCAGAAGCTCACGATCACGGTCTACGACGCCGTCGGCGGCGTCTCGTGCGACACGTCGACCGGCAAAGCGGCGGGCGTGACCGACAAGACGCCGAAGGTCGCGACGAAAGATCTCGGGACGACGAACTGCCAGGCTCCCGCGAAATTCTGCGGCGACTTGTCGATCACGAGCTCGGATACGCCGCGCGTCTTCGCGGCCGTCGCGCTCGGCGCGAACAACGTCGAGATCGCCGACGGCTGCGCGCAGATCAAAGTGAACCAAGAGAAGCTGCCGCTGACGATCACGATGCAGCGCAACGTCCCGCCCGCGGTGTGCGGCGACGGAATTCTGCAGCCGACCGAGCAGTGCGAGCCGCCGGGCAACGCCGCCGATCCGATTTGCGACGACCAGTGCCACACGAAAGAGCTTCGCCTCTCGGTCGGCTCGGGCGTCGCCGCGAACACGATCGACGGCGCGGTCGGCGACAAGCTCCAGCCGAGCTTCGCGTGGCCCGCGCAAGGCGGAAGCGCGGGGCGATTCTTGTCGGTGTGGAGCGACAAGAAGCCGAAGCAGCAGGTCGGGATGCGCGTTCTCGGTGACAACCTCGGGATCGACTCGTCGCTCGGACCCGGGCCGTCGTCGATTTGCTTCTGGCTGCCCGACGCGCAGTCGTCCTTCCCGCCGGACGGCGAGCCGAACACACAGGCGTTTCCGGCGGCGACGTTCCTCGGGGGCAAGTACGTCGTCGCGTTCCAAGACGATTCGACGGGGCACCTCGAGATTCACCTTCGCACGATGAACGTGTCGAACCCGACGGTCGGCGATCAGCCGAACGGAAATCCGATCGGCATCAGCGGGCCGAACGGCGCGGGCGAAGCGGGCGTCATCCACACGCTCCCCTCGATCGCCGCCGGCCCGAACGGTGCGGTGTACGTCGCGTGGCAAGCCGGATCGACGACGGGGCCCGGCAAGATCGTCGGGCGCGCGTACACGCCTGGCGGCTCGACGCCGTACGGAGTGCAGGTCGAGCTCTCGAGCGGCGCGACGAACCAAGGCGTGCGGGTCGCCGCGACGTCGAGCGGCTGGGTCGTCGTCTGGCAGAGCGGCAGCGACATCAAGATGCGGCGCATCGGCTCCGACGGGAATCCGCTCGGCGCCGAGGTCACCGTCAACGACGGCTCGCACACCGGCGTGCAGGATCATCCGGGCGTCGCGGCGGCGGGCGATGCGTTCGCGGTCGTGTGGGCCGATCACGGCGCCGCGGGCGGCACGGACATCTTCGTCCAGCGCTACAAGAGCGACGGCACCGCGATCGCCGGCGATCAAGCGAACCGCATCAACAACCTCTCGAACGACGGCGAGCAGACCGTCCCGAGCGTCGTCGGCAGCACGAGCGCCGGCGGGATGTACGTCGCGACGTGGTACGACGCCGCGACGAGCCACGTGCGCGCGCGCCTCCTCGGCGCGGGCGGCGGCTTCCTCTTCAACAACGTCGACGGGCAGACGAACGAGTTCCAAGCGAGCGTCGTCGACGGCCACGCGCGGAGCAACCCGACCGCCGCGATCGGCGGAAGCGGACCGTTCATCGCGATCGGCTGGGAGGATCTCGATCCGTCGAAGCCCGGAATCTACGTCCGGCGCTTCCCGATCCCCACGCAGTAAGCGACCGCGTGGCGCAAACTAGGGCGCCGGTTCTCTGACGTACGCGATCGTCCGAATCACTTCGACGAGGCGCTCGCGATCTTCCGCGCTCAGCGCGACGAAACGCACGCCCATCCCCGGGTTCGGGTTGTCGCCGTTTTCGCGCAGCTTGTTGATCCACGCGACCTTCCCTTCGAGCTCGAACGGCTCGTGACCGGGCGGCGCGAACGCGAGGCGAAGGCGCATCCCGACCGGCTTCGGCTCGGTCGTCTTCACGAAGATGCCCATCTCGCTGATGTTCGTGATCGACGCGTACAAGAACGTATCGTCGGCGACGCAATCGACCTTCCACTCGACGTCGAAGCGATCGTGGCTTCGGCGATCGGACGCGGAGTCGCGCGACGGCGGCGGATCGACTTCGTCAGGCTTCGGCTCTTTGACCATCATCCCCATCGCCCGCTCCCCCCGCTCCCAGGTTTGTCGGCTGGGGCCCCGGCCCCGTCCGCAGCGCGAGCCATGAAGCCGATCGCGCTTACTGCACCTTGAGCTGTCCCCCGTTGATGCGGTTGTCGCCATCGCTGGGGCCGCTCTTGACCTTGAGCCGTGTATCCCCGACGAAGAGCCCGAAGTAAATCGTATAAGCACCTGGCGTGAAATTCGGTTCGAGGCCGAACTCGTACTCGTCCACGAGGAGATCGCCGACGAGCCACAGCGACATCGGATATTTCCCGCCCATCGGCTTGTGATCGCCGTTGTGGCGGCGGCGGTAACCGTCGATGTGGATGAACGCTTCCCACTCGGTCGTGACGGGCCCGAGGACCTTGAAGTACGTCCGCATGTGGTACTTGCGACCGGGCGCGACCGACTCGACCGGCCGACCGTTGAGGTCGACGATGTCGATGCCGAGGACCTGAAGCTTGTCCTCCATGTTCACGTCGAGCTTTCGCTGCGGGTGCGGCGGCTGCGACAAGATGATCTTCTCGAGCGGGTTGTCGTTCTTCTCGCCGGGCAGGAGCGACGACGCCGCGAGCAAAATCTGGCTCGACCGCGCGTCCAAGATCGGCAGGTTCATCCGCGGCTCGTTCATGCGCTCGCGGTAGATCTGGTTGAGCTTCGGGAGCTCCTCGGACTTGATCGCGATGAAGCGCCGCCCGTCGCCGCCCTTCAGCCACTGGTACGCGCCGTTCGCGTCGTTGAACGTGATCGGCTGGCCGCCCGCGTAGTACGCGGCGGTGCGTCCGCCGACGCCGAGGAGCGCGAGCGGCTCGCCGCTCTTGTGGAGCTTGCGGTAGCTCTCGAAGACTTCTTTCGGCGAGAGCTGGTTCGCGAGCGCCGGGTAATACGCGACGCAGAGCACGGCGCCGACGACCGCGCCGCCGAGCGCGAGCGCCGCCGCGCGATGACGGACGAGATCGCCCGCGACGCCGAGCAGGAGGAACACCGCCACGCCCGACGGCACCGCGAGCGCGACCGCCGTGTACCACTTCGTCCCGTGCGTCAGCAGGTACCCGAGCACGCCCGCCGGCACGACGAGCACCATGAACGCCGCCGGAATCAGGCCCGCGAGGCGATCGCTTCGCGTCTAGCCCTCGGTCATCGGCGCGCGCATGCGCCGGTAGAGCTCCTCGACCGGCTCGAAGCCGCGCGTGAACGACGCCTTGCTGAACGGCTTGCTGCGGTTGAACGCCCAGAGCCACAAGTCGCACGCGAAGTAGAGACCGAGGATCACGCCGAGCGGGACGAACGCGATCACCCACCACGCGTTTAGCACCGCGTCGCGAATCTGAAGCGACATCACCGGCAGCCACTTCGCGTGCGTGCGAACCCCGATCCACACGAAGAGCCCCGCGAGCGACGCGCCCGCGACGTTCGCGAAGTACGCGAGCGCGAGGAGGCCGTCCCACGCTTCGCGGAGCGCGCGCAGGATGCGGAGGTAGTTGCGAGGCTCGAACGGCTCGCGCGTCGAGTCGCGCTCGACCCATGTGAGGAACGCGACGAGCGCGAAGCCGCCGAGCGCGACCCACCAGAGCGAGAGCGCGGTCGCCTTGAAGCTCTCCGGGAACACCGCGCCGACGACGGCGAACGCCTGGTACGCCTTCTCGGGGAGCTCGTGGAAGTCGTGGTGGAAGACGCCGAGCAAGACGCCCGTTCCGACGCCGACGGCGATCGACGCGTGCGCGCCGCGCTCGAAATCGCGGATCGCGACGCCGCACGCGGCCGCGCCGATCGCAGGCGCGCAGAACGCGATGAGGTCGGTGCGCGCCGCCATCACGCCGTGCGCGGTGAACGCGATCGCCGCGCCGACGAGGAGCGCCATGCGCCCCCAGCTCTCGCGCTGGTACGCTGCGCCGACGCGCCCGACCGGCGCGAGGAAGAGGCGCCCGAGCGCGAACGGAATGAACGCGCTCCACGGCGCGAGCGCGTGGCCGATCGTCCCGATGTAGAAGTCGAAGGTCGGGTACTTCGTCTGCGACTTGATCATCGCGCCGACCCACAAGTTCAAATCCTTCGGCGCGCCTTCGGCAGCGATCACGTTCAGGCCCATGACGAACGCGCCGACGCCCGCCGCGAGGCTCGCGGCTCCGACGAGATCGCCGAAGCCGTCCGCTTTGCGCCGTCCGCCCGCCCACGAGAGCGCCCACGCGGCACCGACCGCGGCCGCAGGCACGCCGACACCGAGGATTCCACCGCGGCTTCCCCACCCCGCCGCGAGGCCGAGCGCGCCCATCGCGAGCCACGGCAATCGCGCGCCGAGCTTCGTCGGCCCGTCGTCGTCGCGATCGAACACCGCGACCGCGAGCCCGCCGAACGCCATCGCGAGCGCGCTCATCGTGACGACGTCGCCGAGGATCGACCGCGCTTGTACGAAGTAGAGCGGCATCGTCGTGAGCGCGACCGCCGAGTACACGCCCGCGCGCCGATCGAACAGGCGCGCGACGAACGCATACGTCGCGAGCACGCCGAGCACGCCCCAGAGCGCGAGCGGCGCGCGCCCCGACCACTCGTGGAGCCCGAACATCTTGAAGCCGAGCGCGATCGACGTGAACGGGAGCTGCGGGCGCCCGAGATCGTTCAAGTGCGGGAGCGAGTTGTCCGCGTTCTCGAGCGCGAGGTCCGCCGCGCCGTGGAGGTTCAGCGCGACGCGGCGCGCGAGATTGGCGACGTTGAGCTCGTACGGATCCCACAGGCCGCTCTTCGTCAGCGGCGGAAGCAGGAAGAAGAAGAGCGCGGGCAGGCCGATCGCGAGCGCGAGCGGCACCCAGCGCGCCGGGCCCGGCGGATCGGGCTGCACGAGCGGCGCTTCGTCGTCGAGCTCCTCCTCCGTCTTCGCCGGCGCGTCCGTCTTCGCGGCGTCGTCGTGCGCGGCGGCGACCGCCTCTTCCCGGCCCTTGTCCTCGAGCTTCGCCTCATCCGCCGGCTTCGGCGCGAACGGATTCTCCTCGGGGTCCACGCTCTTCGCGGGCGCCTCGGCGATCTCGTCCTTGGCTCCGGAGGTCTCGTCTTTCTTCGGCTCGTCTTGATCGTTCGGCATGTCGGGCTCGACGTCGGGAGTGGAAGGTCAAGGAGGGCGCCACGGGAACGGCGCGGGCGCGACCGACGTATCGCGCCAAAGAGTAGAGAGCGCGCGGGACCATACTTCCAAGGGCTTCTCGCGTATAGCGTGCTAAGAGGCGGCGCGATGCCGCCCGCCAGAGACCGCAAGAAGACCCGCGCCGGGCGCATTGCCATCGTCGGACGGCCGAACGTCGGCAAGAGCACGCTTTTGAACGCACTTTTGGGCGAGCCGATCGCGATCACGAGCCGGCACCCGCAGACGACGCGCGACCAGATCCTCGGCGTGGTCACGCGCGAGGACGCGCAGTTCGTCTTCGTCGACACGCCCGGGGTGCATCGGGCGCGGCACAAGCTCGGGGCACGGATGAACGCGCTCGCGCGCGACGCGGCGCGGGACGCGGACGTCGTCGTCTTCATGACCGACCTGACGCCCGAAGCGCGACCGACGATGAGCGAAGAGGATCGCGCGATTCTGGCTGCGCTCCCGAAGTCGCTCCCGATCGTGCTCGTGCTCAACAAAGTGGATCGCGTCAAAGACAAGGAGCGGCTCTTTCCGGTTCTGGAGAGGCTCGCGAAGGAGCACGACTTCGCCGCGATCGTACCGCTCAGCGCGCTTCGCGAAGGCGCGCCGCCCGAAGCGCAGCAGCGCGCGCGCCCGGCCGAAGGGCTGCGGCGCTTGCTCGACGAGATCCGCGAGCGCTTGCCGGAGCAGCCGAAGCTCTACGACGACGACACGCTGAGCGACAAGCCGGTGCGCTTTTTCGTCGCCGAGTTCGTGCGCGAGCAGATTCTGCGGAAGACCTTCCAGGAAGTGCCCCACGGTGTCGCGGTGACCGTCGAGCGCTTCGAAGAGCCGACCGCTAAGAAGCCCGACGCCGCGACGCACATCGAGCTCGCGATCCACGTCGACCGCGAGGCGCACAAGAAGATCCTCATCGGCGCGCGCGGCTCGATGCTCCGCGAGATCGGCACCGAGGCGCGCAAGCGCGTCGAGCAGATGCTCGGCAAGCACGTCCACCTGCAGCTCTGGGTGCGCGTGACGCCGAAGTGGTTCGAGAGCGACGCGCGCTTGAAGGAGCTGGGCTACGCCGGCGACGGCGCGGTCGCGTCTTCCGGCGACGGAGAAGACGCATGACCAAGCATTTCAAGAAGCGCGCGCACGGCGATTTGCCGGCGGGGCTCGGCGGGCGGCCGATCGTCGCGGTGGTCGGACGACCGAACGTCGGAAAATCGACGCTCTTCAATCGCCTCGCGCGTGCGAAGGTGGCGATCGTCCACGACGAGCCGGGCGTCACGCGCGATCGGCACTACGCCGACACGAACGCGTTCGGCCACGAGTACACGCTGGTCGACACCGGCGGCTTCGATCCGGAGAGCGACGATCCGATGAAGAGCGGGATCGCGGCGCACGTGCGCGCGGCGATCGCCGAAGCGGACGTCATCGTCTTCGTGAGCGACGCGACGACCGAGCTGACGACCGCGGATCGCGCCGCGGTGAAGCTTCTGCGCGTCGCGCAGAAGCCGGTGATTTACGCGGCGAACAAAGCCGACTCGCCGAAGGTCGACGCCGACGCCTTCGAGCTCTATCGCCTCGGCGTCGAGAAGGTGATCCCGGTGAGCGCGCTTCACGGGCGCGGGATCGGCGATCTCGAAGCGGCGATCATCGAGGTGCTGCCGAAATACGAGCCGTCGTCGGACGAAGAGGACGACGCGGTCGCGCGCGTCGCGATCATCGGTCGGCCGAACGCCGGCAAGTCCTCGCTCTTGAACCGCGTCCTCGGCGAAGTGCGCATGCTCGTCGACGATCGCCCCGGCACGACGCGCGACGCGATCGACGCGCTCGTCACGCGCGACGGCAAACGCTACGTCTTCATCGACACCGCCGGCATCCGCCGCAAAGGAAAGGTCGCGAAGGCCGACGACACGGTCGAGGCGATCAGCGTGCTGCACGCGATCCGCGCGATCGAGCGCTCGCAGGTCGTCGTCCTGATGTGCGACGCAAAAGAAGGCGTCGCGGAGCAGGACGCGAAGATCCTGGGCCTCGCGCAAGATCGCGGGCGCGGGATGATCATCGCGCTCAACAAATCCGATCTCTTGAGCAAAGACGACGCCGCGAAGGCCGAAGAGCGCGCACGCGAGAAGATCTCGTTCGCGCCGTTCGTGCCGGTGGTGAAGCTCTCGGCGAAGACCGGGCGCGGCGTCGGCGATTTGTTCGCGACGATCGACAAGGTGCGCGAGGCGTTCACGAAGCGCATCACGACGGGCGAGCTCAATCGCTTCTTCGAGACGGTGCTCGACACGCGGCCGCCGCCGACGATGGGCGGGCGCGCGCCGCGCCTCTACTACGTGACGCAAGCGGAGGCATCGCCGCCTGCGTTCGTCGTCATCACGAACGCTCCGGACTCGATCCATTTTTCGTATCGGCGCTTCGTCGTGAACCAGCTTCGGCGCGCGTTCGGGTTCGACGGCGTACCGATACGTGTACATTACAAAGAGAAGCGCCGCCGCGAACGGCGCGGCGTCGTCGGCGAGAAGCGCTTCGTCGAGCGCGGCGGCGACGACGACTGAGCGCGGCTAGGCTTCGTGCTTCACCGTACCGACGAGCAGGTCCGCGAGCTTCGCGAGGAGCGCCAAGTCGTGCACGTCGGTCGGGAGCTCCGGCACGCGCACGATCGGAACGCGCTCGTTCGCCGCGGCCGTCGCGCGCGCGTCGAGGCTGCGCACGTAGTGCGCGTCCAGCGCCGCGAGCTTGGTCGCGTCCGAGTGCGCCTTCACGAGGCGCGCGGGCGCGTCCTCGTCGAGCGAGACCGCGCGCTTCTTCATCGCGTCCGCCGCCTCCGTCGCGTCGATCGCCTCGCCCGCGTGCGCCGGCGGCATGCGGAACCGGTTCACGACGAACGCGCCGCGCGGCATGTCGTGCTCGGCGAGGCGCTCGGAGAAATACAAAACCTCTTGGATGCTCATCGGCGCCGGCGACGTCACGAGGACGAACGCGACCTCCGGCGATCGCAGCGCCTTCTGCACCATCGTCGCGCGCTGCTTGAAGCCGCCGAACAAGTCGTTCAGCTCGGTGATGAACTCGGCCATCGCCTCGAGGAACCCACCGCCGGTGATCCGCCCGAGCCCGCGAAGGACGAGCGCCGCCGAGCGCGCGAGCAAGTTGAGCGAGAGCTTGCCCGACGACTCGAACGCTTGGATGAACCACTTCATCGTCGCCGAGTCGAGCGCCTCGACGAGGCGCTCCGGCGCGTCGAGGAAGTCGAGCGCGTTCGCCGTCGGCGGCGTGTCGAGGAGGATGAGATCGTAGTCCTCGTCCTGCTGCACGGCGACGAGCTTCTCCATCGCCATGTACTCCTGCGTCCCTGCGAGCGACGTCGAGACGTACTGATAGAGCTTGTTCTCGAGGAGCTGCTTCGCCTTCTCCGGCGTCGACGAGTACTTCTTCACGAGCTCGTCGAACGTGCGCTTGGTGTCGAGCATCATCGCGGTGAGCGAGCCGGTCACCTTCACGCCCGCCGCCGCGAACCGTTTCGGATCCACCGTCGCCGCCTCGCTCGACATCCGCTCGAGGCCGAGCGACTCCGCGAGCCGTCGCGCCGGATCGATCGTGAGGCACAGCACGCGACGCCCGCGCATCGCCGCCGCGACGCCGAGCGCCGCCGCCGTCGTCGTCTTCCCGACTCCGCCCGCGCCGACGGTGACGATCACACGCCGCTTTGCCACGAGCTCGGCGAGGCTGTCTCTTTCCGACATCGAGGACTCGTTAGCTAGCAGAATTCCGCGGCGCCGGCCTCACCCGCCGCCTTCGTCGTCGACGTACTCGCCCTCGGCGAGGTTGTCGAAACGCGTGTACTCGCTGTCGAAACGCACCTTGGCCGTCCCCGTAGGGCCGTTTCGCTGCTTGGCAATGATGAGCTCCGCGATGTTGCGCTCGGTCGTCGATTCCTTGTTGTAGTACTCGTCGCGGTAGATGAAGCAGATGTTGTCGGCGTCCTGTTCGATCGCGCCCGACTCGCGAAGATCCGACAACTGCGGCCGCTTCGATTTCTCGCTGCGGGTCTCGACCGCACGATTGAGCTGCGAGAGCGCGATCACCGCGACGCGAAGCTCCTTCGCGAGCGCCTTGAGTCCGCGCGAGATCTCGCTGATCTCCTGCTCGCGCGACTGCGCGCCTTCGCGTCCCTTCATGAGCTGCAGGTAGTCGACGACGACCACGCCGATCCGCTGCGTCTTCTTCCCGTCCTCGGCGACGCGATCGTATTCGGCCTGAAGGCGCCGCACCTTCGCGCGCAGCTCCATGATCCCGAGCCCCGGCGAGTCGTCGATCCAAATCGGCAGCTGCCCGAGGAACGCCGCGGCCTGCGTGAGCTTGCCCCAGTCGTTCGGCGACAAGAAGACCGAGCGGACTTTGCTGACGTCCACTTTGCCTTCGCAGCAGACCATCCTGTTCGCGAGCTGCTCGCGCGGCATTTCGAGCGAGAAGATCGCGACGCCCGGCCCGTTCTGCTCCCAGCGCTGGTTCGGATCGGTCGCGAGCTCGCGCCCCTTCGGCGACGCGACGTTGACCGCCATGTTGAGGACGAGCGACGTCTTGCCCATGCCGGGGCGCGCGGCGACGATCGTCAAATCGCCTTCGTGAAGACCCGCGGTCATGCGGTCGTAACGATCGAAGCCGGTCGAGATGCCGGTGATTTGATCGCCGCGCGCGCGCGCGTCGGTGAGCTGCTTGAACGCCGACTTCATGACGTCGAGGAGCTTCTGCACGCTGCTCGACTCGGGCGTTCGCGCGATCTCGTAGACGGACTGCTCCGCCTCGTCGATGAACGACTGCGCCTCGCCGTAATCGACGTAGCCTTGCGCCGCGACGCGCTGGCACGTTGCGATCAAGCGGCGCACGCGCGCCTTCTCGTGGATCGTGCGCGCGTACGCCGCGACGTTCGCGACGAACGGCGCGGCGTTGAGCACCTCGGTCAGGTACGACATGCCGCCGACCTGCGCGATGCGCTCTTTGTTCTTCAGGTGCGTTCCCACCTGCACGACGTCGACCGGCTGCGAACGCTGCCGGAGCTCGAGGCACGCCTCGTAGATTCGGCGGTGCGCCTCGGAGTAGAAGTGCTCCGGCTTCAAGAACTCGACGACTTTGTCGAGCGCGAGCGGGTCGACCATCACGCTCGAAAGAACCGCCGCTTCGGCGTCGAGATCGTGCGGCGGGACGCGGCCTTCGATGATCGACGGCTCGATCTCCCGCACAGCTTGCTCGCCGAATCTGCGCACCTTCTCCACAGTCCAATCCTCCAAATGCGACGCGCCCCGGTCGGAGATGCCGACCGAGGCGCGCGCTACATCCCAGACTTCTATATCTACTTCGCGACGACTTCCACCTTTAGCGTGGCCGTGACGCCTTCCATGAGACGAACCGGGATCTCGAACGAGCCGACCGCTTTGATCGGCTCCGGCAGGTGCATCTTCTTGCGATCGAGCGCGATGCCTTGCGCTTTGACGGCCGCCTCGATCTCCTTGCTGGTGATCGATCCGAAGAGCTTGCCCTCTTCGCCGACACGGTGCGTGAGCTTGATTTGAAGCGCGTCGATCTTCGCGGCGACCTCGCGCGCTTCTTTCTTCGACTTGTCGGCCTTCGCGAGCGCGACGGCCTTCTCGTGGTTGATGCGGTTCACCGCCGCGGTGGTCGCCGGGACGGCGAGCTGGCGCGGCAGGAGGAAGTTTCGCGCGAAGCCCGGGCGGACCTTCACGAGGTCGCCGGACTTGCCGACGTTCGGAACGTCGGACTGCAGAACGACTTGGATGGATGCAGGCATCGATCTTCTCTACTTGTTCCAATCGGATGGGGCCGGGCCCCATCCGCCGGCGTCAGCCGGTAACAGTGAAGGGAAGTAGCGCGATGTTGCGCGCGCGCTTCACGGCGAGGGTGACCTTGCGCTGGTGACGCGCGCAGTTGCCGCTGATGCGGCGCGGGACGACCTTGCCGCGCTCGCTGATGAAGTAACGGAGCGCCTGCGGGTCCTTGTAGTCGATGACGACGTTCTTGTCCGCGCAGTACTTGCAGATGCGCTTCTTGCCGCCGCGGCGGCGGCCGGGGGCGTCGGCGTTCAGATCGGGGCTGCGCCCGAGGTCCTTGTCGTCGTCCATCATCATGACTCGTTACCTCCGCGCTCCTCGTCTTCCTTCTTCTCGCCGGGCTCGGCGGCCAACGACGCCGGGATGTCCTCGTCGGCGAACTCGTCCTCGTCCTCACGAGGACGAGTTCGCCGACGAGGA
>Ga0100403_1002918_pt1 | contig 13079 bp, 13 predicted proteins | sample CryGeymet201501t_FD_83663 | JGI IMG/M metagenome (GOLD analysis project Ga0100403, IMG submission 83663) | Groundwater microbial communities from Crystal Geyser aquifers in Utah, USA - Crystal Geyser metaG 2015-01t | ecosystem: Environmental > Aquatic > Deep subsurface > Groundwater | place...
ATTTGTGCGAGTTCAAATTTTTTATTACTTAGTTCACTTTCAATTTCTGATTTTCGAATTTCAATTTCAAGCACGGCTTGTTGAGAAATTTTTCCATTTCCATATCTTTTCTTACTGACATCTAAAATCTTCGAAATCCAATCTAAATTCTCCATGAGAATTTCTTTCTCTTCGAGAGCCTTTCGCTTTATGATCGCAAATTCCCATAACGATTTTACTAATTCGAGTGAATGATTAAGGGCTTCGTAATGAATGGCATTGGCCATAGATTCTTGTGCGTCCCCCATATTTCCGTATTTTGTCGAAAGAGCTATTTTTTGCGATAGTCCAAATTCAATTCCAGTCATTGGAGTCGTGTCACTTTTTAAAGTATCTTTGGGGAAATTTCGAGCAGCGATTTGAAAGCGAGGGTCACCCCACGAGCTTGTCATGCTGGCCTCTTCCATCATTGCCTTGGATTTTGCTTCCATTTGAGAGACTTCACCATGCTGAGACAAATTTTCAGCAATTTGTTTAAAAGAGCTTGCTTGAGAAGCTGATATAAAAGCTAGGTTTAACAGAAGAAAAACTTCAATTTTGAATCTAAAAAGCATAATTGTGCCCTAATTGAATATGTTATTCGCAATACGTTCTACTGATATCTTTTGTGACATTTGATAGTCTCTTATTCGACTACAGAGCGCAATATTAGTAGCTTATAGATATCTTCAGCTACGAATATGCCAGCCACGAGGCTTAGCAAAAGCTAATATTCCGAGATACGAGAGGGTTGAGCCTAATCCCGACTTATTTCTCCCAGACCAAGGTAGATAAGGACTGACACGATCGCAGCAGTTGATATAGGAAGTTCCCGAATCAACTTGAGCAATTATTTTCTTTGCACGCTCAATATTTTTTGAATAAACAGAAGCAGTAAGACCATATTCGCAATCGTTCATAAGCTTAATTGCCTCTTGATCAGTCTTTACTTTCATAAGCCCGATGATAGGTCCAAAGGTTTCTTCTTTCATCACAAGCATTTCATGATTAACATTAGTTAATACTGTCGATTCAAAATAGCTTCCTTCGGTACTTCCTTTTTTTCCACCGAGTTCAAGCTTGGCGCCTTTTTTAAGTGCATCATCAACCTGCTTCTGGAGGAAATCTAAATGAGCAGATCTGGTGATTGCACCAGTAGTAAAGGCTTTCACTTCTTCAAGAAATAAAGGAACAAATTGATCATAAACTTTTTCATGGATATAAACGCGCTCAACGGCACAACAACTCTGCCCATTATTATAAAAACAGCCTTCAGCAACTGCTCCAGCCACTTGCTTAAGATCTTGAACATCTTCAGTGACATAAAGGGGATCTTTTCCGCCAAGCTCTAATCCAATAGGAACTAATTTAGAAGCTACCCTCTCCGCAATATATTTTCCAGTTTTATAACTACCTGTAAAAAAATATCCATCTAGAGGCAATTCGAGAAGTCTTTCTCCTGCATGATAATCTCCAACAATAACTTGGAATACTCCTGAAGGTAATCCCGCTTCTTTCATCAAACGACCAATACTCAAGCCTGTCATCGTCGCAAATTCAGATGGCTTATAGAGAACAGCATTTCCTGCTATTAGTGCCGGAATAAAGACATTGACTCCTACCAGAAAGGGATAATTCCAAGCTGAAATATTGGCGATAACACCCAATGGATCAAAACTTAATTCTTCAATTGTATTTCCAGCTGTGTGCTGATGAGTTGGACTGAGCCACTTCTTGGCATTTTCAATGAAAAACTGAATTCGCCCTCTTGCTCCATTGACTTCATTGCGAGCTTCTTGCAATGGTTTCCCGACTTCATCAGAGAGGTCTTTGGCAAGTTGTTCAACTTCCTTTTCCAATAAAGCTGAAAATTGAGTAATGATCTTGATTCGATCATCAAGCTTTGAATGCTGCCAATCCTTCTGTGCATCTGAAGCTTTATTATATTTTTGGTGGATAACATCTTTGGTGTCTTCTTGAATTTCTTTAATAACTTGACCATTGAGTGGACTTACAATTTTCATTTAATCCTCGAGATAAAATAATCTAATAGTGGTTTTGGATCAGCGACAATATCCTTAATGGTATGAGAAAATTCGGGATGCCATTGAACTGCCATGACAAATTTATGGTCATCTTCATAATGAAAGGCTTCAATCAATTGGTCCTCTGGGCAAATGGCATCGACATGCAGTTTGGGCCCTAAAGTTTTAATTCCTTGATGATGAACTGAATTGACTTGAAATTTTTTCATTCCATAAATTTTCTCAAGCAAACTGCCATCTGTAGTTACAACTTCATGAAAAATTTTGTCATAAAGTTCAGCGTTTCGATGTTCAACTGGAGTTTTCTTTTGAATTTTTAAATCTTGATAAAGGGTTCCACCAAAATAGACATTGGCGAGTTGGAACCCTCTACAAATGGCATAAATGGGTTTTTTATTCTTAAAGGCCCAATCCATAATTTTAAGCTCATATTGATCGCGGTGATAATCACCTGGCCATCGTCCATTTTCAATCGCTTCTTCTTTATAATTTTGTGGGGCAATATCCGCTCCACCTTGAAAAACAAAAGCGTCCATCTCTCTTAAATATTGCTCAAGTTCCTCCCACGGAAGATCAGGTAACAAAATCGGCATAACCCCAACACGAGAGAGATAACGACTCATATCATGTTCAAAATAAGTAAGAGTCTTATGGCCAAAAACCACTCGACTAGGATCAGGGTACATAAAACAAGAAGTAACGCCTAACTTAATCATGTTCTTCCTTACAAACTACTTTGATAAATGGACAAGAAGTCTGATTCTGAGACCGGTTTTTCATTTGATCCCCAACAAGGATCCTTAATAGCAAGAGCAGCTAAAGCCTTAAGATGTGACTGATCGATTTTCTGAGAAGACAATTTACTTGGAATATTTAATTTTTTATTTAATTGATTAATCCAATCGATAAAACTCTCAGCTGATGAATCCTTTAGGTCAATGGTTTGAGCAATTGTCGCCATTCGAGAACCAGAAACTGATTTATTAAACTCCATTCCGTAAGGAAGCATGATGGCATTTGCTAAACCATGATGCATATCCACTAATGTTGATAGAGGATGAGCTAAGGAATGAACAACTCCCAAGCCTTTTTGAAAAGCTGTCGCTCCCATTAATGAAGCTATCATCATTTTCGAACGAGACTCTAAATCTGGAGAATGTGTCGCTGTTTCTAAACTTTGAGAAATGAGACGAATCCCTTCAAGCGCAATTCCGTCACACATGGGAGAAAATCCCTTGGCAAGATAAGCCTCGATATTATGAGTAAGCGCATCCATCCCTGTCGCCGCAGTCACAAAAGCTGGCAAGGCCATTGATAAGCTGGGATCAGCAAAAACTTTCTTTGCCATCAGCTTAGGTGAAAATAATATTTTTTTCTCATGGGTCACATCATCTGAAATAACAGTTGAGCGACCGACTTCAGATCCTGTTCCCGAAGTTGTCGGAACTGTGACAAAATAAGGAACAGTTTCAGTTACGAAGCGATCTCCACCAGTCGCATCGTCATAGTCAAAAAGATCGCGATGGTGATTAATCGCAAGCGCAATTGCTCGCGCCACATCCATGCTGGCTCCGCCTCCAAACCCAACAATACAGTCAGCTTTGGCCTGATGATAAGTTTCAGCGCCTTTTAAGACATTTGATTTAACCGGATTCTTTGCGATTTCGCTAAAGCTAGTCACTTTGAGTCCTGCAGATTTGATCATCTCCGCAACTTCCAAAAACACAGGCAATTTGGCGAGTCCTGGATCTGAAACAAGCAAGACGTGCTTTAAGCCTTGATCTTTGAGATGGGGGCCAAGTTCTGTGATGACTCCTGCACCAAAGCGCACGAGAGTTGGGAAATTGTAATTATACTTCTGATTCCAATCGTAATTCATAAACTATTAACCTCTAAAAAAAGAGACACTAAACTATTTCAAAATAACGCTTAAATTCCCAGTCTGTCACGGCCTTGGCATTTTGCTTCCATTCCCATTCTCTAGACTTTGTAAAATGTTTGACGAAATCAGCTCCAAAAAGCTGTGATGGAATTTCGGACTTGGCCATTGCCTGAGTTGCTTCCCATAAATTGCGAGGGAGAACTCCATTTGAGAAGTCTTGATAACCATTCCCTTGAGTCATCTTTCCTAATTTCAATTTATTTTTAATACCATAAAGACCAGAGGCCAAAGCCGCTGCATGGGCAAGATAAGGATTGGCATCAGAACCGACAACTCGAAGCTCAATTCTTGTCGACTTTGAGCTTCCTGGAAGAGCGCGAATACAAGTTGTTCTATTATCAATTCCCCAAGTCACAGTTGTTGGAGCCCATGCGCCTTCAACCAGACGTTTAAATGAATTTATTGTCGGTGCATACATTGGTAGAACAGATGGCATACAATACAAAAGACCCGCAATATAACTCTCCATGAGTGAACTCATTTTAGTACCACTCTTTTCATCAAAGAAGAGATTGATTTTTTCATCCCAAAGACTTTGATGAATATGTCCCGAGCATCCAGGAAGATTTTCGCTAATCTTGGCCATAAAAGTAGGCATAATGTCGTAGCGTAATCCGATTTCTTTTACACCAGACTTAAAAAGAACGGCACGATCTGCAGACTCAAGAGCGTCTCCATATAAAATTGCAGCCTCAAGCACTCCTGGACCTGTTTCAGTGTGAAGTCCTTCAATCGGTACGTTAAACTTAAACATCAAATCGTAAATGTCATTTAAAAATTCCGTATTCTTTGCCATCCGAAGAATGGAGTAACCAAACATTCCGGGGGTTAAATGTTGAGGTTGATTAAAATTTTTGTCATGAAGGTTTTCAGCCGTTTCTCTAAAATTAAACCATTCAAACTCTTGCCCAAAAGATGGCTTATAACCCATATCTAAAGATTGCTGTCTGATTTTTCGAAGCAAGTGTCTTGGGCAAATATGATTATCGAAATCTCCCAGGAAGAAAGGAACATCATTATCCCATGGCACTTTTCGAAAAGTATTTAAATCGAGCTTCGCCACTGCATCAGGATATCCAGTATGCCATCCTGTAAACTCCATTCCTTCGTAAGAGAGATCATTGATATCCCAACCAAAAACCACATCACAGAACCCAAACCCACCTTCAAGAATTGAAATAAATTTATCTTTATGAAGATACTTGCCTCTCAAGACGCCATCTAGGTCAGTAATCGCAACTTTCACTTTTGGATTAGTTGACGTTTTTACTTCATTGAGTATCTGCTCTTTGCTTAATTTCATAGAGATTTCCTAGCTAAATTTGTATAGCTCTATTCTAATGGGGTTCATAGAAAAACACAGTGAGAAAATAGTGATATGACATCTTTTAGAGGCATTAATTTTCACTCGTTTAATTCTTAAATTCACACACTTAGATGTGTGCGAGAGAAAAATGCCTAGCTCAAGAGGAAACCCATTCAGGATACTATATATTCATGAAGAACTTTATCAAAACACTTTCACTTCTCACACTTTTAATACCCTCTACCATTTGGGCAAAAGATAATGTCATTTGTTCTTTCGACGAAAGAGAAACAGAGTCTACATTTTTCTGTATGAATAGAGAGACCAAAAAACCCACCGACTATACGGTTCCTTCAATTGTTCATAAAAGTGTTTTTGAAGATCTGCAAGAGTAAGATGTAAAAATGGTCTCAATGGATGAGTATATTGCTGAAGCAGCTCCCTATATGATGCTAAAAATAGAAGACGGCCCTCCTCATCTCAAGCTTTTGTGATATAAAGCTTTATGATGAAATTCAATAACAGTTATGCTGAATTGCCAGATGCTTTTTTTAAAGAGGTCTTACCTTCAAGTGCGATTGCGCCTGAACTCATTGCTTTTAATTCTCAATTGGCCAAAGAGCTCCAACTTGAATTAGAAAATTCAAATCCCTCTGAATTAGCAAAATTATTCTCAGGAATTGAACTTTTTCCAAACTCGAAACCAATCGCCCTCGCCTACGCTGGTCATCAGTTCGCCAATTTTGTTCCTCAATTAGGAGACGGACGAGCAGTTTTGCTTGGTGAAGTGCTATCTCTCGAAGGTAAAAGATTTGATGTCCAACTCAAAGGCTCCGGGCAGACTCCTTTTTCACGTCGAGGAGATGGGCGCTCTTCTTTGGGACCTGTAATTCGAGAATATATTGTTAGCGAAGCAATGCATGCTCTTGGAGTTCCGACGACTCGTGCATTAGCTGCTGTCACCACTGGAGAGCAAGTTTTTCGCGAGGAAGAATTGCCTGGCGGTATTTTTACCAGAGTTGCTTCAAGCCATTTAAGAATTGGAACCTTTCAATACTTCGCCGCGAGACAAGATATCACCAATCTCAAAGTACTGGCCGATTATGCGATCAACAGGCATTACCCAGATTCAAGTTATCTCTCCTTTTTTGAAAAGGTTTGTCATAACCAGGCCAAGCTTGTCGCCCATTGGATGAGTATTGGTTTTATTCATGGAGTAATGAATACTGACAATATGTCGATCTCTGGAGAGACCATTGATTACGGGCCATGTGCTTTTATGGATACTTTCAAAGCCGATCAAGTTTATAGCTTTATTGATCGTCAAGGCCGTTATGCTTATAATAATCAAATTCAAATTGCCCAATGGAACCTCACTCGCTTGGCAGAATGCCTTATTCCTTTAATCGATAATGATTCTCAAGAGGCCATTAAAAAACTTGAAAATGTTCTTGCCACTTTACCGGCACTCTTTGAAAAAGAATGGCTCAATAAGATGAGATTAAAATTTGGATTTTTGAACGAAGAGGAAGGAGATGGACAACTCATCGTCGATTTTCTCAATGATCTCCAAGTTCATAATCAGGACTTCACAAAGAGTTTTAGAAATCTCTCATCACAACTCGAACAAAAAGATGCTTTCCCTCTTTTAATGAGATGGCGAGATCGAGTGCGCTCTCAATCTCTTTCGACAAAACAAATTGTGGATCACTTAGACGCAACGAACCCAGCCTATATTCCTCGAAATCATTTAATTGAAAAGGCCATTCAGTCTGCACTGTCTGGCGACTACTCATTCTTTAAAAGGCTCAATGAAGTTTATCAAAGTCCTTTCACTTTGAAGGATGGTTGCGAAGATCTGCAAAATCCTCCAGAAGCCCATGAAATTGTTCAAAATACCTTCTGTGGAACTTAGGAAAAAGATTATAACCCCCCTTTTTTTTAAATCTTAAGAATGCTAAAGCACTCCCTATGAAATTGTTGGTACTTATTTCTTTACTCTATTCTTCTGCGCAGGCTTTTGAGATTCAATGCTCAACTCAATTTGAAAATGTGCTGATGGCCCTTAAAACCAGTGAAATGAGTAATCAAACCTATCTTCTTTTTTTGAATGAATCAGAAGTTGAAAAATATTATCCACTGGATACAAATCAATGGAGAAATAATTCCAAATCTTTTGATTTTCAAGACCAAGATACGGAAATTCATATTGATAAAAACGAAATGAAAGGTCACATTATTTCAAGTGGGTTTATTTTTAGAAACGAATCAATGATTCAGCTATCAGCGTGTGTTGAATATCCTTAGCCTCTTCCAGCTTCAATAATATTTTTAAGTCGTAATTCTTTGATTTCAATATTGATTTCTTGAGTTTCTTTGGCATTCTCACGCCACTTATCTCTCTCCTCTGCAGAAAGAGTGCTTTTCTTGGCTGCAAATGTCTTATGTTGCTTTTTTAAGATGACCAAACGTTTTTTAAGTTTCTCCATAAGGAGCTTATCTTTTGGACTTAAAAACTCACCATCTTCCATTTTGACTCACTAGATTTGATAAAGACTTAAAGCGACACCATATTCGCGTTCATTCTTGCTTATATGATGAATGATCTCTCTGGTAAATGATTTAAATCCTAATTCTGAAGACCACATTTTTTGATCTTCACCTGAAAAGCCGAAATGCTTAACTCCCATGCCTTTGTTATCAGGGTGAAAAGAGCCGTCTTCGAGGTCCAAGTCGAGAACGAAAATTTGCCCTTCAGGATTCAACAGACCTTTTAAAATGCCTAAAGCCTTAAGCGGTTGTTCCAAATGGTGAAAGGCCATCGCCGAAACGATAACATCAAATCGACCTATATCTTTGGGAAGGGGTTCCGATTCAATATTAAGGGCAAATGACCTTACAGAATTTAAGTGAGTGAACTTTGATTTAAACTGATCGAGCATTTCTAATGTAGGATCAATACCAACAAGATTTGAAATTTTACCTTCAAGAAACTGACTTAATAGTCCTGTTCCGCAGCCAAAATCGAGAAGACTAAGATTATTTTTGAAAAGATGTTTTTCAATGCTTTCAGCAAAAATCTTATTACGATTTATGGTTGGCCCTTGATCCCAAGTTTTAGCCGCTTCCTTAAAATGATTCATTAATTCCCCGTGAATAAAAGCTCAGAACAAGTTTTCATTGAGCTTTGAGCGCGATCTTTATAATTGTCTTCCATATAAACCATTTTAGATGGCCCAACTGAATCCATTGTTAATTCATAAGCCGCAGCTCCAACTGAAGTTGTATTCACACTGCTTAATATTTCTTTCTTCGGACGAACAGTTCCTTTGCTTTCATCGACGATCGCAAGATGAGAAAAAGTTCTTGTTTGTGCATGAAATGGTACTTCGATTTCAACATTCTCATTCAAAGGATGGTGTTCATTATTTGTAAATGTGACGCCTTTAATAACAACCTTACAGGCCAATCCGTCTTGATCAGTTCCCATGTAAGTTCCAATTTCAAAGTGGGCAAAAACGCTGGCTGATAAGAATATGGCAAGTATCGTCACTATAAATTTCATAAAGTCCCCTCTGTTGTTTGAAGTGCCACTATTAAAACCTATCTTCAATTTGTTTGCCCACAAAAAAGCGAACCTGACACACTGAGACATCAAGCGATTTGACCTCTTGATTCCAATTTTCTACCCTATATCTAACTAATTCAGAGGTCTTATGAACAAATTTCTTTTAATCGGTTTCTATAGTCTTTTTTCTTTTCAGGCTTTTGCAAAATTGGATCTCAATTGGCTCAATCAAAATTACTGTTCAAATCTTATAGAAGCTGGTGCTCAAAGCGGATTTTATAAAGTGAATGATGTTCTTCATTTTAAAACCAATCAGGAAGACTATTTCCTCCAAAGAACGAATGGAAAATACTCTTTATCTAAACTTAGCCTTTCCCCTAATCCTGCTCCAGTGAGAGACTTTGTCATCGTTGATGATAAAATCTACCTCGCAACCAATAAAGGTTTATTTGAATATGATTTGTTAACAGGAAAGTTTCTTGCCCAAATCAATCGGCCTGAACCTCATACGGCTCCACGCGGACTTTATTTTCACGCACCCACAAGTCGTCTTTATATGGCCAACGAAGCAATGGGCTTGTCCTATTTTGATCTAACAACTCGAAAGATTATTTTTATTGATGATCTTCAATCGGTGAACAGCAACGGTAACCACTCTCTCTCTATTGCTATCGTTGGCGACTCAGAGGACCATCTTTTTATTGCAATGACGGGAAATACCGAGAAGGGATTTAACGGAGTTGTTGTTTTTGATCCACAGACGAATCAAATCATTTCAAGCAGTGAATATAATCGTCGTACAGCTGGCGTCATTGACCCTTATGCATCTATTTATGAACTCGATGGAGTTGTGACTCTTAATAACGGTGGATGGATACACCACGTGAAGAAATCAGAACTCCTTACGAAAAAAATTATCAAGCCAACATGGCAAGCACTCCCTCATCAGCAAGATGATTATCAACAGTATGTCATGATTGAAGGCGATCTTATTTTTGAAGACGGACAAATCAAAGGTTGCGGAAAAATTTACGATCGGGCCAATGATCAACTGGTAGGCACAGCCGTTTCTACTCAATAATTATTTTAAAGTACATTCTGCAAGATAATTTTTATTTTGATAGATCAGATATGAATTTCCACTTGGACGCGGGTGATTGGCGGCAATTGACAAGAATTGGAATTCTGAAACTTGCAAAGGCCGAAGCTCCGCCAGATAAACTTGAACGCCATCTAATCGAGACAATTGATACATACCAGTAGTATCGATATGTTTTTTATCGTAAATGACTTTACCTTGGTCGATAATTTTTAAATCAATATAAGCATCGATGTATGAACTTCCCGATTCTTCAAGCTCACCTGTCAGCTCAAATTGAGAAGAGCCCCAACCTTTGCACTTGAGAGTAAAATCGCCACCTGCAAATGCAGTCGAATAAATAAGCATCGTGAATAATAAATATTTCATAAGACAAGCTTAGGATAATTGAACTCAATCGAAAAGGTTTTTGATATAGTCTTTTTTGATAGTCGTTTTAGGGACAGGCATAGGAAACCAAGTCATGACATTTTCTTCGAGACCTAAGCCGTGCATAAAATTGTAAACGGCTTTTCGTAGACCTTCACCTAACTGGTCATGGTTTGTTTGAACTTTATCATTATAATAGACGGTATTCTTTGCAAACAACCCTGTTTCAGGAGTCTCAATAGGAATCAATTCGATTCCATATTTTTCGGGGTCAAGGCCAACCGGACTATGGGCCGTGCACATAAAGCGATGCCAATAAGCTGATTGGATGCAATCATTTTCAAAAAGCTGTCGAACAATTTCTAAACTATCGACAGTCTCTTGTGCTGTTTGAGAGGGAAATCCATACATCAAATAGGCGTGAACATAGATACCGTTTTCGGTAAAGGCCTTAGTGACCTTAGCCACTTGCTCAATCGAAACACCTTTATCAATTAATTTTAAAATTCGTGGACTCGCCACTTCCAGTCCACCTGTTACGGCAACGCAACCAGCTTCGGCCATGAGAGGGGCGATTTGCTCAAAGCTTTTATCAAAGCGAAGATTCCCCCACCAAGATATTTTTAATTCTTTTTCAATTAACTTTTCACTTAAACTTTTAACCAAGGCAGGAGGTGCGGCCTCATCAACAAAATGAAAACCAGTTTGTTTTGTTTCTTCGACTAATCTTTCAATACTCGCCACCATGGTATCAACTTGAGTCGGTTCATAGCGACCAATATAATCAAGACTCACATCACAGAAAGTACACTTTTTCCAATAACAGCCGTGAGCAAGGATAAGTTTATTCCATCTAAAATCTGACCACATTCGGTACATAGGGTTTGGCATTTCTAGCATAGGAATATAACGATCACTATCGAGTCCATCATAGGTAGGTCCTGATAGAGTTTTAAAAGCTACATCTGCATTTTTTGCACTTGCCTTTACAATCTTTCCTTCTTTTACAAACCAAGTGCGAGTGAGCTCAGCATCTGTTTTTTGATCTTTCAAATAATTCAGAAGCTTCAGGAAAGGCATTTCTCCATTATCAAAAAGAAGATAATCGATGTATTCAAAAAAACGAATATCTGAGAGCTCTCTTAGCTCTGTGTTTACAAATCCCCCACCTGCGACAGTAATGAGCTTTGAGTTTTTTTGCTTCAAATACTTGGCGGTTTTTAAAGCTCCGTAAACATTTCCGGGAAAAGGCAGAGTGAAACCAACGATAGTTGGCTGGATTTGGTCGACATAGGCATCAACACATTCAAACATCATTTGATCCACTAACGTCTCATTCTTCAAAGCATGATACAAAGGCGTAAAAGAAGCTTGCGAAGAAGCTAGTGACTCTCCATATCGCGAAAATTCAAATCGTTCATCAACAGAATTTTTTATAAGATCAGCCAGATCATCAAGATAAAGACTCGCTAAATATTTGGCCTTGTCTTGCAGACCCATTTCGCCAAACAGACTAGAGATTTCATCCTCATGATCATCCAAGGGCACAAAGCGAGGTCCCTCAGGTAAAAGCATTCTCTTCGCAATTCTCAGGGCCAGAGTTGGATCTTTGCCTTGAAGATAAGCAATCACGGAATCTATCGTATTGAGGTAATCGGGAAAGGCGCTGATAAAATACTCTTCGATCTCTGAAGGATTTTTTAGCTTGGCCAATTTTTTTTGAATGCGCTCTAAGCCTTTGCCACTTAAAAGTTTGTGAAAAAGGTCGATACCTAAATCCCGCTGCTCAACTTCAAAGCCTTGTTCTCGTAAATACTGAGTTAAGTAAGCCGTCGATGGATAGGGCGTATTCACCTGAGTCATAGGAGGAATGATGAGCAATAATTTCATGAGATTTTCTACCTGAGCTGACAGGCTTAAGCTAGTCTAAGCTCTTGATATGTATAAAATATACAGTAATAAAGGATTAGTCGTTATTCCACATCAGACGAAGATCAGTGCCCGAGCCATTAAAGACGTTAACGTCCATATCGCTCGAGGTTCCAGGGACGTTGTAGAGACATGATCCCGTCTTGGTACAATTGATCTCACTAGAGAATTGCCAGAGGAAATAATTGTCCCAAATCCCCGTTGGAAAGTCTGTGACACTCGACTTAAAGCGAGCATACCAAAGCTTGGCCTGAGGAAAGAGCGGATTACTTTTCAGCAATTGGTTTACTTTTTGAGTGGTTGAATGGTTAGCATAGACCACAGGAATACGACCCGTTTGTTCATACACATAGTCCATAAAAACGACTGCTTCATCGATACTCATAAAACTACTTGAGGCGGTATCTTCAAGATCAAGAACCATTAAAACTTCAGGGTCATTTCCGACGAGTGAAAGAAAGAGGTCGGCTTGTTGAATAGTATTCCCTCTTCTACCTAAGTGATAAGCTCCCCAGAGATATCCCCTTTCACTGGCTATTGCTCTACGAGCTTCATACTTTTTATCGACAATAAGTCCAATACTTGAACGATGAATAACTCCAACCATTTTTTTATCAGTCGCCATCTTGTCCCAATCAATACCATTAAGTTCATAGGCATCGATGACAATAGAGGAGTCGCTTCTCTTCCAAGGTTGATTCCAAGGATCTCCCCCACCTGTAATCGGTGGCGGTGTTGGACTTGGTGGAGTTGGGTCTTGATTTACAGGAGGAGGCGTTACTGTTCCACCATCACTACCTGAA
>Ga0100403_1002923_pt1 | contig 13067 bp, 17 predicted proteins | sample CryGeymet201501t_FD_83663 | JGI IMG/M metagenome (GOLD analysis project Ga0100403, IMG submission 83663) | Groundwater microbial communities from Crystal Geyser aquifers in Utah, USA - Crystal Geyser metaG 2015-01t | ecosystem: Environmental > Aquatic > Deep subsurface > Groundwater | place...
CATTAGTATTTATCGTGGTACCAATTGCTGCACTGCTTGTTGTGGTTGCTGTCGTGAATGACCCAGCCGCCGGGGTCGTGCCGCCGATGACGCTGTTGTTGACCGTGCCGCCGCTAATCGTCAGCGCGTCGTTGACTTGTGTATCCGTCAGCCCGTTCCCTACCGCTGTTGCTGGTAGTGTGCCCATCACTTCAGAAGCGAGATTAATAGCGCTTCCCAGCAAGCTAACGTTCGCGCTCAGCGCACCATCCGCCACTGTGCTCGACGCGCCGATAGTCAGCGTGTCAGCCACATCCACATCTTCCAGAGGATTGGTAAGTGTAAGTGTACCAATGTCTAAGGAAGTAAAATACCCAGTAGAAAACGGCGATCCTAATGTACCAATTGCTGCTATCGTGTAGGGGATAATAGATCCGCCCATCGAAATACTGCTGGCCGTGATCCCACCATTAAGCGTTGCAGCTTTATTTGTATAGATGGTCAAGTCATTAGTAACCTCATCATCCCCCCATGGGTTCGCCGTGTTCACCAGATTCTCGGCGATGGTCCCGTCCGCGATGTCATCCAGCGTCGCATCCCACGCCTGGACCGTCCCGCCGATGTCCGTGTCGAGCACCGCGTCGGTGTCGGTCGAGGCCGCGTTGATCTCGGCAAGCGTGTCCCACTCGGTATCCCGCGTCACCCCGGAGGGGATAGCGGCATCGTCTACCGTGCTCGACGCGCCAATGGTCAGCGTGTCGGCAACCGACCCATCCGCTATAGGCGTCTGCGCCGTCAATACGCCCGCATCGTCGATCACCACCTTGCCACCGCCGATGATCAGGCTATTGAACACGCCCGGATTCGTAGTCGCCGCCACCAGCACCAACACGCCAATACCAAAAACTGTGCCCAACAGAAACTTGCGCATTATTCCTGTCCTCCGAAGTTGATCATGTTGCGAGCCAACGTGATGTAGCTATTGCTCGCGTCGTCCGTGTCCTGGATAGACGTGCTGCCAACGCGATGATAGATCTCCGCCAATTTAAGGTGCCCTGCGGGCGTTGCTGGCGCGCTCGGCGTAGCTGATTGCACGCCTTCTGTCACCGCTGGGATGCCTGTTGCCGGGTCGATACTCACGGTATCAATGCGCGAATTGACTACAGGAGCCACTTGCAACGCCGACACGTAGTCCGTATCCGGCGTGCTCAGTTGGAACGGCCAACTCGAATACACACCCCACCCAACGTTCACCTCGAAGCGCATACTGGGCGTGCCCTGTGCCTTTACCTTAAAGCTGTCGCCCAATTCAGGACCATAGGCCAAGACACCATTGGTTGCAGCAGCGCCCGCCACCGCAAGCGCAAACTTAGCCAGAAGAACGGAGCTCGCCAATTCGTCACCGCTTAACGTCAGCGTGCCAGCAATCACGACATTCCCGTTCGCGTCCACGGTGAAATCGCCGTCACCCACGTCCAAGGTAGACAACTTCTCGGGATTCACAACATGTGCTACGCGCCCGTTCATGGCGTTGTAATCTCCATAACAGCCGTGGTACCCCGGCCCAATGGCGGTTCGGCTACAAGCGTGTAATCTATCCCGCTGTCACCGTAGAGCGGCCACAGGAAGCGCCCGTCATCCGCGGTGATGGTGTATCCAAGCAGTGTTTGCGCGTCCGTGCCGTAGTCGCTGGTCAGGTACATTCGCACAATCGCGCTACCCACCGCAGCACCCGCCGCGTCACGTATCAACAACGCATCCGTGCTGCCGAAATTGTGGTCGATTGCCACCGCGCCCGACCCGCCCGGCCCTTCAATTGCTGCAATGTCCACGGCCAAGCTCGCACCAGATGGCGTACCAAGAACCGTAATCACCGCTGCTATGTCCGCCGCGATACTCGCGCCCGCTGGCGCCCCCAGTCGCGCGAAGCTGTCCCCGGTTTGCGCGGTTCCGAGTGTGTCTGTTGCATCTGTGCCCTCGATAGATCCTACATCTACATAGCCCGTCGTCGCCGTAATAGCTAAGTCTCCGAAGTTCGTCGGCGCGGATGCTGCCAGCAGCGCCGAGTCCGTGCCGCGCATGTCCGTATTCGTCGTCGTAGTCGCCACAAGAGTGACATTTGCCACAGTGTCCACAGCAGGGTCGAAGTAAGAGGCGGCTGCTAATGTCCGCGCCTCCATCTCTGCGTTCGTCGGGCCATCGTAAGTCGCAAGTTCTGTTGCCACCTGCGCTGGGGTCGCGGCATTATCCGTACCCCGCATGTACCGCGCCTGGATGCTGAAATACCCCACCGTCGCGCCCACGGACTGGCCGTCCACCGTCTCATCCGCGGACAGCACGACGCGGTACGTTGCGCCTGTCACCCAGAATCCCGTGTCCCCCGTGTCTATCGAGGTGTCGATGGTCAGTACGTGGTAGCCCGTCACGGTGTCGAACGGCGAGGCCATCGTCAGCCCGTTGGCCGTCGCCTTCTGCGTCACACTGTCCCCCTTGTATATTACAATATCCGCCGCCTCGAACGCGGTGGACGGGGCCACGGGCGCGCCGCTGGAATCGTAGGTCCAGAAGTCCACGTAGACGGTCGCGTCCTCCGCCCAGTCGCCGAAGTCATCGAGCGCCACGCAAGGCAGCGCGAAAAGTAGCAGTGCCAGGAATCGTTTCATCGTACTAGTCCCCTATAGAGCGGTGAATAAGTCACGCCATGAAATAGGTCTACCACGCCGCCCGCCGCAGCGACGTAGGTCCACGCGCCCCAGAATGTGGCGTTGTCGCTAGTCTGCGAGTACTCGACTGCGATCCAGTCATTGGGACGAATCACATTGTGTAGTGCCAGTTCATTGATGATCCCCTTCCAGTAATCTGTATACACACTCCCCACTGACCCATTGGCTATGTATAGGCTGTCGCTCGACGCACCACCGGCGCTGAGCGTGCCTATGTCACTGTCCACACTGACGCCGTTTTCCCAGAGTTCACTGTTGGTCGGCGAGAACGTACTGACGTACTGGGCAAACGACGCGCCGAGCGTACCTCCGCGAGATTCGATGTTCGCCGAACCATCGCGGTATCGTATCGACATGTCGTCCGATACACCGCGCCGCGCCATGACGTACCCGCCCGTCGTGAAATTGTAATGGTCAAGTATCGCCTGCCATGAAACATTAGCAGTATAGGTCACCCACACCAAAATTGTGCCTGTGTCTATGTCGAAGCTCGCATGATCCGGGACCGTCGCATGTTGGTTGATGCCATCATAGTTTGTGCCGAGGCCAATATTTCCCGCCACGCCGCCAAAGGTCGGGTTGTTGACCCCGGTCGCATTGTGCTGATTCGCAGTGCGGTCGTCGCCACCGCCATTGGGCCAGTAGGCCACCCAACTCGCATCATAGGCATTGTTGCTGCCGTATGTGTCCGACGCCACTACCGTCGCGTTCGCGGCCACGGGCGGGTAAATGCGCACGTCCGGCACCGCGCCCGCGCCCGGCACTTGGAACCGTACTAGCCCGGTATTACCCGTGTGGTCGTAGTCGATCCAGTCCGCCGCGTAGCGCGTGCTGCCGTTGTCGTCGTAGACCCGCCCGCGTGTGCCGTCCACGTTCTCGGCCTCAGACCACCACGACGCCGACAGGTTCGCCAGATCCACGATGTAGCTGAACCCGGTCACGGACGTGGTACCCGCTGGCGTGGCGTAGTCGTACCCCGTCGCGGGCTGTGCTAGTGCTGTGCCGCAGAATAGCGCGGCTATCAGGAGCAGCTTAGAGCGCATCAAACGCAGCCTTCTTAGCGATGATCGCCGTAATCATGGTCACTCGTTTCATTCCGATACCTCCTGTGGCGTGCGCCACTGTTAGCACTCTTAAAACCAATCGTAGTCTTCCCATTCATCAAGCCAGTCCACATGTCTTCTATCCCTGTCCATTGGTAGGCTCCTGTGGCGTCCGCCACTGTTCGACGGCGAGCCGCCGCTCTTCATTCGTCTGTACTGTTCCGGCAATGGCGGCCAGCGCCTCGATGCGCGTCGTTACTCGCTGCACCGTCTCGGGCAAATCCCGGTAGACAAACTGCGCCGCCGCCCAGCCGAACACGTCTTTGGTCCGCTTCGCAAACTCCCGCAACCGCTTCAACGCCGCCGCGTGCGTGGTCTCGATAGCCGCCACGTCCTCGGCGAGGTCCGCAAGTTGCAGGTCCATGCCCAGCGCGTTCGCCGCCGTCACGTCCGCGAGCCGCTCAAGCCGCAACTTCACCACCGCCAGCGCCGTACCCACGGCCTGTGCATCCTCGAAGGCCTGGAGCGCCGGAGCGTCCACCGCCCACAGGTCGGACAGGTCCATCGGGGACGCGGCGCCGCAGAGTGCCACGGCTAGACAGATGATACAGATAGTCACGTTTACGCGGGCGTGGGTCATTTCATCACCTCATCGCGGAATATCCGCAGGAATTCCTCTACGTCCTGCTTCGCCTCTTCGAGGGTCTCGCACCAATCGCCGAGCAGCTCAAACGACCGCTCACTTTTAAGGGACACGTTGATCTCCGCCGCATAGCCAATATCGGGGCTGCTATGAGAAGTGTATTCCCGCAATATCTGAATCAGCACGGGGCCTATCTTGGCCTTCGCAACACTGACTCCTATTTCGTCTGTCTGCGTTTCGTCCCACTCGATCATTGCATCCATTCCAATCTCGCTTCGAGCCGAGTGCATCGGTTTTCGAGCGCGTTCAGTTTCTCATTTAACATCCGTATCTCCGCGTTCCGTGATGTGGCAAGCTCTTTCAGATCCTTCACGTTCTCGCGCACCACGCTGTAAGTCGAAACAAAAGTCAACAACACCACGACAACCGGCCATGCGCGCAACAGACGAGTTGCCCCGTCCTGTGCGGCCCTTCGCACACCACTACCTAGATCTTCGGCGGTCATATACCGTGCATCCAGAGTACAAACAGCACAGCAGCAGCAAGGGCGAGTACGGCCTTGATCGCTTCGTATATACAGACTATCGTGCGGTGGCTCATAGTCCGATCTCCCTGCGGATGGTCATGATCCGCTCGATGTCCCGGTCAGCCGTCAACGACTTCGCGCCCGGCTGAGGGTTGCGCAACCGCCCTATGATCGCATCAAGGATCTGGTGCCGCGCCTCCAGCCAGAGCCGCTCGTCCTCGCTCGGAGGCTCCATGGTCTCGGGCGGGTTCAGCCGTGCCGCAATCACGTCGTAGGCTTCTATCGCCAGTTCGAGGTAGCGACGCGCCTCCTCGGATGTCGGCGGTGTCGTGCAACTGGCTGCAATCACGCCCGCGAGCACGATGATAACCAACGCAACCAACGCACTTTCATAGTTCGGTGTGTTCATCTGTTCATTCCTCGAATACCGAGTGTCGGCACGGTTGCGGAGGGTTGCTCCGCCTGCTTGCCCTGGGCCGAAAACCCGCCCATCAGTACACGCTCAAGCACAGTGCTTAGCGTGCCCGCCAGCCCGTTCAGCGTCTCGCCCATCGCCCGCAGCGCCTCGACGTTGCCGGAGTTATCGAGGCCCTTGGCGCTCTGGCCAGTGGCTATTTTGCCGCCCTGTTCGTCGTACTCGTACACCCAATTTTGGTTGGACGTGTCAAGTTCGCCAAACAACCCGGCCTTGCTCTCCGCCGTGTACGTCGTGACTACGCCGTCTGCTGTCTCCGAGAATTCACTGCGCACCCCGCCGCCCAGCGTCATGCACCCCTGCACACCCAATCCAAAGATTAGCAGTATGCAGGTAGCCTTCTCCCAAGGCCAGTTCCAGCGAGGCAACCCGCCCTGGCCCGAGTTCTTGCGCCAGTTATCAAGCGCTTTCCATGAAGCGGCCACAATGCCTGCGACAAGAACCATCCAACCGTTCACATCGAGGGATGCCGCATCTTCCGGTAATTCAGCCGCGAATACCGCGCCGAATGCTGTCAGGCCCAACGCAGCGCACAATGCGCGTGCAGCCTTCCAGAATGTGGTGATCTTGCTGTAGGTTGTCATCATAGATGCCTCTTCTGGTTAAAGTTGAATGTCTACATATGCGATCCCGGATTTTTCAGCACCAGCAGCGGAAACCTGGAAGCGTAAATTAGAATTCACAATACAGCCAAACAAGTTTTTGTCCACGACGTACTCGGTGTTGGCAGTGTCGCGTGCGGCGCCAGCGCCAGCAAGGCAGTCGTAACCATCGTCATCGAGTAATTCGACCTTGTAGTTGTCAGATGGTATTGCAATGCCGTCGGGATTGGTGATAAGACCAATAACCCGGCCATTGTAGGCATAGCGGGTTTTGCTGCTCAGCGCATCCCCACCGGAATCGCTCGTCCAATTGAACTTAATACGACGAATCTGGTTGCGTCCCGGTTCATCGCCAGTAATTGTCACGGACATGGTGGATTACTCCCTTCAGCCGATCTCGCGCTTCGTTTGTTCGTTCAAAACGAAATCGATGATCTCGCCTTTGCTTCTGAATTTTGACGGTACAGCAACGCCGAACCGATTCTGGCATTCAGCCTGGATGTCTGGAATCTTCATATCTTCAAGCATAAGTTCCGTCAGCGGCTCGACGTTGGTCGCCGCTATGGACTTGCCCTGGATGATTTCCATGTCGGTGGAGGATGTCGTGTCAGCCTGTTCCTGCGACTTCATAACCGTCGGCTTGATGATGTCCGGCTCAAGCAAATCGTTCGGCAGTACGCCGTCCTGACCGATTATCGGGAGTTCCTTGGGCTGTTCAGGTTGCGGGCGAGCAACTGGAACAGAAGCCTTTACAGGCTCGTCTTTGTCTGGAAGTTCGAGCCGGGCCTTGCGCAAGTCCGGGTTCTTCTCCATTGCTGGGGTCCACGTGAAGTAGGTACCGTCTTTGCGAACCCCGACTTCGATATAGCGTGGCATTCTGTATCCTTTCTGTTACGCCAAATTACAGCCCATCCCGAGCGGAGCGACAGGTGGCGTGCCTGCCGCCCCGCCGTGTGGTGGGGACAGGAGAGAAACGGATTACCTCAGACGGTCAGTCTCGGTGACATGTTCCAGGAACGCTTCCGCGACCGCAAGGATCTCGACCTCGAACACCGCAGCGTCCGCACTCGCATCGTTGATGAGCACGGTCAGATAGGCATCCGAAGTGTAGTACTTGCCGCCCGCATAGGCAGTTAAACCGTCAATGCTGGTCCCGTACACGGGCACGGTGCCCGCATTGAGATCAACGCCGTCACCCCAGCCGTCCGCATCGATGGCTACGGGCGTCGCCGCCGTGGTGTAGTCACCAATGTCAACGGTCAGGATTGCACCTTCAAGCGTGATAATCTTCCAGATCACGCCCAAGATGTAGGTATTTTGAGGGATACGGGCAAGCAACAGAACGTCTCCGCTCGCCGGTTCTACGTCAGCCAATTCGACCCGGAACTTGACGCGGTTAATCAGCGCCGAGTGTGTGGAAGCAATTGCGCCACCGCTCGTGGGCCATACGGCATTGAGCAAATCTTTAACTGCCATGATGGTAGTCTCCAGTGTGGTTGGTCTGGTTCAATTGTTGTCCGGGAGCCTCACGTAAGGCTCCCGGTTCGGATTACGCAATCTTGTAATACAGGTGCCCGATGGCCTTGTCCTGCACAACTTTGCGCCCATAGATTTTCGCGCCGGCGGTACGCTCGCCAAGCTGCTTTTCACGCGGCTTGACTTCGGAATGCACGAACTGGCTCGCGAAAGTCAGTCCGTCAGGATGACCGAAGAAGCCGTTCATGCACTCGTCGCTGCCATCCGTGGTCTGTGTGAGATTGTTAGATTCGTAGATTGTGAACCCGTGGATCTTCGCCACGGCATCGCTGCGAATCAGAGACTTCTCGTCACCACTGAACCCGGAGTCTTTCAGGTCGGACTCACGGATGATGTGCGCCATCTCCTCGTCAACCACGGCAAAGCGGCTGTCTTTCGGAACCGCATTGTTGTTGAGCACCTGCTTCATGCGGCTGAAAAGGGTGATGACGTTCGCGGGAGTGACGATGAGCGGAGCGCCCGTTGCGCCAAGGTTGATGTTCCCGAGCGAGCCTGCCGTTGCACCCGCATTCTGAGCGTGCGCCGCGGTATAGACATAGCTGAAAACTTCCTGCTCAACCTTTATCCGCATCTGCTCGACCTGATCGAGACTCGCTGCGGCAAGCAACTTCACGTCACTCTGGTACATGGTGATGATGCTCTGTGCGAAGTTGTAGGCAAACCCATGATCAATCATGAGTTCGGTAACTTGCGTGGTGAGCATCTGCAACGGCATTTCCATCTCGTCGTTGTACTCGAAGATGTCAACCGTAGGGCGCCAGCGGATGATGACCTTGTCGCCCTTGTTCTTGATCTTGCCTTCCCACTTGGTGTTGGAAATCATCGGCAAGACCGTTGCATGATAGTAATCGACCTGCAAGAGGTCGTCCCAAATCTCGGGAATGCTGCGGCCACTATTGCTGGTAGCGCCGACATCTACTGGATATGCCATAGCGTGAGCCTTTCAGCGACTCAACGAAAACCGGGAGGACGGTAGTTATCCGCCAACACGACCTTCGACACGAGCCGCTACGAGTTCCTCTCGTTTTTCGAGCCGGGCATGGCTGTGGTCATGCACCAATTCGTGCATGGCCGTTTGCCACTCGGCTTCGGTGTAGGTTTTCTTGGTCTTCTGGGGTGCCCCAGGTGCGCCGGGCCTCGGTTGTACCTGGCTCGACAGATTTGGAGCGGGTTTCACAGCAGGCTTTTCAGCCGGCTTCTGCGGACTTTCAACGGGTTCCAATAGCGTGTCAAAGACGCTATAGACGTTCGCCATGCCTTGAATGTCGCCAGCAGCGGAATACTCGGACAGATGCTCCCGGTAAGTGCGGCCAGAAAACTGGTCTCGCATTTCCAGAAATCGATCAAGGTCCGGGTGTCCCTTGAGCTCATCGTAGTTTTTGACCAAACCAGTAAGCGCTGATTCAACAGCAGGCTGCATGGCTTTCTGGGTCATCGACTGAATCTGCTCAAGGCGTGCGAAAGTCTCGGATTGATTCCGTTTCTCCCGCGTGCGCATAGCCAGTAACATCCCCTCAGCAACAAAACGCCCGCCCAATTCGTCCATCTGCTCGGGAGTCCAGCCCACCTCTGCGGCAAGTGCCACGTCGCTCATCTCGTCAAGCATATCCTTGTCGGTCTTCCCATTCGTGGGAGCCGCACTCTGCTCGACAGGCTGAGGCTTCGAACTCTGTTTCAGACTTTCGATTTCGTTTTTCAGGTTACGGACCTCGTCGGCAAATCGGGGCACTTCAGCCCGGTACTTGCCTTCCAAAACCCGGTACGCCTGCTGCGCATGTTGCAATTCGGCACGCAACGCTTCAACGTCCTCGGTCTTCCGTTCAGGAGCCGGGGCTGCTTGCCCGTCCTCGGTCTTCCCATCGGGAGCCGGAAGCGGGGCTTCAATTACAGGATCAGGGGCTACGGTCTTCCCATCGGGAGCCTGCTGTTCCTCGGTCTTCCCGTTCTCGGGAGCCGTAGGCGTCTCAATAACTTCAGTAGCCGGTTCGTCCTCGGGCGTGATAACGCCACGAAGGCGCTCAGCACTCTCACGAACGCTGTCCGGCATTCTGCTGAAATCTCGATTGTCTTTCATTGTCAATCCCTTTGCCGAGCCTGCTTCGAGGTCTTCGGCGGTTAGGTATTAGCGATTCATTTCAACGTGGATATAATCCACCAACACCGTAACAGGGATGGCACTGCGGTTTGCCACGACGATCACGGGCACCAGCGGCGTGTCAATCGCCACGGCGTTGGCTACGGCGTCACCAATGGCCACGCCATCAATGAAGCCTTGGACAGCGCCAGCCTCGCTAACCTCTACGCGGATGGTCTCATAGGCGCCCTCGGTTGGGGTCGCGCCGCTGTAAGCGGGCACGGTGTCGATATTGGCTTTCACCCCGCCATGGAACCATTGCTTGGTCGTACCGTCCACATCGACAGCTACCCCGCAAGCATTGGCCGCGTCGCTGTCAATGTCTCCGGCTACGAGGAATATCGGCGCTTCGAGCGTTGTCCCAGGCTTCACGTCGGTGAACCCAACGAACACGTAGGCTTCGCTAATGTCATTGATTTGAAGCCGGGCTTCCATCGCAAGCCCACCCTGGTCGGCCTGCCAGTCGAGACCAGCAAGCGCCACTGCGGAAGCGTTGGCCGCGATTGCAGCATCTACGGACGAGGTCAGAATCGACAGCCGGCCACCGAGCCCCTCGGAAATGGCAACTGCATTGCCCGTGCCAGCACCCGCGGTCAATGCCAGTTCGTCCGGGGCGGCATCGCCCAGGAAGTCGGTGAAGTAGGCTACCTTCGCCGATCTGTCGAGGTTGTTGAGTTCTGCGCCCGTGGCCGTCACCGTGGTGCCGTCCGCGCTGTCGTCGGAGTCCAGGGGGTCGCCGCCCAGCTTGAGTGTCTTGATTTCGGCGGTATCGCCTACTTTCACATTTCCGAAATTGATGTCTTCTCTGCGTGCCATTGTTTTGGTCCTCGTGGTTTACCGGTCCGCTCTTGCGCGGGCCTCGGTCAGCTCTGTGATTATGTATCGGAATCCATCGACCTTACCCGCGGTGCGCGGATCCAGATCGGAAAGGACTTGCTCTTTCAACCGTTCTTGCCGGGCATTCAACCATTCAAGTAATGACTTGAACGCCCCATTCGAGAGGTCGCGGTTAAGCCGCTCCAATAACTCGTGAGGCTCAGGGCTAAGCAATTTTGCTTCGACTACCCCACTTTCTACTTCACCGGACAGGCTGTGCATTGCTTTCCTCCCCGGTTATCGCAGCAACTTCAGACTCTATAGCTTGCTGCTCCGCCTGATCTGCCTGCATCTGCTCGATCTCCTCCTCCGTCGGCACAGTATCCATGAGCCCGCGCTCTTCAGCTATCTTGCGCAATACCTTTGCGCGCCCCTTCAGCCCGAGAATCTGCATGTCAATGGGATTGGCGGTGTCACGCAAGAATTCCTGGTGCCCCAACACCTGCTGGTCTTCGAGAATCCGCGCCAATACCCCACGTGCCCGTACCCTGGCATCGCCCTTGATCCTCTCGTCGGGATGCCAAATCAGATTCCACTCGTACAGGTAGGTAGCCATCGGGCCGAAAACGAAGGTATGCAGGTTGGCCGCTATCTCACGAACCTGTTGCGAGAGGTTCTCCATCAGGATGTTGAGCCCGCCAAACGTGCTTGCCGCGCCACTGGCATGATCATCACCATAGCCATACCGAGGAATGCCCGTGCGCTCGTCGGCCTTCTCCTCGAAGAAACGCATCACATCAAGCAATATCTCGGACTGGTTCGGGATGTTGTGCCACTTAATCGGGTCGCGGGTGCTCTGTGTTAATGAACCGTCGTAGGTTGCAACGGTCCAAGGCCGGAACTGCTTTAGATTGGTGATTTCAGCCGCGCTCATTACAGACCGATCCGCACTCGCAAAAGGGCCGGAGGACATGGCGATGTTGTTCGCGCAATTCCTGCCCGCTGCGTTGCCCATGTCCTGGCAATCCGCCATAAGCTCGGGTAGACCACGCCCCCAGAAACTGCCGGAGACAGGCTCAAAACTCGCCACGTACAGGTTCCTGCGATCCATCTTGTGCGGGTTCAGCACAGCGCGTACCACGATGCCGTTGATGATGGTCGCGACGATCTCATAGTAATTCAGAGGATCGGCGTCGGCCACGAAATCGGTCAGCATACTGCCCGTCACGCAAACATTCGCATGGATGCACGGGTAAGACTGACCAATCCCCTGTGGGTCAATGTTCCGCAAATACTGCTCAGCGCTGCGGTCAATGTTGAGATTTTGCGGGCCCTGCGCCAATACCTGCTCTATCCGCTCAGCATTCCAGCCGGGCTGTTGACGCATCGCGGATAGTTGCTGCCCTTCAATGGTCGCTGTCTCGAACAGGTCGCCGTACATGGGCGAGGTGCAGGTTTTACCAGGGTACAAATTCCACGGGTCTACCGCGTACCACTCGATGGACTGCTCAACCTCTACGGCAAATTCTACGCCATTCCAACGCCCCCGCTTCTTGGTCACGACGATGGGACCACGAAGCCCCGATGCGGGATAGGTCGAGTAATAATCCAGGAACTCATCAAGGGCCCGCTCGTAGTTGCCCTCAACCAACTGGTCTAACATGACTTGTTCCATGCGTCCAGCTGTCTCGTCCGCGGCCTTCTGGAGTTCGCTCTCCTTCTTGTCGTACAAATCAAGAGCCGTTTGGTAGGCTTGCTCAGGGACCACGGAAGGATCATCGCCATATAAAGCCAGTACCTCGGACACCACCTCCTCCTTTATGTGGTCAGGAAGATCGGGAATCGGCGTTGGCTCGATAACGAATGTGGCTTCCGAATCGAAGTTCAACAGATGCTTCAGGAACGCCTTCAACGCCCTGCACTTCGTTGCCGTCTGATTGTAGTACAGGCTCGATCCTCCCTGCTCCTCAATCAACTTGGCCTTGGTTGAATCGTACTTGCCCTGGCGCCGCTCCTGGCAGTCCAGAAGCCGCGCTTCAATGCCTGACGTGCGCCGCCAGTTCCAGGCTTCCTGCCACCGGCGATGGAGTTCGGCGCTCAGCGCGTCAACGGAAGGTATGGTCGCCGCACGCGCCTCCTCAGCACGCTGACGCTCAGCCTGCGCTTGGGCTTCCATCATGAAAGCCGTTACAACTCGTGGTTGTATGAGAGCACCCATAAGCAAAGTTTATCAGAAACAAGGTACTACGTCAAGAAATATTATCAAGCTTCGCCTATTATAGGCGAAGCTCGCCAACATCAAGCATACTACCCCACACACCAGATAAACGCCAGGTAAAATCCAAGCAACTATTGGGTATAGCGCCAACAATAGGTGAATTTAACCTGTTGACGTTCTGAATGCTGTATGCTATAATTCAAACATGAAGCGCAGCAAGGAATACCGAGGCGGTGCCAGGCCAGGAGCAGGCAGGAAGCCCGCAACCACGCGTATGAAGCCGCGAACCATACGAATGACCACATCCATGTGGGTCAAGCTCAGGCACCTCGCCGCAGCGCAAGGCGTCAACCGCGCCGAATGGCTCAGACG
>Ga0100403_1002924_pt1 | contig 13062 bp, 8 predicted proteins | sample CryGeymet201501t_FD_83663 | JGI IMG/M metagenome (GOLD analysis project Ga0100403, IMG submission 83663) | Groundwater microbial communities from Crystal Geyser aquifers in Utah, USA - Crystal Geyser metaG 2015-01t | ecosystem: Environmental > Aquatic > Deep subsurface > Groundwater | place: USA...
CGCTCATTCGTGTTGACCAAAGCGACCTCATTGATGATGACATGCGCCGTCTGGATGCCGAAGCCGAGACGGTACAAGGTCGCATCGATGAGACTGAGCTGCAACAACTGGAGCTTCGCCGCGCAGAGCTTGAAGACCTGTACCAGAACGCACGCACTCCTGAGGGTGACCTGGACCCGGATGCTGCACGGCGTGTGGTGGATGAGCTGCCTGAAGATGTGGCCACGCCCGAGCTAGAAGCTAAGCTCAATGAGGCGATTGAGTCTGGAGACATGGATGCTCTGGACCGCTTGATTCAAGAAGAGTTCGACGCTTTTGATGAGAAGCTTGCCAACCTGACGCAGCAGACTGATGAGCTTGCTGAAGGTGTGAGCGGGCTTGCAGATGCAGCAGATGAGGTCGCAGAAACGCTTCCCGACGGCGCGGACAGCTTGGCGCGTGCCGCAGATGAAGTACGACCGGTACGTCTTCCCGGCGAGGCTGAGAGCCTTGTGCGTCGGGCTGTGGACAGCGGTGAAATTGTGGCGACTCCCAACGGCTTTGTGCGTGCCGATGACGCCGTGACCGAGGCGCAAAAACGTCTCATCTCCACACGCCTGGAGCTTGACCAGATTAAACGCATCCCTGAAGGGTTTCGCAACGCTGCTGAACGGGCACGCTTCAGCGAACTTACTGAGCAGTTCCAATCACTACGCACTGAAATTGCGGGCAGACCTGTGCGCCCCATTGATGCGCCTGTGTCTCGCCTGGATGAGTCCCTTCCTGTGGTGTCGCAAGCATCGCTGACGCCCCCGGCTGACCCCGCCAAGCTCTACCAGTGGAGCCGCAACCTGCCCCCCGGCCAGCGCATCTATTTGCCAGATGTAGAATTTGACACACGCAGCCAGCGCGACCTCACAGAGTTGGCTAAGTTCTTTGGCCACGTCGATGCAGGTCGCAACGTTACGCTCAGTGGTGAACAGCTGGCCCGACTGCGCGAAACGTACGGCTCTCTGTACAGCACCGTTGGCCCAGTCATCGACAGCAGCGCCCTGAAGCGCCTCAATGTGGAAGGGGTGGGAAGAGTTGAAGTTGAGATTGGAGATGCCGTGACGGGCACGCCAGCGGCCTCTCGCATCGTAAGCAATGACGTGGTGCGCAGCTTTGACCAATCGGTGAAGCGTGCCGCAGACTTTGGCGACCCCATGCGGTTTTCCCAAACCGAGATGAGCGAGATGGCCACGAGTGAGATTGAGAGCCTGCTCTACACTCGCTTCAGCAACAAAGCCGTCTACGCCGACGGTTCCCGCAACGCTGCACTTGCTCGCACTCGTACTGAACTCATGGACGAGTTGCGCTTTCGTGACGGTGAGGACGTAGCTGCCGACATCATCAGCGCTGAGCCTGAAGAGATTCAGGACTACCTTGACGCACTCGGTATGCCCGACCTCGATGTGGAACTGCTGGATGACGACTCGTTCAACGCCCTGGCGGAGCAGGCCGCTATCAACGCGCAGGTTCGTGCAGACGTTCCTGTTGAGGCCGTTCGCACCACGCTGCCAGATGCGAAAAAGCCCTCTGGTCCTGCTGGAGACGCTGCCATTCGTGAGATGGTCGCCGCTGAGCAAAACGTCATCAACTCGATGGAACCCGTTCGTGAGTTGGTCGAGATTGTTGAAAGCCTGGAGCGTCAACTGAGCGTCGATGGTCGTCGCCTTGACAGCGCCCGCCTGCCGCAGAACCTCAACACTGGCGTCTACAACGCTGCTGGCCAGTGGGAGACTCGCCAAATGGCCGTTGACCAAATTGCCGACCGTACCGTGGCCCGCCTCGATGAGCTGCGCACACCCAAACCCGGTGAAGCCGACTGGATGCAGGAGATGCGCCGTGGGATGGCCGATGCGTTTGAGAGCGCAGGCATCAACCTGAACGAGTCCGGTGCTGAAGCACTTGCCCGCTCGCGGCAAAACCAGGCCATCAGCGGGATGCGCGACCTCTCTGCACAATATGACAACTACATCCCGATGTATGAGGTGCGTGAACTCCCCATGATGAAGGGGCTGTCTCGTGCGGAGCAGGACAAGATTCTGTACGCCATGCAGGCAAATGACACCATCGAGATGTCAACCCTACAGGATGTGTCACGTTACAGCTCGGAGCAAATTGCTTCAGGCATTGAGCAAAACATCGGCGGCCCGTGGTTCTACGTCACACTGTCTGACGACGTACTCAACGCTGCCACCACACCTTCTCCGGTGCAGGGTCGTGTCTCATCTCGCCTCGGGAACATTCCCGACCCTGGTGTACAGGTTCGGATGCTTGATGGCAAGACGGGCACACTGACTGGCTCTCAGTACGGTACTGGCAAAGCTGCGGAGTGGGAGGTGAGGCTAGAAGATGGAAGCATGGCACAGGCCCAACGCACTGAGCTGTTCCCCATCGATGTTGAAGTGTCGCGCCCTGACCCGGCCTCGACCCGTCTGTGGTACCTCGGTACTCGTGCAGACATCGACATGAGTCAGTACAACGGTGTCTACGACAGCACGATGCACAGCCCGCTCGGTCCTGGCACCTACCTGCTGAGCGACCCCAAGATGGCTGAGGACGCCGCTCGTGGCTTCGTGCCTAACGATGCCGTGGCCAACTACCCAATCGGTCGCCAAGGCTCTGTCAGCACCGTCACAGCGAACGTTGACAGCGTCATGTCTGGAGACAGCCCGCTCATGTCGATGGAGGAAGTTTGGGTGGGTACGCGCAACCTCATCAAAGAGTTCTTCACCGACCCGGCTGATGTGCGAAACGTGACGACGGCTGCGAGACGCAAGAACCTGGTGGAGTTCTATGACTACCTGGCACGTAAGCTCAACGACGATGTGCGGCTATTCGACTTTGAGAGTCGCATGTCTGTGTTTCTCCACGCTCAAGGCATTGACGCAATCGTGTGGGACAGTCCGAACGGTAGCGTGATGAACGTCATTAGACCTAATAGCTTGAATGTGGGCGACACTACCAAAGTGGGCATGGACGGTGCGCTGGAGCAAATGGCGGCTTCGACCAACATCGATGGCGCTATGGCCAACATCTTCGGCACTCAGTCGGCACGAGACATTGCCGCGCACAGCCACTACCGATTCGGTCTTCAGATGCGGGACCGCCTGGTGGGTAAGCTGCAAGAGGCATCGAAGCGTGTGAACCAAGCTTTAGAACGTCTCGACCGTGCAGATGAAGCACTCGAAGCTCTAGCCCGCACTGATGCTGAGGTCGCCGCCCAGCGTGCAGCACTCGACATCGAGGCCAACTTTAACCGCTACGTTGATGAGGGCGACTTGCCTAATACCAAAGGATGTCTGTAGAAAATGACGAATTGTAACAATGCCTTTCCGCCCGCCAATGAGGGCAGCAGCAACGAGTTGTCGTTACGGTATCCTGAGCCTGACGACAGCACTCGTCGCGCCTACCACGACATGAAGCGTGACCAGATGACGAACTTGCGGGGCTTTAAGTCGCCCCAAGAGTTTGGTCAATTTGTGCAGCAGTACATGGACCGGAGCTTCATGACTGCGCAGGCGTCACTGGCAGCGTCAAACATTGGGCGCGTCACTAACATGGGCAACCTCATCGCGATGTACAGCCCTTCCTGGCTTGGCCCCAACAATCCGGCACGACAACTGCGCGACTGGCTCATGGATGCGAAGGCCAGTGGTGAGCACCTGTTGGACACTGCTGAGTTCTGGGCGCGAGACCTGGGCGACAGCGCTGCACGGTTCCAATTCAGTGCGACTATTCGGGACTCCTATAACGAGTTCTTGCGCACCGCATCCAGTCGCAAACTCTCGAAGCGTGACCTCGATGGGCTATGGGCAGACATGAATGAGTTGGGCCAGAAGGAGCGGCTCATGCGCTTCAACGGCAATAACGAATTTTCATACCGTGTTCAACAGCGTCAAGTGGCGCAGATGTTTGAACGTGCTCGCTCACTCGGTTTTAGCGATGTCGAAATTGACCGCATGATGACTGCCGCAAAGAAGCACGCCGATGTGTACGATTCCGCTCGTGCCGTGGTGAACGTTGCAGGCGTAGACTTGGATGCGACACCAGACCTTGGGTACTTTCCCCGCCAAGCCACCGACGATGCTTCTTACTTCCTTCGCCGCGCAGAGGCCGCAAACCTGGGCCTTGATGGGAACAACTCAGCCATTGCCGCCAGCGCTGCGGCTGTGCTGAAGTCGCGACAGACTTTTGACTTTGTGGTGGAAGACGTGGTGCTGTATGCCGACGCCGTGGGCATCAACCTCGGGTTGCCATCGTCTGTCAAAAAGGTGCGTCAATCCTACAACACTGCATCGAAAGCCGCCGACCAGTACGCTGAGAAGGTCGCCACCAGACCACGAGGGCGCACCGACGCTGTGCAGGCCCGGATGGAAGCACGTCTGGAAGAGATGACGAACAAAGCCGCTGGACTGCGCGAAGCTATGATGCAAGCCGAGATGCGTGCGACCTCAGCCGTTGCAGCGCACTTTACCGATGAGCGCATTCTGGTACACGACTTCCTGGAGCGCATTGACCCCAAGACGCTTGACCGCCTGGTGGACAGTGGTGTAATCGGTAAGGTGCCGATGCCATCCCGTCGCGTCTTCCAAGTGCTCAAAGCACGCTACAACTTGCCATTTGATGGACTGGCTGACCTCATCGAGACTGACCCGGTGCGGAGCTTCCAGCAGTACAAGCAGAGTTTGCAGCAAGCAATGGGTGCGTCGCAACTCGTGAATGACCTACACGTTAACGCCCCGGCCCTCGGCCTCGGTGTGACTGGGCAGGCCTTTCGTGAAGCGCCTACCAAATTCGACGGTTACAGACCGATGCAGCAGCTTCTCGACAAATACGGCATCTCGACCACCAACATGGCCGCTGGCGATGTGCGCCTAGCTCCGTACGTCTATGACCAAATGGATGCCATCATGAAGGCAAGCACCGAACCTGCCGTGATGAACTCGCTCGACCGCATCTGGCGAGACGTGACTTCGTGGTTCAAGTCGTCTGTGCTGGCGACACCTCAGTTTGTGTTCAGGAACGTGGTGGAAGTCACCATGCAGGCATGGCGTGCAGGCACCAACCTGGCAAAGATGCAGCCAGCAATGCAATACTATCGCGACTTCCTGCGCCTCGGCCCTGAGGGACTCCCGATGGAGAAGGTGTTTGCTCATGGCACGTTGAGTGTGAGGGACATCTTCGAGAATCTGGTACAGAGTGGTCGCCTCAAAATGACCAGCCCTATTGAAGGCATCTCGGTTTCGTCAGCCGTACGGACTGAGACGGAGCAGCTGGCCCGGATGCTCGGGTACAAGCACAACCCTGGCGCTGTGTTCGATGCGAACAACCTGATGCCGTTTCTGCAACGTCTTGGCCACCAGCTTGAGGCGGGTGACGTGATGGGCGCAGCAGGCTTCTCTGTGCGTCGCATGAATAAAGCGCAGCGGGCGATGTTCGAGAATATGGTCAAGCCCCTTGCGTGGACCCAAGACGCTGCTGTGGTTGCGAATTTGCTCACCACACTGGACGACTCCCCCTGGGCACGAGTGGGGCAGTTCTTCAGCACAAGCACCACGCCTGCATTCGACAACGTGGTGGATGCGATGCGCCATGTGGATGAGTACATTTACCGCTACCAAACTGGTGTCGCTGACAACTGGGTGAAGCACTACGTCCCGTTCTGGTCCTACATGAGCAACGCAATGCCAGCGGCGTTTCGCAACATCCTGCGCAACCCTGGCCAACACATGGCGTACCAACGTCTCTATGCTGCCATCAATGGTGATGCTCGTCAAGATGAAGAGTTCACCCAAGCAGGTACGCCCGCATGGTTTGGCGAGATGGTGCCGATTGTGTTTCGTGACCCCGAAGGTCGCGACGGGATGTGGTTCAGCGTGGACATGAGCCGCATCGACCCGACTGCCGACTTATTCCGCCGACTGTCTGCGACCTCAGACCTTGCCTCAAAGCTGACTGGGGGCCACCCTGGGCGCTTCAATGAGCAGATTGCGCAAGTCATGGGCGACGACAGTGACGACTTCTTATTCGACCTTGTGGGTTCCAACATGGGGCCAATCGTCAACACGTTCCTGGCGGGCATCACACAGCGTGACCCGTTCTTGGGGCGTGAGTTCCAAGACGAAGACGAGGTGTTTGGTCTGAAGCTCAACGGCTCTGGCAACTGGACAGGTGGGTTCCAGCGTTATCTCATCGACACTTGGATGCCTCAGCTACGGTGGGTAGAGAGACAAGCCCGCATCACAGGCATCTCCAGTCGTACTGAAGTCGGCCCTGATGGACAAGAGCGTGTGCGGCCGGAGTTGACCAACGCCTTTGCTATCGCACTTAACACCCTGGGGCTGAGCGTCACAACCATTGAGGTTGCACGTAATCTTCAGAATACTGAGATTGACATGAGGGTGACCGGGTTCGAGCTTCGTGACCGGGTGCGTGCGTTGGAGAGCAAAGCCAAGTCGGAACCCGACCCGCAGGCGAGAGAGGACATCTTGGTGGAAGCAGCGATGCTTGAAGCGTTGATGGAACAGGTGCAGATGGTCGAAGAATATGCCCAAGAGGAGCTGACGGAATCGGGCAACCTCACCTATACCGAACGTCGCGAGGTGATTCGGGAACGGAGCGATGAGAATTACGAAATGTACTTAGAGATGCAAGGGGAGATTAATCGCTAATGGAACAATACTACTGGGAAACCGCAGCAGTGCAAACGTCTCGAAGCGGGACGGGATGGACGGTAGACGTGACGGCGTGCCGACTCGATGCCGATTTGAGCATCTTGGATTTTGTCATCCTGTTTGATGACATCCCTGTGACACAGCTCGATTTTCAAAAGACCACTGCGACACTCCTGACCTACACCGGGGCCAGCCTTCCCGCCGCAACCAACGTGGAGGTGAGACGCCTGACCCCAACTGCACCAAAGTCACTCGTCGTGTACCAGCAGCGCTTCTCCAGTGAGGACTACAACCGCAGCCTTGAGAGAGTCGCTAGGCAAATCGCTGAGTTTCGCGCCCTTGGTGTAGGCATCGGTTCCAGCCAGGTCAACGTGCTTCCCGCCGACTACGGCCCGGTGTGGGCGGGTGACGTGTCCAACGCTGCAAGTCGTTCTGCCATCTACGCAAAGGTGGAAGATGTCATCGCAGACGCAGAGGCCGCTGACGCAGCCCTGAGCAGCGCTTTGGCCCTCAAGGCACCACTCGCCTCTCCTGCGCTCACAGGCATCCCCACGGCCCCCACAGCTGCCACTGCAACGTCGAATACGCAAGTTGCGACCACGGGGTTTGTCCAAGCCAACCGCACCGCTTCTGAAGCGCTGACGGCGACGGCCCTAGCGACGAAGGCAGACGATGCTGCAACGACTGCCGCCTTGGCTCTTAAAGCGCCCCTTGCTTCACCCGCCCTGACCGGGAACCCGACGGTGCCAACACAAGCTCTTGGGAACAACTCGACTCGAGCTGCCAGTACGGAATTTGTTCAAGAGGCGAAGAAGTCTACTCAGCTCGCTGTTGCGACCTCCTACATGATGGCGAACAGTGGCGCGTTTGCTGGACCCATCGTGATTGCACTAGGTGAGTCAGGTGGAACTATCACGAACGTTCGCGGCAGCGGCCTGGGTGGGACGGGCTACACCGTGCCTGTGTCGGGGTGGTACCTTGTCGATGTCAGTGGGACGCTCATTGGTGCTTCAGGCAACCCGGACAGCTGGCTGCTTGGTTTACGCCTTCTTGGTCAGTCTGATTTCCTTACTCGTAGCCAGGTCAACACCGCTACGAACGCAGTCAACGCTTACCTTGCCTCCGTCACCCACTTCGGTTTCTTCACTGCTGGTGAGGTTATCCAACTTACCGCTGCTACGGGTGGAGGTGCAAACATCCGTATCAGTCGCGCCCGCTTTGCCGTCACACTTCTCACCCTGTAGAAAGTAAAGCCCGAGACGTAATGCCTCGGGCTTTTTATTATTCAGGTGCGGAGGTGAACAACTCAACCGCTTCTTGATAGGTGCGTCGCTCAGTGTGGCGCATCAAGAACCTCATGCGTTCAGGCTCTTCAGGTGTGGTCGCCAGCAGCGCCAGGTACTCTTCTACATCGAACTCGCCCACGTAGTTGTTCGCTTTGCCATAGCCGTTCTTGCCCTTTTGGGTCTGGTAAAACACGTCGCGATACGGGAAGTACGCCATCGCAGTAGGCACTTTGAGCAACCCGGTGAATTGCTTTTTGTAGACCTCAGGCTCCCCTGGTGGCGGTGCGAGCGTTGCGAACACGTCCTCCAGCGTGTTGATGTTCTGGATGATGGGGATGATGCGTCGCGCACGGTGAAGGGCACCGCTCACCTCAGCCGGGTCAGGTTGTCCAAGAGCCATTTTGCGACTCCCCTTGTCCAATGCCAGCCAGTACCCAGGCAGTCCGGTGTGGTGCATGTACGTCGCAAGTTGCGTAAGGTAGCCACGCTCGTCGTCGCCTGCGCCTACGCGAGTCAGGAACATGTCCTGCTCGTTGTACCGCACGTCGAAGAACTGGTTGAAGTAGTGGCTGCTCATCGTCTTGACTTCAAGAACGAACTTGTACCCCTTTGGGTCAGACACGACGAAGTCGAGGTGCCCCGGCACGCCCTCGAACTCGGCTTTGTGTTGGCCGTCGTCGCTACAAGGGTCACATTGATGGATGGTGTACCCAAGGCGACGCAGTTGGAATCCTACCCAATTCTCGAACCAGTCTCCCATGCTGAAGACTAGGCGCATCGTCTCATCGAAGGGGTGATTGTGGAATCCCCACGAGGCGAGTTCGTCCTTGGGGCCAGGAAGCTTGGTGGCAATCTCGACGGCAGGTTTACCCAGGGAGGACAGGCGCAGCGGGCCTCGGCTCTTGTTGGCAGCGTCACCCATGTACTGCCGGATGATGCTTTGGGATGAATACTTACCGTATTCGACAGCGGCATCAATCGCACCAGGCGCTACCCAAAGGGGAGGGGCAGATTGCAACCGTTGGAAGAAGTCAAACACTTTGTGATACTCCGTACATTTTCTTAACAAGTCGTGGCAGTTTGTCTAGCTTTTGCTGACGCTCAGCGGCGACGGTTTGGTATTGGCGAAGCGAGTTGCCGAGGCGAGTAGCACGCCCTCTGTGTACAACAATCTCCTTCTTTAGCTCTTCGATTTGAACCTCAAGCTGCACGTTCGCATGTACCAGCTCGGCCTCTTGCTCCTTACTGAGGTCGCCCTCTTGCCGCGCCTGGGAGGATTCAAACCGTGCCAGCTCTACTTCCGCCTCTAGCTCAGCGACTCTCTCAACGAGGTCGGCATTCAGTTGGGTGAAGTCGTCAGCGATTCGGTTAAGCGCTTTGTGCCTGTCAACTAGCGCTGCATGTTTCGCCTCTAGTGAAGCGTACTCTTCTTGCGCCTTCAGCGAGTAGGTGACGGCATCGAGGGCTTCGTTATAAGCCATCTGTGCAAAGGTCGTTTCACCAGTCAGTTCCGTAGGCGGTTGAGCATCGTCAATGAACGTCCCGTACTTCTGCCCACCAGCACGGTAACGCGCCACGAGGTCTTCAGTGATGGTCGTCACAGTGCGGCTCTTGCGATACTCATCCTCAGTGCCCGCTGCAAGGGCTTCAGAGACGTTGCGTGTGTCAAGCATGTGTTTGTACCTGATAAAGAACAAAGCCCCCTTGCGGGGGCATAGCGTGGCCTATGCGTGGACGTTACCAGGCCTCGTCGTCACCCGCCTCAGCGGCAGCGGGCTTGGTGCGATGGGTGCGGGCGGGCTTGGCCTCGCGGCGAGAGGGGCGTGCTTTGCGACCACCCTTGTCACCTTGCTCCTCCGCGGGTTCAATCTTGCCACGCATGATGGGCGCTTTACCACCAGCCTCTTCGATTAGTTCCAGCAGCTCGGCAAGCACGGCCTCGATGTCGCTTTGTAGCCCCTCGTCTTCGGTGAAGAAACCGTTGGCCCAAAGAGACACTTTGTAATCGGTGCCTTCCACATTCAACATGCCACGTAGGATGGGCTGCTTCTCGTTTTCCAACTGCTTAGGGTTGCCCCAGATAGCGGCGGTGTTGGTGGGGTCAAACTCTTTTTTGTTAGCCATAATGTTGGTCTAGTCCTTTGTGTAGGTGTCTTGTCTCGGTCGTGTAACCAGTCTAGCAAAGTGTCGCGAAAGTGTCAAGTCTAAAACTCAACGCCTTCATGCTCGCCGGGAAGGTTGAACTCTTCAAAAATAGCGTTCATTCCTTCAGTGTCCTCCAGGCCCGGACTCGTGGGGTAGTCCTCTTCATCAACGTCAATGTTCTGGTACATGTCTTCCAGCACGACACGAGTGAAGATGTGCGCTTCTAAATCGTTCGGGTAGTAGGCACTGAGGTCGCCCAGGGTTTGAATCGCAACGTGCATGTCGAAGGCGAGACGCTGGATGATGGTGCCGAACAAGTCGTGAGGTTGGGCCTGTATTTCCATCTCGTCAGGGATGTCGAGAAGGTCGCGATACAGGCTCATCATACGAGGGACTCGGGTGCCAGCGGCTTTGAAGCGGGGGAAGGAAGTCAACTGTTTCATAACGCCTCCTTTTAGTAATCGAGTTCAGAATCGTCTTTAGGCGCAGTACGGCGTGAGGTGCGAGGGACACGAGCAGTGCGCTCGGCTTTAGGCGCAGTACGGCGTACACCAGCAGCATCGTTGTCTTCGGTCTGTAGGTCGAGTAGTGTGATGCGGTTGTAGCGGCGACCGTACGTGATGGCCTTGCCTGCGTCCTGAGGGTCGAGGTCGTCAGCCATCAGGAACACAGACTGAATGAAGTTGAAGTCGTTCTCGGTGTCATAGATGCGAGTGATGACTTCGCGCCCATTCTGGAAGTCTTGGATGACCCAGCGTGTCCCCAGGTGCTCCTCTAGGCTTTCTCGAATCGCATTCAAGTCAGCGTAGTTGTAGTGCTTTGTCTTCTTGTTTCGTGTGATGGCTTCGATACCACCCTTGAGTGAGAAGAAGTCAGCGAGCTTAAAGTTTGGTGTGTACTGTTCAGACATATCTTGATGTGTTCCTTACGTGTATGTACCCATTCTAGCGCAAAAGGGGCTGTGTGTCAACCCCCGTTACGTTACTTAATCCGACCAAACAAGCGTCTCAAAAAGTTTCGCGACTCCTCGGTTTCAGGGGTCTCGTCCTTTTCAATCTCGTCCTCACCAGCAGGTTCAAGGGACACGATTGTCTCGGGCTGGGGGTCGGGAGCATGGTTCTCGAATGCCGTCGGGTCGAGCATGAAGTGAATCACCTCTTTCGATGGTAGCACCCACTCACCATTCTGCTTGACACGAACGTCCAGGTGCGGGCCGGTGCCTCTGGCAGAGGCACCAGTGTACCCCATCACCCAGCCCTTCTCATAGCCACCAGGCATCACCTTGGACATGTGAAGCAGGCTGTACTGCATCCCGTCATGGGTGAATCTGAGGACGTGGCCAGAGCCCTCGGTGTAGAAAGTGCTCACCTCGATGCCATCAAAGGGTGCATAGATGGGTGTACCGTTGGGGGTCGCAATGTCCCACGCTGGGTGGAAGCTGCTGCACCCAGCACAGGGCGACTTGCGGGGGCCGAACAGGGATGAGACAGGATACCCACCAATCTTCTCACCAATCTTTGCTGGTGCGATGTTGTGGGGCGACACCTCCGCGAAGGACTTCTTCGGGGCCAGTTGGGCGATGACCTTAGCGGCTTCTTCCTCGGCACGTTTCTGAGCCAAGACAGCTCCGTAGCTGCCGAACTCGCCATTGAACACTGCGCGGTACGTCTCTTGGTTGAGGTTGCCGGTGGGTTCGACTTCGTAGGCGTGCTGGAAGTTCTTCAATGCGTTGTGGCTTGCGTCATTCCAGTGGTACCAGTTGTATCCCATGCGGGGGAGGTCGCCACCCATTGCCCGCTGCCACTGGTTCTTGAGTGAGCCCATCGACTTGGCAGGTTGGGGCCGCCCTTTGAACGTGTACTTTGACATGCCGTTGGGCTGCGGCAGCGAGGCCCATTCTGCACCAAGCTTGTGGACGATTTGTTCCAGATTGTCACTGTTGACGTTCTCCAGCTTGATTCCATGCTTGTGCTGTACTTGGTATAGTGCAGCGATGTCTTGGCTTAGCGGAGTGAAGTCGCGCAACCCAGCCGCAGAGGCGACTCCGGGCCAGGTGTAGTTCATGAATTGATATGCACCAGAAGCGCTTGACCCACCCCACACGGTCATGGGGTGTCGCGACAAGTCGTGAATTGGGTTGTAGTTGAACCCGGTGTTGTAGCCGCGCTCGCCCAGGGTGCCCTCCGCATAGCGAATCACAGAGAGCAGTGCTTGAATCTCGGGGCGATGAAGGTGCTGCAAGATGTGGGTGCCACGGTCAGTGAGACCACCAAGGTCGGCCACTTCCCCGCTCGAATTAAGATACCCAATGGCACTGAGTTTCCGCATCACCAACACACGGCGAACGTCAGCACCGTACTGGTAGATGTCGGCCTCTTTGACAAGGGTGATGTCAGCAGTGTGCGCCCAGATGAATGAAGCAACCGGGTCAGTCTGTTCCCATGCGTCGTACACTGCGGGCGAATTGTCTTCGGCGGGCAGAGGAGCTGGGAGTTCGTACATTTCGACAGTAACGGCCTCGGCTCCATCCTTCTCGGAATCGAGTCCCAAAATAGGCAGGCGGCGAAACGTTTCGCCAATAGAGGTGAATCGGCCCGACATTGCTAAGGCGGGGGCGGGTAACGTTAAGAGCAAAGCTAAGAGCAGCGGAGAGAAGTTTTGTCTCATAGAGTGAGTGCCGGATTGGGTTTGACATAGCAGTATGATACAACCATAGTCGGTTCAGTGCTTTGGTATTCCAGGAGGATGTTTCTCAACGTAGCACAGTCACGAGATGTCGCAACCGTTAGCGTATGTGAAACCCCGGTGCCCGGTAGGTAGTAGTCCACGGCGTAACCGTTGGCGACACTAGGGGGCGTCGGGTTGGGAAAGAATACCGGGGGCGGTGCTGGAATGGGCAACGGGATTGGCATAACTAATCGATGGTGAAG
>Ga0100403_1002927_pt1 | contig 13052 bp, 13 predicted proteins | sample CryGeymet201501t_FD_83663 | JGI IMG/M metagenome (GOLD analysis project Ga0100403, IMG submission 83663) | Groundwater microbial communities from Crystal Geyser aquifers in Utah, USA - Crystal Geyser metaG 2015-01t | ecosystem: Environmental > Aquatic > Deep subsurface > Groundwater | place...
CAGGAGCGCCCGGCCCAGCAGGAGCGCCCGGCCCAGCAGGAGCGCCCCGCGCAGCAGGAGCGCCCGGCCCAGCAGGAGCGCCCGGCCCAGCAGGAGCGCCCGGCCCAGCAGGAGCGCCCGGCCCAGCAGGAGCGCCCGGCGCAGCAGGATGGCGGCGGCCAGCGCGCCGTCGACCGCCCGCCCCTTCCGAAGCTGCCCAGCGACTACGACCGCGACGCCTACACCACGCGCTGCAAGACCGCCTGGGGTGGCCTCCACAAGAAGGAGAAGGGCCGCCCCCAGGAGGTGCTCGACGCCCGCGCCGAGAAGCACGGCGTCGAGATCCTGGCCAAGATGCTGAAGCACCCGGTGGACAAGGGCGGCCCCTCCGACCTGCTGCTCGCGGACGTCACGCTGGTGCTCGAGCACGAGCTGGGGGGCTGACCGATGGCCCAGCCCCACTTCCGCCGGCTGCAGATCTTCGGGCTCAAGGGTGGGCCGGTGGATCTGGAGCTGGGACGCAAGACGACCGTCGCCGGCCCGAACGGCGCTGGCAAGACCAGGGTGGGCGAGGCGATCGCCTTCCTGCTCGGGCGCCCCGTCGCCGGTCTCGAGATCGGGTCGAACGCGATGCGGGACCTGCTGCACGGCCCCGAGATCCGCGTCGTCGGAACCCTCGACGACGACGGCACGACCTTCCTGATCACGAGGATGCGGCAGCTCGACGGCGCGACCTTCAAGAAGCCCGTCCTGCTGATCGACGGCCAGCGGGCTGACGACTCCGCGCTCTTCGACCTGCTCGGTGGCCACGGCGACCTCCCCGGCGGGCGCGACCTGATCGCGATGAGCGAGGCGAAGCTGGTCGCCGCGGTCGCCGGCATCGCCGCGAACGGCGACGCGGTCGACGCCCTGCAGGAGCGTCTCGACGAGGCCGAGATCACGATCGGGCGCAACGACGGCACCCCGACCGGCCGGCTCGACGCGATGGCGGCGGCGGCGAAGGAGGCGGCGAAGGTCGCAACCCGAGATCGCCGGGCCATCGAGAAGGGCGCCGATCTCAGCCGGCAGGAGCTGGGGGAGCGCTTCGACCCCGCCGAGGTCCCCAGGCTGAAGCGGGCGCGCGACGAAGCCCAGGCCGAGCTGGGGGAGGCCCAGCGAGCGCACGGCGAGGCCCGCGCCCGGGTCGAGGGCCACGACAGCCGGGCCGCCGGCATCCGGTCCGACCTGTCGCAGATCGATCGCCAGCTCTCCGATGCCAGCGACGCGCCGGCCGGGCCGACGAGCGATCAGCTCGCCGAAGCCGACAGCGCGCTGACCGAAGCCGAGTCGAAGCTCGTCGCCGATCAGGATGCCGAGCGAGCGGCCTGGGAGAAGTCCAGCGCCGCCGACCGGAGCGCGGCCAAGGCTCGCGGCGCGCTTGCGGATGCGCGGCGCGCCATCGAGTCGGACGAGCGCGCGATCGCGGATCACCGCCGGCGCGCCGAGCTGATCTCCCGAGCCCCCTGCTCGGGCTGCGAGGTGTGGCAGCCCGAGGACCCGTTCGAAGACGAGGTCGATCTCGCTGGCACCTGCGAGCTGCTGGGGAACGCCCGGCAGTCCCGCGACGCCGCCGGCCGGATCGAGTCTGGGCTGGAGGCGAAGAGGGCGGAGGTCGCCGGGCTCGAGCAGGCGCTGCGCACCGCGGAGGCGGAGGCGGAGGCGGCCCGAAGCTCGGCTGACACCGCTGCGGCCACCGTGCGCGCCTCCAGGGCTCGGCGGGACGAGGCATCCAACACCCTGCGTGGGATGCAGAACGCGGCTCAGCGGGCCTCCCAGGCCGGCGACGAGGCGAATCTGCGCGCCCACCGCGCCGAGCTGGACCTCGAGGTCACCGGCCTTGATGCGCTGCGTGACGAGCTGGTCGAGGCCGCCGGCGCTCGGCAGACCGATGTGGCCAGCGCCCAGCAGAAGCTGGGGGAGGCGATCGATGCTCTGCGCGCCGCCGAGCAGGCCGCCGAGCGGTTCCGCCGGCTGCAGGCCGACCGCGACCGGCTCGCCGAGGCCGAGAAGGTGGAGGCGGCGGCCAAGGATCTGGTCAACGAGGTCGAGGAAGTCCAGCGCGGCTTCATCGACGAGGGCGTCGGCATGCTGCGGGCCGCGAGCGGGCGCTACCTGCCAGGGCTCACGATCGACATCAGCGGCGGCGCCCTGGGCGTGCGCGACCCCGAGGGCGTCTTCTGGTCCGGCGCCGGCCTGTCGGCGGCCCAGCGAACCATGCTCGAGCTGGCTCTGGACCGCGCCTTCGAGGTCATCGCGGGCCGGACGTACCCCCTGGTCGTCCTCGAGGCCGACCCCATCGACGAGGCGAACCTCGCCAGCGTCTTCGGGGCGCTCGACAAGGACGTCGAGTCGGGGGAGATCGCCCAGGCGCTGGTGATCGCGTGGCGGCCCATCCTCGCGGACGGCTGGACCCAGGTCGCCTTCGATGCGGCGCCGGCTGCCGAAGACGACCCCTGGGGCGATGACGACCCCTGGGGAGATGAGGATGGCGACGAGCGAGAGCCGATCCCGGCGCTGCTCGAGCAGCTCACCGGGCCGCAGCTCAGCCAGCTCTGGACGGACCCCGAGCTGCCGGAGCTGGGCAACGAGGACATGCCGAGGCGGATGGCCAGTCGCCGAGAGGTCGCCACGCGCATCTTCTCGGCGATCGGCTACGATGCGGCGGCGGCTGCCATCGAGAGGGCCAAGTCGTGATCGATCTGAACACCAGCCAGCGCGAGGCGGTCTTCCGCGACAGCCCCAGCCTCGAGATCCTCGGAGGCCCCGGCTGCGGAAAGACCCGCGTGATCGCCGCGCGCATCGCCCGGCTGATCTCCTCCGGCGCCTTCCGGCCCGACGAGATCGCGGCCCTCACCTACACCCGGAGCATGGCGGCTGATCTGCGGTCGCGGATTGTCGGCGCGCTCCCCGAGGGCGTCCCCTGCAGCGCGTGCGGCGGGACCAAGCACCTCGACGGCTACACCTGCGGCGACTGCTTCGGCTCCGGCGTCGAGGGCTTCGCCCCGCCGAAGATCGGGACCCTCCACGCGCTCGCCGCTGGCTGGTGCCGGGAAGCCTTCGACGGCCGGATCGCCGGCGGCGACCTGATCCGAGGGTTGGGCTGGGTCGACGGGGCGAGCTTCGGGATCGCCATGCCCGAAGACGTGGACGCGATCGTCGATGCGGTCTACCGCGCCTTCCGCAAGAAGGTCCGCAAGAAGGACCTCGTCGACGGCCTCTACGAGCACGGCCCGGCCCTCGCCGGATGGCCGAAGCACACCGCGGCCCGGCAGGAGCTTCGGCTTCGGAACATCGTCCGCTACGACGACCTCCTCGTCATGCTGGAGGTGGTCGCCGGCGCCCAGCCCGACGGCGCCCCCCATCTTCGTGACCGCGTGCGATGCCTGCTGGTCGACGAGGCCCACGACCTCACCCCGAGGCACTGGAGGGTCATCGAGATCTGGGGGCCGGAGGCGATCACGCTGGTCGGCGACGACGCCCAGCGGATCTTCGGCTTCCTGCTCCGGCGCGACGGCCTGCCGGACGATGGGCTCTTCATGCGTCGCATGCGGGCCGCCGGCGACGGGCTCGTTCGGCTGGGGGAGAACTACCGCACCCAGGAGCCCATCGCCTCGGCGTGCGCGAAGGTTCGGGCTGCCCTGGTGGACGATGGCGCCTGCACCCACCTGCCGGCCGCTCCGATGCGCGACGGCGACGGCGGCGAGATCGTCTTCGTCGAGGCCGACGAGGACGGCATGAACGAGGCCCTGGTGGACACGGTCCAGGGTCTCATCGAGGGGCCGGGCGGCTGGGACGGAGCCCACCGCAGCTACGACCCCAGCGAGATCGCCATCCTCGCGCGGAGCTGGGCCGAGCTGGACGCCATCGGGGCCGTGCTCGACGCCGCCGGCATCCCGGCCGCGCCCCCCAGCGACGACCGCAAATGGTGGGGGACGCCGGCCGGCCGGATCGCGCTGGCCATCGCCCGCACCGCCCACCGAGGTGCGGTCGACACCTACGACGCGCAGACCATCCTCGAGGCGCTCGGGCACACCGATCCCGAGGGGCTGATCCGCAGGATGGTCACCACGGCGATCGAGAAGCAGCAGCGGCTCGCCGAGGCCCTCGACGACGACGAGGTGGCGAGCGCCGGGCTGCCGGCATGCTGGTGGATGCAGACGATCTCGGCAGAGACGATCGGGCAGCTCGAGACGCTGCTCTCCGGCGTGAAGCCCCACACCGGGCCTGATGTCATGCGCGCGATCGAGATCGCCGCGGGCTGGCGGTCGCCCACCGATCCCGACTTCGACTTCGCCCCCGGCGACCAGACGATCGAGGACCTGCTGATCTGGCTGGCCAGCGACGACGCGTCGGCCCGATCGACCCCCGAGGGGCACATCGTGCTCACCACCTTCCACGGCGCCAAGGGCCTCGAATGGCCGGCCGTCGTGGTGTACGGCGCGTGCGACGGATCGATCCCCGCGCGCTGGGACAAGACCACCGAGGAGTGCCACGAGAGCGGGCGCGCCCTCTACGTCGGGATGACCAGGGCGCGAGACGACCTGCGCGTCATCATCCCGAGCGAGCTGCGGGGGAAGCCCCGCGACCCGAGCCCCTGGCTGATCATGGCCGGGCTCGCCACCGAAAACCCGGTCGTGAGGGCCGGGAAGGAGAAGTAGGAGATGGCCGGAGTCAACATGGCGATCGTGATGGGCAACCTCGGGAACGACCCCGATGTCCGCTTCACGAACGGCGGGACGCCCTACGCGCGCTTCAGCGTCGCGACCAACGAGAAATGGAAGGACGCCAACGACCAGTGGCAGGAGCGGGTCACGTGGCACCGCGTCGTCGTGTGGGGGAAGCAGGCGGAGGTCTGCGGCCAGTACCTGCACAAGGGCGCGATGGTCCACGTCGTCGGCCAGATGGAGCACGGCGAGTACGAGAAGGACGGGCAGACGCACCGGACCTTCGAGATCAAGGCCGCGCCCTTCGGCGTGACCTTCGTCCAGACCGACCGCAACCAGCAGGGCGGCAGCGGCCAGGGCGGCGGTGGCGGCGGTGGCGGCGGCGGCCAGGGCGGTGGCTACGGTGGCGGCGGCCAGGGCGGCGGTGGCGGCGGTGGCGGCGGTGGCGGCGGCCAGCAGGGCGGCGGCGACGGCTGGGACGACGACCCGATCCCGTTCTAGTCGCCCGCGGCGGCCCCCACCAACACCCCACCCGTGAAGGCGACCACGGCAGCCCCTGCGATCCAGGGGCTCGCCGAGACCACCGTATCCCACCACCCAACATCGACGGCAGGCGGCGGCGCCGACTCGGCGCGGATCGCCCGCTCGTGCTCGGCGAGAAGGATCGGCTGGTGGGAGCCCTGGCAGGCCAGCCACCCGGCTCGCCAGCTCGCCTTCGCCCGGGCGGTCGACCTGCGCTCGTCGCTGCTCAACGAGAGCGCGAGCCGAAGGTGGGCGTCGGGGCCGTAGCAGACCAGCCCATCGACAAGCTCGGGCCGCGCGCCGGAGGGCACCCCGATCTGGTCGAGATGCTCCTTGGCGGCGATGTGCTCCGGCAGATCGCCAGGATCAGGAAGGCGAGGAAGCTCGAGCGCCGCGCCACCGGGCGGCCTGGGGTCGTGGGTGGGGCGCGGCCCGACGCAGGCGACGAGCACGATGGCAAGCACAATCGACGAGCTACGCACCGTCGCCACCGATCCCGGTAGCGGCGGCGATGGCGTCGATCTGTGCGTCGGGGTCGGACTCGATGCGATCTGCCTCTGCCCTCGTTTCGGCCTGCGCCGCGCCCGCCTCACCTGCTCCGGCGGCGGCGGCGGCGGCGGCGTCGGCCTCCACGATGGCGGCGGCGCGATCGGCGGTCGCCTGGATGCGGGCCTCGACTGCCTCGGCGAGCTTGGCCTCGAGGGCTCGAGCCCGGGCGGCCTCCGCCCGAGCCCGCTTCGTGGACCAGATCGCCACCGAGACGGCGATGGCGGCGACTGCGACTGCGGCGGCGAGCGCCCAGCCCATCAGTCTGCGGCGCGGTCTTCGCCGGCCGCGGTGGGGGTCGGGGTGGCCTTGATCACGGCCGGGGGACGGCGCTGCCACGCGCCCGAGAGCTTCTCGACGCCGTCGCTGCCCAGGTAGAAGGAGCCGAGCCACTTGATGGTCTCGACCCAATCGGCCGGGGCGAACTTGGCGGTGAAGAGCGCGGTGGTCGCGATCGCGATGACCACCGCGCAGAAGATCAGGCGGCGCCAGCCGCGGAACTTGTCGAGCATCTCAAGCCTCCCGCGGCTGGGGCTCAGCCGGTGCAGGGCCGATCAGGAGCCGTGGACCACGTAGAGCACCTCGAGGGTGAGGTCGCCGGCGGCCAGCAGGGCGACGTTCACGTCCGAGGTGATCGTGGCCTGCAGGGTCAGGCCGCCGAGGTTGCGGGGCTGCTCGGGCACGGCGTTGCCGCCGGCGCCGAAGGTCTCGCCGGTGCCGGCGCCGGTGAAGATGTCCTGCCCGTCGTCCAGCTCGTCGGTCGCGCCGTTGAACCCGGCGTCGATGCTGACGGCGGAGGCGCCACCGCCGGAGAACTCGGTGTCGAGCTGCTTGCGGTAGCCGAGCAGCCGGGCGCCGGCGGGGAAGGCCCCGACCGGATCGGTCACGGTCTCGCTGACGGCGGCGGCGGTCAGGTCGGCGTGGGTGATCTGCAGGGTGCGCTTGAAGACGCGCCCGCCCTCCTCGTTGGCGTCGCCGCTCACCGAGTAGGTGATCTCGCCCGCGGTCTTCGCGGCCTTGAGCTTGGTGAGCACCTCCGCGGCGTCCTCCGGGCTCTGCACGGTGAAGCTGCGGGTCGTGCCCTCGGGCACGGTGCCGTTGAGGGGGAGCCCGTGGACCGGGCCGAAGTCGCCCTGGCCGGCCAGAGCGGTGATGCGGAAGATCTGCATGGCGTTTCGCCTCCTGCTGGTTCAGTGGCCAGGGGCCGGAGCCCCCTCATTCTGCACGTTCTTCGACTCGATGTCGATCAGACGTCGTCCGCGTTGTTCGCCGCGGTGTTGTTGACGCCGATGTTGTTCCCGGTCCCGCGGCTCTGGTTGCCGATGATCACGTTCCACTGCCCGGGCACGTTGACGCCGTAGCGGGCCACGGCGGCGATGTGGTTGAAGCCCACGAAGTTGTAGTCGCCCGAGATGTAGAAGCCGTCGTCCGGGTCGACCACCCCCGAGATGTCGTTGTGGGCAGCGTGGCACTGCTGGGCGTTGCCCTGGAAGGTGATCCCGTAGCCGCCGACGTCCCGCACGCGGCAGTTGATCACCCGGACCCGGCGGGCCGCGTCGACGTTGCCGACCGTGACCCCGCTGCTGTCGAAGTCTCGGATCTCGCAGTTGTCGACGAGGATGTCGGCCCCCTCGTAGAAGGCGATCCCGTGGGTCGGAATCCAGCGGGCGCCGTTGCTGTGCTGCTGGAAGCGGCAGTTGCGGAACACCGAGTTGGTGAGCACGCCCTGCCCGCCGGTGTTGGGGCTCGGCACCTGCACCGCGAAGTCCCGGCCGTCGGTGAAGATGCAGTCCTCGACCAGCCACCCGTCGCAGGTCTTGGTCTCGTCGAAGAAGAGGAAGCCGTGGACGCCCTCGCCGATGCCGACGAACTCGTACTGCGTGATCCGGCGCAGCACCACCCGGTCGGCGTTCGAACCGTAGAAGGTGAAGCGCTCCTGCCCGGCGGCGCTCGGCGCCGTCCCGGTCGTGAAACGAATGTCCACGTCCTCGATCACGATGTCGTCCACGTCGACGAACTGGATGAGCGGCGTGGTCAGGGCCACCTGACATTCGAGCCGGCTGTTGGTCAGGCCGCGGATGCGCCACCCGCTCGAGAGGAAGGTGATCGGCAGCTTCGCGGCGTCGCTCTCGGCGACGACCCCGACCAGCTCCACCTCGTAGTCGACCAGGGTGTAGATCGATCGCCACTCCTCGAGCCGGGCAACGGCGTCGGAGAGCTTGCTGAAGTGCGCCGAGTTGTCGCTGCCGACCCGGACGGTCACCGCCTTGCGGAAGTCATCCATGATGATGCGCAGGTCGACGATCTCGGTGATCACGCCGCCCACCGTGGTCACCTTGGCGATCGGCGCTGCAGCCCCCGAGGACGCGCTGGAAGCAAACCCAGACGTCGAGATCGAGCTTGTGAAGAAGTAGACCCAGGTCACGTCGTTGTCGGGGAGCGCCACGACCTGCGCGCCCGGCTTGTAGACGGAGCCGTTGGAGATGTAGGAGGCCGCTCCCACGTTGAGGTTGAGCCCGCCACCGTCCGTAGGTGTACCGCCGTAGATCACCCGGCCGCCGAAGTGCTGCACGAGCAGCTCCTCGAGGCCGGTCAGGTCGGCGTCCACCTCGTCGAGCGCGGCCTGGGTGTCGGCCCCGGACAGCCGGCTCCACCCACCGACAGCGGTGTCGACGTCGGTGGCGGGGTGACGCTCGGCGAGGCCGTTCACATGGTCGTCCATCCGGCTGATCGAGACCGTGTCGGCGACCTGCAGGCTGGCCAGCTCGGCGTCGGCGCTCGCCAGCGCGGCCTGGACCGTCGCTCCGCCGATCACGGTGAAGCCGCCGGTGCTCGCCGAGATCTGCGCCGCCGAGAAGACGACGAACGCCTCGCGGCGGGTCGTGTCGATGTCGCCGTTGAGGATCTGCACCTGCCCGTTGGTGAGCAGGATGTCGCCCACGAGCAGGAGCCCGGAGTCGAGCGCCGGCCGGACGCCCAGGCCCGCGGCGGCCTCGGCGCCCTGGCGCACCACGATCTGGAAGCCCTCATTGCGCTCGAACCACACCTGCTGGCTCGCGCCGTCCACCCGCTCGTCGGCGAGCACCCGGTCGAACTCGAGGAAGACCGACACCCAGCGCTCGTTGCCGGGGTTGGCCACCGCGGTCGAGACGCCGTTCTCATCGATCGAGCAGTCGACCGTCTGCTGGGCGCCGAAGTAGACGCGCCGGCCGAGCTTGTCGTAGCTGGTCGAGGGGCCGTCGAGCAGGATGCTCAGGTCGGGCGGCGCGTTCTCCGTCGGCGTCGCGCCGGCGATGATCCCGACCATCCCCACGTCCTCGGCGAGCTGCCAGAGAGCGTTCTCGAGGCCGTCGAAGGCGTCGTCCAGCTCGCCTTCGGTGACGCGCTGTCGGAAGTAGAAGTCTCGTCGGTCAGCCACGTCGTCCTCCTCAGTGCAGGTCGGTCTCTTCGCCGAGGTCCGAGAGCCCGAGCAGCCAGTGATCCAGTACCTCACTCGGGTCCGGGTCGGCCACCTCGATGAGGTGGGTGTGCGCCGGCTTGAGGTACTCGGCGATCGCCGCGATCTGCTCTCGCTGCTCGTCGGTGAGCGCGATCGGGGAGACGACCCGGAAGGAGTATAGCAGCCTCCGATCGTCGGACCCGAGCACGAAGTCTCCGCCCCCCGTGGAGAGGGTGCCCGAGAAGCCGAAGGCGGCGAAGGCGGTCCCGCCGACCACCTGCAGGGTGGCCGTCGGGGTCTGCTCGACCGTGCGGAGCTGCACGGTGCCGCCGTCGGCGGCCACGGCGATCACGCCGACGAGCTGGGCGTTGAAGATCGCGATCGCCTCTTCGGCCGTGATCGCGTGGATGTCCACCACGGCGGCGGCGTTGAAGGTGACCTCCTGGGTGTCGCCCCCGTTGACCACCACCTCGATCGTCCGGCCGTCCTCGGTGTCGAAGGGGGCCACCCCGGTCTCGTCGAAGGCGGGCCACGCCAGATCGTTGAGCCCCAGCTCGAGCCCGGTCTCGCGCATCGTGTCGATGCTGACGAGGATGCCCAGGAAGAAGTTGACCGCGCCGATGATGCCCTGCTCGGTCCCCTTCAGCTTGTAGAGGTCCACCAGGGCGGCGGCGAGCCGGCGCTTCCGGGTCTCGTCGAGGTCGAAGTCGAAGGGGTTACCCAGGTCGGCCAGGATGAGGTCCACGAAGTTGCTCGGCGCGTCCTCGATGGACCAGATCGTGCAGAAGGCGTCGATGTCGCAGAGCAGCAGGTCGACCACCTCCTGCATCACGGCGATGAACAGCGCGAGGTCGCCGGAGGCGTCGTTGCGCCGGTTCTCCAGCGGGATGAAGTCCCACAGCAGGAACCGCCGATCCGCGGGCGCCTGCATCTGGTAGCCGTCGAAGGTTGCCACGTTGGTCGGCGAGACGGGCGGGTTGCCGGCGAGGTCCTCGACGCCCGTGGCGGTGACGCGGTACTCGATGCCGGGCGTCATGTCCTTGTCGACCACCACCACGACCGCGGTGCCGTCGGCGGTCGCCGAGACGGCGGTGATCGAGACGCCCGGAGCGCCGATCCGCTCGAAGGCGAACCCGGTGCCGTCCACCACCTCCACCGCCTCGACGAAGCTCAGGGTCACCTCGCGGCGCCCGGTCGCGGTCGCGGCGGCCAGGGCCGGGGCGAGGTAGTCCTCGATCGTGAAGGTGTAGCTCTGGTCGATCGCCGAGGCATCGAGGGTCTCGCTGACCACCCGGACGGTGATCACCTGCTCGGATGCGTAGACGGTCTCGGGCTCGATGCAGATCCGGTAGCTGCGCGCGTCCTGGGTCTGATCGGTGCCGGGGCCGTTGAAGCCGGGCTCCGGGGCGTCGTCGTCCCAGGCGAGGTCGCCGTTGATGTAGACCTGGGTGTTGCCAGCGTCGATGCCAGAAGGCGGGTCGAGCAGATCGACCAGCTCCAGACAGATCACCGGCGTCCTCGGGACCCCGGTCTCGAGCGGGGACGGGTCGCGGTTGATCAGCAGCGGGCGGTCGGTCTCGCTGACGGATCGGGCCTCGTCGACGTAGAGCGCAGGGATCTGGAAGTCGGACATCAGGCGGCCTCCACGAGCTGGAGCCGGATGCCGAAGACGCGCACCCCGGCGAGGTGGGTCACCGGGATGCCGAAGTCGGAGATCGTGCGGGTCTTGCCGGGCCAGCCCAGGGTGCTCACCCGCTCCTCGTCATCGAGGTAGAGCGCGGCCTTCCATGCGAAGCCGGCGGGGACGTCGTCCGGGGTGCGGAGGATCAGCGTCGCCCGAAGCACCTCGTCATCGGTGACGTCCACCTCCTGGGCGATCTGCACGAGGTCGCCGAGGGCCAGCCGGCCGTAGACGCCCTCCCGGTCGGAGCCGAGCACCACGGCGTGCGTGCCGGAAGGGGGCGTCGCGCCGTCGGGCTCGATCCGGCCCTGCTCGGTGTCGAGCCGGTCGTTGAAGACGGTCATGCCGTAGTCGCCGCCCTCGAGCCGCCCGAGGGTTGCGACCAGCAGCGCCCCCCTCGGCTGGCCGAGACCCCGCAGAGCGAGGTCGAAGGCGTCGATCGGCGGTGCCATCGATCAGATCCCCTGGGCGACGTAGCTGGCGATCCGGCCGTCTCCGCCGTAGGTGGCGACGATGCTGACCGTGCGCAGCGCGTTGGTGTCGGCGACCGCGTCGGCCGCGCTCGGGTAGTAGACGAGATCCGCCGTCAGCAGCCGGCCGGCCGCGTTGAAGGTCGGGTCCTTCAGGCGGAAGTGCGGGCTGAAGGTGTCGAGGTTGCCGTCGCTGGGCTCGAGCACGCGCGAGAGGAAGCGGTCGACGCCGACGAGCGGTCCGACCGCCGTCGTGTCCATGTCCACCTCGAGGTAGATCGGCTCGGTCGCCTCGTAGTCGAAGTACCAGAGCCCAGGGCAGTTGGCGTCGTCCACCTTGACGAGCGCCGGGGCGGGGACGATCGGCGCGCCTCCGGTGACCGCGTTGCGGAAGATGAGGAAGGCGGGCACCAGGGCTGCAACCCCCTGTCCCGCCAGCTTGCCTTCGAGCCAGTAGCGCGCCATCGATCAGCCTCCTCAGAAGGGCGAGTTGTCCCAGGGCAGCACGATCCTGGCGTTCAGGTAGGGCACCACCCACGAGCCGCCGTTGTAGGTCGTGCGTGCCGCGTCGAGATCCTGGGACTGCCGGAGGTAGGCCGGCTTGATGTACCCGCGGTTGTGCCCCGCGCCCGCGCTCTTGGTGAAGATCCCGATCGCGTCGAGATCGTAGGTCCCGTTGAGCGGGTCGGGCTGCGTCTGCGCATCGAGGATGCGGAAGGGTTCGTGTCGGATCTTGCAGTCGGTCGGAGGCGAGCCGGCGTCGCCCGGCCGGAGCATCCCGCTGTAGGTCGTGTCGGTCGACTCCGTGTAGAGCCAGTCGCTCGCCCCAGATCGGCGAGGCCGCCCACAGAGCACTACATACGGCTTGTCATCGTCGACAGCCGGAAACCGCGAGTCGATCGGGAAGATGCCGAAGCCCTGATCCCACGAGTTGTTGCGGTCCTGATCGACCAGCAGCGCGAAGAACCCCTCGGCGGGGTCGTCCCAGATCGTGAACCAGTGCAGCTCGCCGGCGGTGAAGAAGATCCCGGTGCTCGCGTTGCGGATCTTCAGCCAGTAGTTGCCCGCGGCGCCGGCGCCCTCGGCCGGCGCGTTGCTGAACATCGTGCCGTCCGGGCCATCGACGCCAACGTCCCATCCGCCCCTCGGGGAGAAGGCGACGTGCAGAGCCCAGGTGTCGGGCACGCCGGCGTCGAAGGAGTTGGCGGCGAGCCACGTCGTCGCGGCGTCATCGCGCCCGCCGATCCAACACTGCCACCCGGTCCCACCCGCCAGCTCGAAGACGAACCAGCACGGGTCGGCGCCGATGTTGTCCGAGTCGATGATGGTGAACCGGGCCGGCAGCCCGTTCATGAAGTTGTAGATGGCGGTGAGGACCTGATCGCCCTCGCCTACCGCCTCCTGCTTGTGCGCGATCGTGATCGCCATCCTCGCCTCCTATCAGGGGTCGACCGAGACCCGGAGCAGGGTCGTTGCGATCGCCGGCGCCTCGCTGCGCACCGGCTTCGAGACCTTCGTCAGCCGCTCGAAGTGCAGCGGGTTGCCGGCGGGCACCTCCACCCGCAGCGGCGACCGCGTCATCCGGGCGTCGAAGCGCCCGCCCGATCCGTGGATCTTGCTCATGCCGGGAATCCAGTCTGCCGGCGGATGTCGATGTGGTCGAACAGCGAGCGGCGCGTGATGTTCTCGACCGCGCAGCCGAAGCCCATGTA
>Ga0100403_1002929_pt1 | contig 13047 bp, 12 predicted proteins | sample CryGeymet201501t_FD_83663 | JGI IMG/M metagenome (GOLD analysis project Ga0100403, IMG submission 83663) | Groundwater microbial communities from Crystal Geyser aquifers in Utah, USA - Crystal Geyser metaG 2015-01t | ecosystem: Environmental > Aquatic > Deep subsurface > Groundwater | place...
TAGGTCAAAACAACGCTCCTTTTTTAAAAAGAATTTCTCCAGCATAAAGAGGACATCCACTATTGTTTTCCGCTAGTGAGAAATTGAAATAGTTCCTCCTCTTGAGTCGCTCGATGAGCATCTTCTAAATACCAATGGGGTATTCGATAAACTTCTATTCCTTGAGCCGTTAAGATCTCGTCTCTGCGGCGATCTGCGAGCCGTTGTTTTTTGTTTCCATGTTCGTCAGTTACAAAATGGGCTTTCCCGTCAACCTCAATGTTGACTCGCCTTCCATCCTCAAGAGTGAGATAGAAGTCCATCTCAATTGCTGAGGCCTCAGGATCAAATGCATTTCTTGAGTAGTGGAATCCAAACTCGCTCAGCTGCTGGGCGATCATATCTTCCAACGGCGATCGTACGACCTTCCTTTTGTAGAGAGAACTCACCCTAGCCAATTGATCTAAGTCTGGAGTGTTCTTCCCCATAACATACTTAAAGTAGAGAAGTGGTCGAACGAGCAATCCTGAATCTCTTGTAACCAAGGACAAAAAAGAATTTCTACGCCGAATAAAGTAGGTCCAAGCCGAAGAAGGATCGATCTCATAAAGCATAAGAAGAGCGTGACCCATTTCCACTGGACGCTCTTCTAATTCTATTGTCGCTTCTTGATTGAGCCAGGCAGTAGCTATTTGGGCTCTCTCCTCATCGGTCAAATCAAGGAGTTTCGCCGCAAGGATCAGCTTTGAATGGCTCGGGAACTTATTGGATGAATCAATAACTCTTGCTAAATTTTGCTTCCATCTGAGAGCCAGAATTTCTGGAGGAGCACGATTCAAATTGTCGAATAACATATTAAAGGTACTAAAGATTGGCGGATGATCTATACTTGCAAATATTTTGGAATCAGCCAGTCTCTTGATAACATCATAGAGACTCTCGAGTAGCCTTTCATCATAGCTGTCTCCGCTGAACTGCCTCAATGTATTCACCCACATTAGAATCGCCGAACTTATGCTCATCTGCTTGCCAGAGGAAAAAATTTGCTCTTTCTTAGAGGCCTGAATCAGATTCCAAACACCATTTACAGCAGGGAGAAGATATCGAATCCTTAATGGAAGGTCCTTTTTAGTCGCTCTATGTCCATCCTTCAAAAAATGTATAGCGTGTCCAAAGTTGCGAAAAACAAAGCTTTCCTTGCCATCCGCGGTCCGCAGGATTTCTGGGAGCTCCAATCCAGCCTTTGAGAAGCTGTCGGCTTGAAGATAGCTGGAACAGTCCGATGTGTGACTAGGATTGTCGTCCGAGCTATGGTCTCTCCCACCTCCAAAGCTTGAAAAGCAGAAAACCAGGGCAAGTAAGAGACCGAAAATGGAAAGGGGTCTACCAAAAAATGTCACTCTCTCTTGCTCCCTTCTTAAGCGTCTAAGGCTCACGGACTCTATCATCTTCTAATCCCGTTCTAAGACCTAGGGGCCCAATGGCTTCGATTAAAGTTAAGAAAATGAACGGATATAAGGATTGTAAGAGCAAGTAGAGTGCCAGGAGCGTTCAATACAAATGCGGGAGCGCGAATCAAAGTTTCAAGTCCCACGGCCAAACCTAAATATAAATCAATGAAACGACCTTTCTACCACTTATAGTCAAAATCAAAATCGTGAAAAACCAAAAAAAACCAAAAAAGTGACAATTCTCGGCGGTCGCTTTGAGAAAATTTCCCGATCCCTCTCCTCCCCGCGACTCAGAGGCCTCTTAAGCCAGGAACAAGCTTTGCGTTTATAGCTTTGCGGAAAGGGACGTCTATGATGATGAAAGCTATAAAATCACTCCTCCTCCTGACCAGCCTCATAGGCCTCTATGCTGCCGCTGTAAAGATGGACCATAAAACCCACGACGAGCTGATCAACCGATTGGAAAGCACCCTCTCGTCCATGTCATCTTCCGCACAGGAGCGACCAGCCGTCATTCATCGTCTCGCCGGACTTTATTCCGATCGAGCCCGCCTCAAGGGAATGGAAGAGGTCGAACAAAACTGTGGAGATTGCCTTCAGTCGAAAAAAGATCGCCAGACGGCCATCAGCTACTTTAAAACCTCACTGAAAGACCAACCAAAGGATAAACAAGGCGAAATCCTCGTTCAAATTGCCCACTTAGAAGGGCTCAACAACCGAGAGTCTAAGTCTCTTGCGATCTATAAAGAGATCATTAAAACGGGCAGAAAATCCTACTCCTCTCGAGTCATTGCCCTGGCCCATCTCAACATCGCAGAAAACCAATTTAGAAAAGCCAAATTTAAAGAGGCACTCAAGTCTTATAAAAAAGCCGAAAAGTATGATCTCCCTGACCGATCACTTCCAAAGTATCGCTCCGCTTGGTGTTACCTCAATCTCGGAAACGAAAAGCGAGCCGTAAACATTCTCATCGAAATCTTGAAAGACCCGGCTCTCGTTAGAGACGCTTCCTTTCATGAAGATGTCTCCTCTGACCTCGCCTCTCTCTATCCAAGAGTCTATCTAGGAAACAAACAAATTGAAGAGCTTCTCTCTTTAAGCCCAGAAAACAAAAGAAAAGACAACTTAAAGACCATGGCCGATGAGGCTGGACGACTTGGAAAAAGTGGGTCTGCTATTCTCGCTTTAGAGGCTTACTCGAGAGAACCCGGCTTTACTGCAGTTGAGCAGATCGACACACAAATTCGAATTGCACAACTTCAATTCAACCGCGGAAAAACCAGCCTGGCTCAACAGGACTTCCAAAAAGCATTAAGCCTTTGGAAGACACTCGGGTGCGAAGACAAAAATCTCTGCGCCGAAATCCAAGGAAGGTACAAAAAATTTGTCACTTCTTGGAATCAACTTAAAAAGTCGACTCCGGATCGAAATCTTCTGCGTGCTTACCAAAACTACCTAGAAGTCTTTTCCGATGACTTAGAGATGACTCATTGGGCGGCACTCGTCGCCAGAGAACTTAAAATTTACAAAGAAGGAACAGATCTCTTTCGAAAAGCAGCGGTTCTCGCTAAGAGTCAGAAAAACGACAAGCTTTTTGAAGGCTCTCTCCTGGGCGAAATTGAAATGGCAGAGAAGTCTAAGAACAAAGGTCTGATTGAATCAGCCTACACCAACTACGTGAAAGAAAATCCAAATGGAAGCAAAGTTTGGGACATTCGGTTTGCACGAGCCGTCTTGTGGGCTGATCTCAAAAAACGTCAAGAGGCTTTCTCTGAGTTTCACGAAATTGTGACCTCCTCAAACTCAAAATCCAATTCTTTCAAAACCCAATCTGCGGACATGGCCTTGGACCAACTGGCTGCTCTCAATGATCACCAAGCCCTCGAAATCCGCTCCCAAGAGTACGCAAAATTCTTGCCCAAGAAACGTGCAGACTACTATAAAATTGCGCGAACGGCCGTTCTCAATCAAGTTCCTGAACTTGCTAAAGTTTCTAGCGAGAAAGCTCTTTCAAAACTTGATAAATTCCCACCTTCTGGGGCCTCTAAGGACGAGTTGATCAAGCTACATAAAAATCGAATCCTCCTTGCACAGCAAATTCAAGACTTGAATCGAACAGAGAAAGCGGCGAAAGACCTTTACGGAATCAAAGGCCTGAAAGACAGTGACAATGAGTACGCTTTGAGTGTCCTTGCTTGGGTTTCCGAGCTAAAGCTGGACTTCAAGTCGGCTTACCACTTTCATAAGAAAATCACTCCAAAAAAATCTAAGGCCTCTGACGAGCTAAAGCTCGCTGTGCTTTCGGAGCTCGCAGGATTAAATTCCTACAAGCACTACACAAACTACCTGAAAAAAGAACGTCGCCGAAGTCAACGAAATATCGTTCGAGCGAGCCTTATCAAAAATTCTTCCAAGCCTTGGAGAGAGCTGGACAAGCACTTAAAAGAGCTTAAGAAATCTCCAGCCCTTCTTGCGCAAGTGGCTCTCGATGCCTATGCCAAGCAACCTTCAAAATCACGAATCAAAGAGCTCTTGAAGACCACAAAGATTGGGAACTACCCAGAAGGTCAAACTCTAGCTCGGCAATTCGAATTGGATGACCTAAAGAAATTTGATCGAAAGATCGCAAAACATAAACTCAATTCAAGAAATGACCGCCTTCTTCAATCTTCGATCAAATCCCGCCTCAAGCTTCTCGGAGAAGCCGATAAACAGGTCCGGAAGGCCATTCGATCTAAAGATTGGAGCCTAAAGGTTATCACTCTCGCTATCTCAGCAAGAGAGAATGAAAGACTTCAAAGAGACCTACTTTCCCTTCCTGCCCCTCGAGGACTTAACGCCGCTCAAAAATCGGAGTATCAGAAACTCATCTTTGAACAGTCTGAAATTTATCGAACAAAGGCCGCAAACATCTCTCAAGACATCAACACTCAGTTTGCTCAAACAAATGTCCTAGAAGGAATGGAAAAAGTTCTTCAGACCTCGGACAGTTCAGTCAGAAAGATTCTAGAAAAAGAGCTGTTGATGGCCAAAGATCTTGTTCGTGGAAATGCCGAAAAACGTCTCTCTCAAATGTTAAAATTACCCACCTCTCGTCCCTCTTATAAAGAAGTTCTCGTCGCTCGCAATGCTGTTCGCGAGGACCCTTTCAATATGAGAAAGGTCTCCAGACTTCAGGAGATGGAGGAGCAGCGTGGACAAGAGACAATGGCCGGGTACTTAGATGCACGTAAGTCAGAGATCCAAAAGGGAGCAAAGTTATGAGAATGATTGGCCTTATCCTTGCAATTCTATCCACTGCCCAGGTGGCTCAAGCTGGCACAAAGAAAGTGCAAGCAGGAAAAGCCAAAGTGGGAGTGAACTTACAAACAGACATTCAGTTTGGAGCCTCCACTCTCCACGGTCAGTACCAAACACCTGCAGAAGCCCTGGCGAAGGTTGAGAATGAAAAGAACTTAAATGATCTTCTTATTCCAAGAACCAACTTTAAAGACCGAATGGTTTTTGAAGTCCAGGAAAGTCAGTAAGGAAAGGTTTATGAAAGAACTTAATGGACAGTACGTATTAGAGAATGCCGAAGGAAAGGTCGTAAGGACTTTTCATTGGCAAGCCACTCAAGGCTACCTTGTCCATCGCTTGGACACGGGAAGAATTGAGATCGTCTCGGACATTCAAGACCTTAAAGATCAAAAAATCCCTTACGACTTGATTCGCAAAGTCTCTGCCAGTGGACTTCAAAAGCGAAAAATCAAACTGGAAAATGGCGCAAGCATTGGATTTATCAACGACGCTCAAGACACCGTAAGCCTTGTTCACATAGCCAAAGACTCCGAAGAAGAAGAAAAGAAGATCTACAAATTCACAGTGATGACCCAAATGGGAATCATGCTCTTCATTCTCTTCGTCGCCTTTCTGATTGAGCCTTTCCTCATCGATAAAAAAGAAGAAGTGGTCGTCACCATCCCGCCAGACCTGGTTCGGGAGATGATGAAGACTCCAACCGTCAAAGCTTCAAAGAAGCCTGTTGAACGCAAAAAATATGCAGCTAAAAAAGTGGTCAGTCCGGTAAAGAAAGTCCAAAGAAAAACTCTCACCGCAAAAAACACCGCGAAAAAGCGAGCCAACGCTCCAGCCAGAGCCAAAAAAGTTCAGGTCGAAAAAGTTGGAGCCCTAGGAGCTTTTGGCGGAATGAAATCTGGATCTAGAAACTCTAGTGGATACAATCTTTCCGCTAAAAATGACTCCTCCGGTTCCTCATGGACAAAAACTGGAGCCGGTGGTCGCGGCGGAATGGAGAGAGCCATACGTGGAGCGGGTCTAGTTTCTGGAACTCCCGGAAACGGCGGAAAAGTCTCCGGTGGTGGAGGCTACGGCACTCAGTCTGGCCAAGGTGGCGGACGCCCAGGATATGGTCACGTGGGATCCGGCGGGGTCGCGGCCTCTTACTTCCAACCTCTTGAAGAAGAAGCGGTGATTGAAGGTGGGTTGGATCAAGACCAAATAGCTGCAGTGATCAATAAACACAAAGGTGAAATCATATATTGCTACGAAAAAGGACTTCAACGCTCGCCAAAACTAAGAGGGCGAGTGGGAGTTGACTTTACAATCAACGGATCAGGAAGGGTCTCTCGAGCTCAAGTCGAGTCCAGCTCTCTCAGATCCTCCAGTGTGGAATCTTGTATTCTTGGCCGTCTAAAGAGCTGGGGATTTCCAAAGCCCGTTGGTGGCGTCAATGTGAAGGTGTCTTACCCATTTGTTTTAAAACGCGTTGGTCAGGGATAGGCCAGGAGGATTTATGAAAAAATCAGCTCAACAACTTATTTTGCTCTCACTTGCGATCTCCATGTTGGCCGCCTGCCAAGGTAAAAATCCAGCGGACAGGTCCAACGATCCAACTAAAAAGTACAGCAACTTGAATCAAAGTGAGAGCTCCTATAAACAATTGGAAAATCCAGCCCTAGAATCTTACAAAGTCAAAGTGGCCCAAGAAGAGCAAGTCCTTCAAGACCGCATCACTCAGCTCACCTACGAAAAAGAAAGTCTTCTCGCTGAGAAAGCCAGCACTCAATCGGCTTGCGGAAAGGTCTACGACATGGAAATTGAGGGTTCAGAAGGAGGACGCCTCGACTTTATCGAAAACGAAGAAAGAACACTTAAAGTCAATGTCAGATCTTATTTGGCAGATGACTTTGAACTTCGTGTGGACTCCGCTCCAGACAATTCAGTGAAACTGATCCCAACCAACAATAAAAATCTGTGGACCCTCACTTGGAAGCCTTCATCAGGCTTGATTCATGAAAAAGAAAGCTTTTACAAAGGCAAGATTTCCATTTCCTTCATCCCGAAGTCGAGCAGCACAAAAGCCAGCGAGTGCTTGAATGTGAATCTTAAAGAGGATAGAGGCGTCACGGTCGCCTTAAATAAAACACAGCCTATCTTAACAATGAACGCTCTCGCTCAAACCACAATCCCTTCCCATCAGGGACAGTTTCTAGCTCAATTGACAATCAAAGATGCCTCCTCTTCAAAAAATAGACCCCCCGTCATGATTGTTCCCACTCTTGATGAAAGTTCAAAAATCAAAGACCTGAACTATCAGTGTGCAAACCCTAAAGCCACTGGAACAGAGCAAACTTGGAGTGTGGACTGTGTTGTCTCGCTCAACGCACTAAAAGACCAAATTACAAAAGCTAAAAATGGCGATCTCATCGAAGCGCGAGTTCATTTCTCAGCAATTTCTCAGGGGTCCGCATTCAAAACCACACCGGTCATCGAATTGGTCAAAGTGGTCGTTGACGAAGCCAGCAAAGTTCAATCCGAAGAACCTGTAAAAGGAGATCAGTAAAATGAAACCTTGGATCCTCACCCTACTCACCGTATTTCTCTCTCACCCAGGATGGGCGGGTTCACTCTCAAGTGATGTTGATAGCCTGGGAGGCAATCAAGATCTAATGAAGAAGGTTAAAGCCATTGATCCAAACAACAGAGTTCGAGTGGTCCAAAAGCGAAGTGTGGATCGCCGCTACCGCCTAGAATTGGGATTCAACTATGGGGCTTATAACGGTGGTGACCCCTATTTAAAAACAGACTCCATCGGAGGCCAGATTGAGTTTCACCTCAACCCCACCTTCTCCGTTGGAGCTCGCTACGCCAGCCTTTCAAACACCCTTTCTGCCGAAGGAGAAAGAGTCTTCGATCAAGCCTCATCTCTGAGAGCCCAAGGGGTGAACACAGGAACCGTTGAAGTGGACCCCGCTCAAGAGACCGTATTAGGTACAATCAGCATCTATCCACTTTATGGAAAGCTCAACTTCTTCAATCGATCCATCGCACAGTTTGACTTCTACGCCATTGGCGGAGCTGGAACGACCAAATTAAAGTCGGGAAGTTCCCCAACTTATACGGCTGGTGGAGGTTTGGGTGTTTGGATGTCTCAACACATTACGGGCCGCCTCGAAGCCAGATGGCAAGGACACCAAGATCAAATCGGTGGAGAGGCACGAACTCTTAACCAATCGGTACTCACTGCGAGTTTTGGATTTTTACTTTAGGAACGAAGGGCTGACGACATGGAAGGCTTAAATATGAGACAAGCGAAAAAATGGATCTTTAAGATCATAGTGAGTCTATCAACGGCTCACCTTCCCTTGCATGCTTCCTCTTTAACTGAGGCGATCCCACAAAGCACAGCGGCGCAAAAAGAATTTGCCCAACTTGTGGACGCAAAACAATACACAGAGGCCATGATGGCCTGGGGTCCGGCCTTCTCTGGATCGAAGTATTCTAAATCAAACACTGGTGTGGCTGTTCAAGCCTTTCTGATGGCTCAATCAGGTCTTCCCGTCATGGCCAGCCACTGGATCATTTCGGACACAAATCTCGACAAAATTTCAGACAAAATAAAATCCCCAATTGTTGAACTGATCAAAACCAATGCCAAATTTCTTTCAGCCTCCGACGCTCACAAGTCCTGGAGAAAAGTCCTCGAAGAACTAAGCCCAATAAAGATCTCAAGCCGAAAGGAACTCCTGAAAGCGACGAGAAGGCTTGCTAAAACTTCAAAAAAAGACATCAAACAGCGAGCAGAGATCTACTGGGCTCTCAGTGTCGGGGCATCTAAACTCAATGACACGCGCTTGGCCGAAATCTATATCCGCGATCTTAAGGGTTTGGACCAAGATTTCATTTCGAAAGACAAAGTGAACATGCAGTTGGCTCGAGTTCTCTTTCAAAAGAACAAACTCAGCGAAGCCATTGACCTTTACTCCCTGATTCCAAAGTCTTCTGACCTTTGGCTTGATGCCATCGAAGAGCGGGCCTGGGCCTATTTGAGACTCTCAAATTTCGACAAGGCCCGAGGAGACATCACAACCCTTCTTGCTCCCACTTTTAAGGATTACACAACTCCTGAGGTCTTTGTTCTCTCTGCCATCACGAATCTAAAGATTTGTGACTACCATAGAATCTTAAAGGACAACCGAATGTTTAAGACCGACCATGCGGAAAGAATAAAAGAAATTGAGATGCTGGCTGATAAAGGATCAAATTCAAAAATCTCACAAATCATGGCGAAAATGGACAAAGTCGGAGCAGATCTCTCGGCAGCTGCCGGTCAACTCGAGTCCCTTCCTCGAATGGCATTGAGATCACCAAGCTTCGTGTTTGCGGTCAACCAAAGAGCCCAACTTCTTAAAGAGCTCGAAAGATCAAATGAACTCAGCCAAAGAATGAAAGTTCTCGGCGAAAACTCAAACTTAGACAAATTAAAAATATGGGCCAATCAACAAGCTCAATCCAACCGGACCGTCGCCTTGCGCGAGCTTAAGGCGCATGCCATGGCTGAAGTCAAAGATTACAGAGTCAACATCAACAAGCTCAAATTGGCAGAAGTTGAAGTCATCCACAGACTGAATGTGGATGAGTCCCTTCAAGGAGAACGTAGTGAACTTGGAAAAATGTCGCAAGGACGCGACACCCTGATTTTTCCTTACGAGGAAGAAGTTTGGATTGACGAACTCGACAACTACCAAGCTCAAGTCAAAGATTGTCCAACCTCAAAAGGAGCTTCATTATGAAGTCCATTCAATCACTACCAATTATGATCGCGATCCCGCTGTTTCTTTCGGCTTGTGCCGACACTGTCAGCAACACACGCTGGGAGACTCCAAAGTTTGAAGCGGTTCCCGAAGTCAGGATTAAAGAGACCCCAGAGATCGCCAAAAAAGACTTTGAGCGAATCATAGAAAACGCCCGGGGAGAAAATAACACCTTTGATCCTCGAGTGGACATTCTCTTCGTCGTAGACAACTCGGCCTCCATGGAAGTTCACCAGAGAAATCTGCGTAAAAATATCGATCAGTTCGTAAATTCCATTGCTAAAACAAAAGTGATCGACTTTCAAATCGGTGTGACCACGGTCTACGACTCCACCAGATATGGCTCCGAAGTGAAAAAGGAGTGCAACGGGATTCAAAACTACCTGGAAAACGGTGAACTCACCGCCCTCAAAGGGATTGCAGCCCCTGTCGAAGAGAAATTTGTCAATCGCAGAGAGGGCTTTGCAAGTGTTCTTGAACAGACCTTAAATGTGGGAGTGATTGAGTTTAAGAACACAAAAGACGGCCACCCTTGCTCAACCGGACCTGAAATCGAAGAGGTCTTTTCTCCGATCATCGAAAGTTTCAGCGAAACCAACCTTTCTCAAAGAAACAAAGGATTTTGGAGAGATGGATCTCTAAAAGTGATTATGATGGTGACGGATGCCGAGGATTCTAGCAAAACCCTGAATGCGGTTTCTGTTTACGAAAAGCTCTATCAATGGACGGAAAGCACTCCGGAGGATCAAAAGTTTCATATTTACGCCGTGGCTCCTCAGCCCGGCCAAAGAGTGGACTCTCGAGGCTATGTCAATGGCAGCAGCACCTGTCGCCTAGACTTCGGATTTCAGTCTTTAGCCGATGATGGTAAAACCAAAATCTGGCCGAAGAATGTCCCAAACCACAACATTGCTGAGCTCGTCAATTTAGCCCAGGGAGATTTGCTCTCTATCTGTGACTCTAACTACGGAAAGAAATTGGCCGAGGTGGGCGAAAAGATTCGCGTCGCGGCTCTTAAGGACATCGTTTTCAACCTCAAGCGTTTGCCAGACACGACCCCTGGACGAGACATTCGAGTTTGGTTTCACCAAAACGATGTCACTTCAGTGTCTCTCGTCAAAGGCACGGATTGGATCTACGACGCTCAAAGAAACAAGGTGATTGTAAAGGGTGTAAATATGGATTGGGACAAGTACCCAGATGCTTATATTTCCGTCGATTACTTCGCCTTCGACGTCACTGATCCCAATAATAACGTCGTCCAGTAAAGGGTTGGCGATCTCAGATTTTTCCTTCAGATATTTACTGATGAGGTGGTGTGAATGGATTCACCCACCTCTTCTTTTATTTTGAAGGGCAAATAAACCCCAGACAAAATCTAAACTGTTCGCGATCTTTTGCTGTAAAATGGCCGCCCAGACGGGACCATCGTTAAGCGATCTTTCGGATTTGCTCAAGCTTGCTCTTTAGAACCTTGACCTCGTCCCTCAAGGATCGATTCTCCGTGGTGAGGGCCTGAGCCACCCTTTGGAGCTGAAGCAACTCTGCAGAGCCACCAGCACCTGATTTCTGGGCGTTGTGGACCGCCTCTTGAACCTTCTCCGCTTCAATATGGCTCTCACTGGATTTTTGGCTAAAGGCCGCCGGAGTGGAGTTCTTACCTAAGTTCTCTTCAAAATCTTCTGGAATAACAAGATCTGGATCGATTTTATCCAATCGAATGCGTCCATCGGTGATCATCTTTCGAGTGATCTCAAGGACCTTAAGCAAAGTCCCATTGAACTCCTCTGGGTTGGACTTCATCGCCCCCATTTCATCCTCGACCTTTCGCTTCTCAGAATGGGACATGTAATTGAAGATTCGAGTTCGCTGCTCTTCAGAAAATCCTTGAAGGGCACAAGCCATATTGCGGAGTGGAAGCCCTTTAAAGATCTCCACAACCACTTCGTCAGGCCAACTGAAGATCTTGTCCAGACTAATCATTCTTTGCTCGATGGCCTCAGCCCAAGGCAAGCTTTCTGAACGAATGATTTCTAGAAATTTGTCGCGCTTTGACGGGCTCGACGACTCAATAAGAGACAGGATCTGAATGAATCCACCAGGTCTTTTGTATCGAGATATCATACTCATAACTTTCTCATCGGATAGGCACCCGATCTGATTAATGAAAAAGATAGGATATTTTATTTTTTCATCACTCGTCTTAGATCGGAACACCAAGCCTCTTTGAGTCCTAAGCGCGCCTCCAAATCGATTTAATGGGGCTTTTAAAAAGCGAAAGAAGAATGGTTTTCATTTGTGGAGAAATCCACACAGTTTCTTTACAGATCCAATCAGATATTGTTCCCGCTCCCTGCTAGCTTAATTCTTGTACGCAACGAGAAATAAAAACGGTTCGAAACAAGAAGGAGTAAAAATGTTATCCTGGACTATCACATTCTTAATCATCGCTTTAATCGCTGGAGTCTTCGGCTTCACAGGAATTGCCGCCGCATCGGCTTCTATCGCAAAAATCCTCTTTGGAATCTTTCTGGTTCTGTTCTTGGTTTCTCTTGTGATGGGCTTAGCCAAAAAAGGCGACAATGCCATCTCAGGCAAACTTTGAACTCTTTGAATTGAACTTTAACAACAACCAATCAACCTCACTTTGAAAGGAAGGTTAATTATGAACGCAGATGTATTAAAAGGAAAATGGACAAGCTTGAAAGGTGAAGTCAAGGCCCAATGGGGAAAGCTCACTGATGACGAAATCACCCGCACCGAGGGAGATCTTGATAAACTTCGAGGTAAACTTCAGGAAAAATATGGGTACTCGAAAGAAAAGGCCCATGATGAACTGAACCAGTTTCTCAATAGAGTGAATTGATTTCTTTGAATCTCTAATCACTGAGATCAGGAAAAGGTCGGACCATTTGGTTCGACCTTTTTTATGGCTCGATCACGCCTTTATTTTCTAATGTACTTAAAACCTCATCCACGGGTCGAGGAAAAATCATACAGAGGACGTAATCGCCAGCATCCACTGACACTTGGCGACTGCTTAACTTATGGCAAATGGCGTAGTTTGATATTTTATAAGCCTCAAAGAGCTCTTTACCGATCCGAAGACCAGCAACGTCCACACCAACAAGACCTTCTCCAAGGTAATCCAAAGACTCGACTCGTTTGATGTTTTTCTCTTCGCCCACGACCTGCTTGACGGAAGACCTACGGAGCACCAATCGTTGCTGACCATCCACTTCTGAGCTCACAATGACTGTTTTGACTGAATTTCCAGGGAACTCAAAGATGTCGTCAAAACCAGATTCAATAAGAGTCATGACCATGGCATCTCGGCTCTTAAATGGGGTCGACGGCGAGAGGTTCTCAGCGCTCACCAAAGAGGCTTTGAGAGTTAAAAACATTCCGATGAGGACTCTTAAAGCTGTTGATTTTGTCATTTGGCTCATCCTTTCAAGCTTCTCCGCTCAATAGAGAACCTTCCAATATTGGGGCCGATCTCAGCGCCCATTCAGAGGGGA
>Ga0100403_1002931_pt1 | contig 13039 bp, 11 predicted proteins | sample CryGeymet201501t_FD_83663 | JGI IMG/M metagenome (GOLD analysis project Ga0100403, IMG submission 83663) | Groundwater microbial communities from Crystal Geyser aquifers in Utah, USA - Crystal Geyser metaG 2015-01t | ecosystem: Environmental > Aquatic > Deep subsurface > Groundwater | place...
CGTCAAGTAGGTGTAAGGGTTGACGTGACCTTCCAAAACCTTCTCACGAAACATTTGCTTCAAAGGTTCTTTAGCGGTGGGAACGTCTGGCAAATTTAAAACTTCAGTCAAATAGCTCCAAATCACTTCCTTCGACTCTTCATGGTCTTCTCTTGGGATATAGTGATCAAAGATCATATGCCCAATGCTCTCAACTTGACCTCTAAAATCAACTCGAGTGGAGAAGGTGTGCAAGCGACTCATGGGAAGTGTTCGAACATACTTCTCAACCTTATCTTCGTTCGATAGATACAAAGCATCGTGCTCACCCATGGCATAGAGGGTTGGTATGGTCGGCTGGTCGCCTTCATCCCAATTGCAATCCATAGAAAGTGAACTGCAAAAAAGACCAGATAGAGCCGATGGCTTGTCCGCAGCCCTCAAATTGTCCATCATGTCTCGATCACCGGGATTCATCCTCTTTAAAATATGCTCCGCTTTTTTCTCCATTTCAGCGGATCGCTCAGCAGTGGTCTTCTCTGCGAAGGTCCCTCCCGGCTTGGCATCAGGAACAAAGGAAAGAGGGATGATTCCTGCGTAGGCCTTCTTTAGTCCTATGTCTTTAAATTTCTCACTGGATCTTCGGGCGACCATATCCCCGACCAAACCGCCTTTGCTGTGACCCACCAAAAAAGTCGGAACATCCGGGTGAATGAATCGATTACGAAAGGCCACTCGAAACTCAAAGTATTCATCACTGTCTTCAAACCACTCCCGAACCCCTTCCCCATGCCAAGGCTGATCCATTCCAATGGTGAAGACATTAAATTTCCCCATGTAGTTGAGCAGGGAGTCTGCAGTGTGCCCGCCAGTGGTTTTCGTTCCACCGCCATGTCCCCAGTCCATCGCCGCTGTCGCCTCAGGTCCGATCAACCATAAGGGCTCACCTTTGATCGATCTTTCTAAATTCATAAATAGCGCTTGCGCATTCACTGTAACATTTGTTGAGATTTTTTTTCCTTTAAAGAGGATCTCCACCTTTAATGTGATCAAGTCCCCGCTTTCAAGCTTAACAACTCCTGGACCACCAGCCATTCTGACCTGGTGACTTACAAAACTGACGCCCTCTGGGAGCATTTTATTAAAAGTCTCTGGACCAATCTCGCCTTTCCAAAGACGAGAAATTTTCTTTTCTGTTTCTGGATTGATGAAGGTGGGATGAAGGTCGCTATAAGTTCCACGCTTCTCTTCCGCTCGAGCGACATAATACGGATAAGATCCGACAACTTTAGATAAAGCCTCTTCACATGTTGAGCCGTCTGCGAAGGAGGCTGGACTATAAAGAGGGGCAACGCAAAGAGCGGAGAAAAAGAGAATGGCAAAAAGGCGATGAGTCGACCGAACAAGTTTCAAAATAGGACCCTCCATAGAATTTTTCCAAATCTACAACTGAGGGTTGTTTTTCGCGAAACTGACGGCATGTGTCTACAGAAAGCTTTTCAACGGAATTGTAATAAGTATAAAAAGGAGATCAGAGTCAAATCTGCCTTCATCTAAGGCATTTTAAGAGGGGGTCTCTCTTAATAACCCCGCGACTCAACGAAAGAGTTTATGCCCATTATAAGAAAAGGCTTTAGATCCTGCAGAAGATCAACCCTGAAAAGATCCCTGAACGAGTCAAGAGAAGCTTCAGGCGAGAGACTAACTCGCCAACTTAAAGGGCATTTTTGATTGGGGCTTTTGGCTCTTGGGAGAAGGCCCGTCAAATGAGTTTTGAACCGCTTCTTCGACTTCGTCTATCTTAGAGACGCCTCGAATCTCTTCGTAGAATTCCGAAAGGGCGCTCGCGTCTCGCGAAAGCTCTTTTGCGGTTTCTTCGAAGCTCGCAGCGATTTCCAAGTTTCGTTTAGTTTCTTCGCTCAGCTGATTCAAGGTCCCTGAGATCTTATCCACCTCAGAGGACTGAGACACAGAAGAATTCAACACTTCATCAATAGAATTTCCCTGCTCTTGAGAGTCTGCACCAATCTCACTCATCGCCGCATCGAGATTTTTCTCAAGCTCGCTCCATTTTTGCAAAGTGTCTTGGAAGGCTTCTGAGGTGAACTCAAGTCCACTCTTAATCCCTTCGACCGAAGATCCTAGTAGAGATTTCGATTGCTCCACAATTCGAGAGATCTCATCAGAAGCGCCACCAGAATGAACCGCGAGATTCCCCACTTCCTCGGCCACGACAGCAAAACCTTTGCCCGCTTCACCAGCTCGAGCGGCTTCCACAGAAGCATTGAATGATAGCAACTTGGTTTGAAAGACAATCTCGTTGATGACGACCGTTTTGTTGGTGACCTCTTCTACAGAATCAACCACCTTGTTCAAATTCTCATTTGATTTGGTATTGAGATCTTCAATCTCATTTTTAAGCACAGTGATCGATTTTAAAAGCTTAGTGGCCTCTTCTGAAACCTGCTGACCACTATGAACCGCTTTAAGAGTTTTATGGCTTTTCTCCTTGAGCGCCTCCATGGTTTTTTTGGTTTCATAAATCATGCTTTGAAAGTTCTCTGTGCTCGAGGTCAAACTGTCCATAGACCTCGAAGTGCTATCTGACTGAGACATCAATTGGGAAGAAGAGTCAGCCAGTTTGTAAACCACACCCTGAACCCGTTGAATCATTGGCCCCAGATCGGTGGCCAACTTTTGCTGAAGAGTCAGAACCTGACTGAATTTTCCGGCAACGATAAAACAGATTGCCGATTCAACAACCACGAAGGCCGCGTGAATGACCACGATTCCAAGACCAGCCGCATAGTTGAAGACGCTGGCCGGAAGAAAAAAGTAAAAAGACACGTGATGAATCGCAATAGTGACTGCAGCAACGAGAACGGTCATGGGGTTGGCGAAAAAGGTTAAGGCCCCAATCATCGAAAAGATGTGAAAGTGCCACTCAATCATTCCTTTTCCAAGATGGATCATCACCGCCGACATGGCCATACTGGTGAATCCAAAAAAGAGCGTCGCAAGCTTTTTGTCCTCATCTAGGCGAGCCACAAGCATTTGAAGCCCCACCAGCAGAATAGGCATTCCGATCGCTAAGTAGATTTCCGTCTTAAAGTAGACGGCCATCCATAAAAAGATGGGAATATGGGCAAGGAGGGCCACATTACCAAAAAGAAGGTTTCTACTGCGTTGTTGTTTCAGAAGATCCATTGAGAGATCCCTTTCTGTTGTATTTTAGTCCGAGTGGGTCAAGAAGAGCCTGATACTTTTGTCCAACGGCACAACCAATGACTGGTTTGCTCGCAAGAGTGCGATCACTGGATTCTGCGCGGTGAAGAAAATCGGCAATATCAATTTTTGAGAAGGGGGTGATGGAGTTGTCTGAGTACCCGCCCAAGTATCTCACCTTTTCAAAGGCATCCACAATCATAAGCATCGGAACACCTTTTAAGGAGTCTTTCATCTCACTTTCCTTGTCGCCATCCGTGCGAACTTGAATGACAGGAAAGCCCCGCTCCTTAAATTTCTTCGTCCAAGGCTCACCTTCTAGGTCATCGACGATCACAACAAACGCGTTGGCCACGTCTTTTTTGAATCGCCCTCGTTCCAACAAGTGGTCAGAAATCACCTGAGAGCAAGAGCATTGAGGCGTTAGAAAATGAACCACTCCAAACTTCTCAATCTCGCCCAAGTTCAACTTCAATTGAGATGTGAACTTCTTGGCATCATCGGGGCCAAGATCAGACATATGGGACAAGGCCAACTGCCCCAAAAAAGTAAGCGTGACCAATGGTCCAAAAAACATCAATAAATACAACTTGCATTTCTTCATGTTCAAAATGGGGTCACTCTCGATTAAAAATGGAATAAAGACCTAACACGATTCCATGGGACCATTCTTCCTATCCCTTGAGCCCAATATTAAGATTTGAAGAGGACCTAGTTCGAACTAGTAAAAAGACCCAGAATAGAAAGAATGTTTCTCTCTGATTCGCCCAAAGTCTTGAATCAAAAACATACGGGCTCCCGTTTTTTTGAGATCTAACGATCTATTCTAAGAAGACCTCTATGAAGCCTTGTGCCATACCCAGCCAGAAAATTTTGCCATCTCAAAACTTGACAACGATTGAATCCAAACCAAATTGAAGGTGTAAGGGATGCGCATCCTTCGTGACTGTAAACTTTGGTTTTATCTCCAAAGTCTAATAATTAAACGGAGGTTATCTTATGAAAAATGTATCTTTGTATCAAAATCGTCCGGTCCGTCTCTGGGACTTCCTCAATGAGTTTGAAAGAGCCTTTGATACGGCTAGCGGCACAAGAGAGTTTTCTCAAACTCCATTTAGCCCAGCTGTGGATATCGACGAAGGTGAAGACCACTACCTTATTAGTGTGGATCTCCCCGGGGTTAAAGAAAAAGACATCAAGGTGGACGTGCACTTAGGACAGCTCACTATCTCTGGAACGAGAAGCAGTGAATCCAAAAAAGAGCGAGGCCCGGGTCAGTTTTATGAGCGCTCATTTGGAAGCTTTCGCCGAAGCTTCTCCCTACCTCAAGAGGTTGATGGGGATGAAATCCAAGCTCATTTTGAAAACGGTGTTTTAGAAGTGTCCGTTCCCAAGGCCAAAAAAGCGAAAGCCAAGTCGGTAAAAATTGAAACGGGAAAAGGAGGCCTCTTCTCCCGCTTGCTTGGCGAAAAGAAAGAAGATTCCAAAGAGCATTAAAGTCAGTCCCACACCCCTCTCCATCAAAAGGGATCACTCTTTCATCGGGTGGTCCCTTTTCCTTCTCACTTCATTCACGACGATCAAGGAATTCTTGGAAATGGCCACTCCGAGCTCAAAGGTTGAAAATGAATTTGAATCCTCTCTTGAAATCCAATGTTTAGGCTTATTCCGTACAAACAAACGAGCCCGTTCGGCCTATCTTCCGGCAGCATCAGACCCCAACCCACTTTTATAATCCCTCGGAACTCCTGAGAGAGAATGTTCAAATCGTAGCTACGGGAATAAACTTTGTCGCAACGAGGTACTGAGTGACTTGAGCCAGCGCCTTTGGCTCTGAGTAATCGGCCGCAGTGAGGGGTTCAAAGAACTCCACACTCACCTCAATAGAGCGGCAAAGGCACAAGGCCCAAAGGTGAGGCAAAAAGCTCATGTCGCCATACCAACAAACGAAATCTCTATTGCCTTTATGAAAAGGGACTCCGTTTATTTTAAGATAATTTAGACAGAAAGCCTGCACGCTGAGATTGGCATCCATCGCTGACTGATAAAGGGGAGCTCTAAACCTTAAGACCTCTTCTCCATTTGTGCTGGTCGCCTCAGGGAAAATGGTCACCTTTTGGCCGGCCTTAAGTGCCTCTGTGATATCTAAAACTTCTCGGCTGAGATTTGAGCGATTCCTTCTTTCAACAAAAAGACATCCAGCCCAATCACAAAGCATTCCCAAAAAGAAAGTCTCTCTGATTTCTTGTGAGGTGACATAGCTGGAGGAGTAGAGGCTGCATAAAATCAAGACATCCAGATAGGACATATGATTGCCAACCATCAGTCGAGCTTCATCTGCGGGGGGACAGGAACCAATGGCCTTCACCTCGACACTCAGCACGCGAAGCCCCCAACGACAAAGAATGGACTGTAATTTTGTTCGATAGATTTGAAGGCGATAGTGGTCTGAAATGAAAAATCGCAGAAGACCACTCAGGCCCAAAAATAAAAAGATCAGGGAAAATACAATTGAGATCTTAAAAAACGCGACGATCTTCAATTCGTCTCCTTAGAAAAAGCGCTGCTGAAAACGAGAATTCAAGTGCTTCATATCTAGTATGGTCAGGATGTCAATGCAACCAAAGGCGCGGTCATAGGCCGGCTGTCCGTAAACTTTGGCCCCAGCAGCGAGATAGCTTCTCAACAGGGGTGGGACCAACTTTCGCGACTCCGACGGCTCCAAGGCAAAGCCAGACTCCATAGAGAACTTCGAGTATCGATACTTTTTTGTTGGACGGATTTGAAAATCATCACTCCATTGGCCTTTTTCGAAAAAGGACTTCATCAGAGCCTCTGCGTAGCGCTGATCTTCAATTCTTACACTCGAGCAACCGAAGAGAAATCGCACATCAGCCAATTCGATGTATCGAGAGAGTCCCTTCCACAACAAGTCGATGGTGTTTCCATCTCTAAAATCAGGATGAACGCAAGCCCGCCCCATCTCAAGCTTTGTGAATCCCCAGCGAAGGAACTGATCCATTTCGAATTCAGATTGGGAATAGAATCGGTTTGTAAATCGGCTGCAGAGGAGTCGATAAGTTCCGACAGCTTGCTCTTGTTTTTTCGAATAAATAATAAGGTGGTCCGCTTCAAAATCGTATTTATCCACATCGACACCAAAAGGAAGGCTCTTTCCCTGCCACTCTTGAACAAAGACCTCATGCCGAAGCTCTAAGACTTCTAACAATTCTGAAGGTGTTCGTGCCGTCTTCACAATAAAGTCATCTGTTTCAAAATAGATAGAGAGATTGGGCTGAAAGCCTCGAAGTCTTTGCAGAAGAGACTTCGTCTTAATCCATTTGAAAGCGGTGTTTCCTGAAGAAAGTAGCATGCTAAACCTCCTTAGTCTTACTTAAAGGCTATCTCAAGGAGGCTTTAGGCATTGTCAGAGTTTCGTTTACCTTTTGTTTAAATCCTGTTTAAAGGACGCCTTCGACCAAGGCGGCTGATCGCCTAAAACCTTTTCTGGCTGGCGCCCTAATTCTTTCGCTCGGTACCACTCGTCATAGAGAAATCTCATCTGATGGTCCATCACCTTGGACTCACTGACCTTAGAGGCTCCTTCGCAAAGGGAATCTGGCCCGTAGGACCACTCCTCGCAAACGGCGAGCTCAGCGGAACTAAAATCCTGCTTCATCAATTTCATCCAATCCCTTACGGAGAGCACTTTCGAAGGACTCATAGCCGGATCGATCACGTAGTGCTCCCCCTGAGAAAGAACAATAGGAGCCACATGAAACCACCAAGTGACGCGGCCATCTGGTGAATTGGGAGTGTCCGCATCCAAATCTCCAAAGATAAAAATCTTCTTAAGCCCAGAGAACTCTTCCGACTGAAGTTTCACAGTGGCCAATTCCGCTCGAGCAAAACAGCCATCATCTGGGTACTGCCAACTGATCCGTCTTTTAAAATCCGGTGCTGACGACGTGGTCAAAAATCGCAAATCTCTGATCCAGTCATAAGCCTCTAAAAGCTCTTCCTCTGTTTTATTTGAAAAGGATATCTTTGAGAGATAGTCCTTAAACTCAGACTCCGAGGAGAAGAATCGAGCTTTCCGCTGAACCGACGACCCCCACTGACCTTCTCTATACAAGTCCGTCGAGCGGTAATCCGTGTAGGACTTCCCCGGGTCTCTGACCGCACTGAGAGGGGCTGAAAGCACGCCTTGAGCACTAAAAACCAGCGAAAACAGAAGCCAATAAGATAATTTTTTCATAGCCACACACAATATTCGAAGGCCAAATGGAGACAAGCTCAATTTGTCGATGATTCACCTCGCCGCCAGAATTATTTACCTGACGGCCCGCTAGACTGGCTAATTTTTGAGATTTTAGCTAAACTGGTCTCCTTCGTTCAAGCGGCCTTAGGCTGGCTTGAAGTTCTGCCGATCAGAAAGTCCATATCGAGGGTTTCTCACTTCAAATTGAGGGTCGAATTTCAAATGAACAAATTTCTGATCTCGCTGCTCCTCTCTCTGTCATTTCCCCAACTGGTTGGTGCTCAAGATTTACCAACGGATTCCATCTGCCAAAATTGGACTTCTGCAGAGGTGATTGGAACTTTGCCCAACTCCAACTTCCCAGAAGTCAGCGGAATGATTGCGTCCCCCAATATTCCAGGAAGGCTCTACCTGATCAATGACTCCGGTGATGGCCCCTATTTCTATTCCTATGACCTGCCTTCTGGAGATTTTGAAAAAGTGGAGATCTCAGGTTTTAAAGGCTGGGATATTGAAGCCATTAGCTTTGGTCCCTGTGGCTCAAATCGCAGCTGCGTTTTTATCGGTGACATTGGGGACAACCAAGGGCAGAGAAAAATCATTCGCATCGCCGCGGTTGTTGAAAAGGAGCGTTATGGCAGCAAAGTCCGTCCTCTCTTTCACAAAGTATTGAGCTACCCCGACGGAGGGAAGGACTCAGAGGCCTTCGTTATTTCACAGGCCGGGGACCTCTATCTCTTTTCAAAAGAGGCTGGCTGGGTGGGCTCCAACCCCACGAAGGTCTATAATCTGAGCTCCACTGAACTTCGTCAGAAATCGAAGAGCACGCTTAAGAAACTGGGAGAGTTTGATCTCTACAATTCAATTAAGACGCCCTTTCTCAAGGTGACGGATGCGGCTCTCTCTAGCGACCAGACCCGTCTTTTTCTCCTTGGCTACTTTGGGTCCTATGAGCTGGACTTTCAAGAGCTCGTAGAAAAGCTTCAGGGAAGTAAAGTGGCTCAAATCGAAAATTATGTTTCTGTAGGGACTGGGTTCGTCCAGCAAAACGAGGCTGCCACCTACACTCCTGATGGCGAATCCATCATTTGGACCTACGAATCTAAAAGTTCGCCGGCGCCATTGCTACAAAAGACCTGTTTAAAGTAAGACACTTCTGAATTCTCCGATCTTATGTGATTCTGAGCTCTGCTATTTTGACTGTGCACAAAGAGGGAGCTCGAAAAATGAAACTCAATTTTAAACTCACCCTCCTGCTTGGAGCCGCTGTTTGGATCTTAAGTGGCTGTACAACCACTCAAAAAGAAACCATGTCGACCCAACAGGGCTTGGGAGATCTCTCCTTGGAAGAGCTCCAATCGAGCCTTGGAATTGAAACTGGAGACCTTGGGCCCGTTGAAAAGATTTTTAACTCTTGCTCCCTTCCCAAACCTCTTCGTGGAGATGGACAGTGCGGAAGTCGCTTTTTTACATTGGTTCACTTTCGAGTCCAGTGCCGAAACTCCATGGGAACCACGCAGAATGCGGTGACCTCCTTGGATCTTGAACCCTTTCAGCGAAATTTAGAATGGGTGGTTGGTCCTTACCGAGGGATTGCTCAAACCAACTCGGATGGATACGGACAAGTTCGCATTGTCTCTTCTCGGTCGGTCTTGAGAGAGCGTTTCGTTTTGAAAAATGAAAAGATGGCTCTCGGAGTCACCACGAGAGATGTGTCTCGCATCATTGTTCCTCAAAATTGGTGTCAGTAAACGCGGGCAGCCCTTCGCCTTTGTTTCAGTTTGAATCAAAGCAGCGAAATCTAAATTTTAAAAAAGTCGCCTAGACTTTGGCCCAAGTTAATTTTTGTACAGTTTTAGTAAACATTCCTCCAACCTGGACCTGCTGAGTTGGCACTCTTTCTGCTTAGTAAAGCCCTGAGAGAGAGATTTTATCAATTAAGGGGGAATAGAAAATGAGCCACGATCCGATTTCACTTTACCTCAATTCAGGGGAAGCCAAAAAACAAAAAGAAAAAGGTGGAGCAAAAACCATGATCGTTTTTGCTGTTCTCTTGGTGGCCGGATTCTATCAGATCACTCAGTGGGATAAGTTTTCTGTGGAAGTGATCCCGCTTCAAACCTACGTTTTGACGGGAACAGCCAGTGCAGAAAATCATTTGAGGCTAAGCGAAATTTGCTTTGAAAGACGAAAATATGAATGCAGCCAAAACTCAATGGAAGTCTACATCAAGCTCAAGCCCGAAGACCAAAAGGTTCGACTTGAACTTGGGCTCCTTCAGCTGAAACGCAATCTCATAGAGCAGGGAGCGAAGACCCTACAAGAGTATGTAGACCGTGGCGGCAAAGAGCCTCGCGCTCATTATGAGCTTGGAAAAGCCTACTCCCAACTGGGGAAAACAAAGAAGGCTCGCAAGGAGTTTATGACCCTTCTAAAATCAAATGATAAGGTCTTTCAGGTTTCTGTCACAAGAGAGTACATTCGAGTCTTAATGAAAGAGAAGCGTTGGGCGACGGCTAAGCGCTGGATTGAGAAATCTCGAAGAAAGTCTCTTGTTTACAATGCCTTTATGACTCCGGAATACAAAGAGATTCTCAAAAACCTTCCTGAGCGCCGAATCGCCAGTCGATAAGGACATTGTCTTTTTAATTAAAAACCAAGTATAACGTCGGAAATGAAATCCATTTCCGACGTTTCTTTTTTTGATGACTTTCTCTCTGCACTTCCCGGAGAGATCGCCTTGGACCTCACTCCCAGACCCACACCCAATGTTTGTTACAGCCTGGCTCATCCTACGCCCGTGAAGTCACCAAAGCTTGTGGCCGTGTCTCAAGAGCTGGCTTTAGAGATGGGTCTCCATCCAGACTTTAATGAAGCGGATTTAAAAATACTCACCGGGAATCTCACCCCTAAAGACTCAGAGCCCTATTCGCTCTGCTATGGAGGCCATCAGTTTGGACACTGGGCAGGCCAACTCGGTGATGGAAGAGCCATCAATCTTGGAGAAATAAAGGGACCCAACTCATCGTCTTGGAGAGTTCAGCTGAAAGGCGCCGGACCAACACCCTACTCGAGAACAGCCGATGGCCGCGCGGTTTTAAGATCTTCCTTGAGAGAGTTTTTGGCTTCTGAAGCCATGCACTTCCTAGGTGTTCCAACAACCAGAGCTCTCTCTTTATCTCTCACGGGAGAGGTCGTTTTGAGGGACATGTTTTATAGTGGAAACGTTCGCCCTGAACCCGGTGCGATTGTAGCCCGTGTTGCCCCCAGTTTTTTGCGATTTGGAAATTTTGAGCTCCTCGCCTCTCAAGGCGACAAAGAGAATTTAAAAAAGCTTTTTGATTGGACTCTCAAACATCATTTTCCTGAGCTGGCTGACTCGCCTCAAAAAATAGAGGATTGGTTTATTGAAGTTTGCAAAAAAACTTCTCACCTTATTCTTGAATGGATTCGTGTCGGATTTGTTCATGGTGTGATGAACACAGACAACATGTCTATTTTAGGTTTAACCATCGACTACGGACCCTATGGTTTTTTAGAAACCTATGAACCCATGTGGACACCAAACACGACAGACCTTCCCGGACGAAGATACGCCTTCGCGGGACAGGCCCCTGTGGCCCATTGGAATTTACAAAGACTTGGCGAGGCTCTAGGACTTTTAGGACTCACTTCCGACGGACTTAAAAAGGGCCTTGAGGTCTATAAAGAAAATTTCAGCCTTGGCTATTTCGAAATGATGCTAAAAAAACTGGGGCTTAAGACCACTGATCTTTCCGCGGACCAGACGTTTATCTCTGAGTTGGATGACGTTATGAAACACTTAGGCTCGGATTACACACTGTTCTTTAGACGTCTAGCCAACTGGGATCACCAAAAAACCATTGAGGAGTCGGCGAACTTTACTGAAGAGGTCTATGAGATTTGCTCTCATCCTCATCCCTCCACCGCAAAAGAAAAGTTTCATCAGTGGCTTCAAAAATATCAGTCTCGCTTGAAATCCTCAGGTCTCTCTCCGAAGGAAAAGAAGAGAGAAATGGATAGAATCAATCCAAAATATATTTTAAGAAACTCTATGGCCTACCTAGCCAACGAGGAGATGGAGACCGAGGGAACTCAAAGGATCTTCGATGAAATTTATCAGGCTCTCAAAGATCCTTATTCGGAACAGCCGGACCTTGAAAAGTGGGCCCAAAAGAGACCGGAGTGGGCCGAAAACCAACCAGGCTCCTCGACACTGTCTTGTAGCTCTTGATCAGATTTGAGGCCTTCCGGATATAGACCACAAGACTTTCCTTAAATCGGAAATGGGTGTGGCCTGGAAGGAAAGAGTGAAGGCCATACTCTCTCACTAAGGATCTGCCTTGAACTGATCCCAATCCAAATTTGAGGGATCCTATGTTTTTAGAAACAACCAAGGATCCATAAAGGGCATCCCAGATCGCCAAAGACACTCCATAATTTTTATTAAAGTGATCTGGATCACTGGAGTGATGAAGCTGATGCTGAACAGGACTGATAAAAATTCGCTCTAAAAAGGGTCCAAATTTCAAAGGAATGTGAGAGTGCCTTAGGTTAGCTCCCAAAAAGTTAAACAGGTACCCAAAACCATTCACACCGAGAAGAGTCCAAAGGTTCAACGACGACTCGAAGAGATAGACGAACAGTCCGGCCGAAACCCCTATGGAGAGAGAGTTTCTAAGAACAGCGATGGAAACCTCAATGGGATGGGTTCGATAGAGAGTGAATGGAGTCAAAACTTTAGCTGAATGGTGAACAGAGTGAAGATTCCATAGAAAGGGAACTTTATGCATCAAGAGGTGATGAATAAACCGAAGACCGTCATCCCAGACAAAACTAAAAAGAGTAAAGGAAACAATCGCAAAGGCCGTTGGCTCAAGAGATAAAAAATCTCCTGTGAGTTGAACCATGGCATTTGAGAGAAAACGAGAAATGTGAAAGCTAAAGTCGAGCAAGGGAATAAGAAGGAGCCCTTTGATAAAAAAGTTGGACACAAAGAGCAGATAATCCCTCTTTGTCGATCGATTCCACCAGTACTTACGATTAAAAAGGAGCCGAAGAGATTTTGAAACTCCCCTTTTCGATCCGAACTGAATCATCGCCCAGAAGAAGAGGAGAAGAATCGAAGCCAAAATGTTCCAAATAAAAAGTCTTGAGCCAGCCTCCTGCCACTGTCCGAGAAACTCAAGGCTCAGACTCGATAGAGCCTCAAAATTCATATCTGACCCCCGCCTGGAAGGCCTGCGGTTTTCCTGGCCGGTAACCAAAAGGTCTCGCCGCTACGGCATACTCCCGACCTAAGAGATTGTCCGCTTTAAAGAGGACGGCCAAAGACTTGTTTACTTGATACTTCCCTGACCAGTCAAGAATTCCAAAAGCGCGAATCTCCTCCCGATCAACGGGATCACTTTGGTCATAGACTTTCGATTGATAAACAAAAATAAAGTCCTGGGTCCACTTTCTCCACTCCGTTCCGAGACTGAGAGAGTACTGAACCTCAGGAATGTAGGGCAGCGGATCTCCTGAGCTCACATTGGAGCCCCACTCCGTCGA
>Ga0100403_1002932_pt1 | contig 13038 bp, 10 predicted proteins | sample CryGeymet201501t_FD_83663 | JGI IMG/M metagenome (GOLD analysis project Ga0100403, IMG submission 83663) | Groundwater microbial communities from Crystal Geyser aquifers in Utah, USA - Crystal Geyser metaG 2015-01t | ecosystem: Environmental > Aquatic > Deep subsurface > Groundwater | place...
AGCATCTGCGCGGTGCGCGCGCGCGGTCCGAGGACGCCGATGTAGCGCGCGCGCGACGCGAGGAGCATCGCGAGCACGTCGCGATCGCGATCGTACTGGTGGTTCATGACGACGGCCGCGGCGCGATCGCTCGCGTCGACGCGCGCGCGAAGCTCGTGGAGCGACTCCGTCACGAGGTCGTCGGCGCGGACGCGCGATGCGAGGCGCGCGCGGCGTGCGCACACCGCCACGTCCCAACCGACGACGCGCGCGAGATCGATCACGGGCGCCGCGTCGTGCCCCGCGCCGAACACGAAGAGGCGCGGCGGCGGCCGCACGATCTCGACGAGCGCGTCGATCGTTCCCTCCGCGAGCTCGTACCGCCGTGTGGTCGTGCGCGTCGCGGTGCACAGATCGCGCTCGATGTGCTCGAACGCTTCGTCGCCCATCGGCGTTCGCTCGACGCCGCGCGCGCCCGCGAAGACGCGCGCTCCGATCGGCGTCGCCGCGGACGTCGTGCGAAACACGGTGGCCATCGCCCCGCGCGCTTGTTCTTCGAGGCAGCGCGCGACGAAGCGGAGCGCGTTCGACTCGCCGCGCTCGAGGAGCACGTCGATCGCGCCGCCGCACCCGAGGCCGTAGCCGTCGCTGGCGTCGTACGTCACGAGCGCCGGCCCGACGCGCGTGCGCCACCAACCTTTGCGCACGACGTCGTCCTCGAGGCAGCCGCCGCTCACCGAGCCGGCCATCCATCGCTCCTCGCCGACGATCATCCGCGCGCCTTCGCGCCGGTACGCCGAGCCGCGCACGCCGACGACCGTGGCGACGACGAACGGCGCGCCCTCCAGCCGAGCCGCCGCGGATACGAGCGCGCGAAGATCGCTCATCGTCCTCTCACAAGAGCGCGTCGAGCGTGATCGGCAGCTCGCGCAAGCGCCTGCCGGTAGCGTGGAAGACCGCGTTGGCGATCGCCGCGCCGACGCCGACGATCCCGATCTCGCCCATCCCCTTGGCGCCGATCTCGTTCACGTACGGATCGTCCTCGTCGATCATGATGACGTCGATCGGTGGCACGTCGGCGTTCACCGGCAGGTGGTACGTGACGAGATCGCGCGTGACGAGGCGCCCGGTGCGCGGATCGCGCACGGTCTTCTCTTGTAGCGCCAGGCCGATTCCCCACACGACGCCGCCGATGAGCTGGCTCCGCGCGGTCCGCCGGTTCAGCACCTTGCCGCACGCGAACGCGCCGACGGCGCGGCTCACGCGCACGGTGCCGAGATCCTCGTCGACGCGCACCTCGATCATCTGCACGCCGAACGAGTGGCACGAGAACGCCTTGCGCTCCTCCTTCTCCTTCAGATCGATCTTCGCGACGATCTCGCGGCCGAGCCGTCCGACGATCGCCGCGTAGTCCTCGTGCTTCGAGGCGTCGCGCGTCGACACGAGCACGCCGTCGCGCGCGTCGACGTCGCGCGGATCGAGCCCGGCGAGCGGCGATCGCGCGTCGATGATCGCGGCGCGGACGATCTCGTCGCGCGCCGCGTCGCACGCCTTCTTGACCGCGGACCCCGCGCTCGACGCCGTCATTGATCCTGCCGAGATCGGCGCCTCCGGATACGCCGTGTCGCCGAGCTCGAAGTCGACGCGATCGACCGGCAGCCCGAGCGCCTCCGCTGCGATCTGCGTCATGATCGTGTACGTGCCCATGCCGATGTCCTGCGTGCCGCACGACACGCGCGCGCGCCCGTCGGCGCGGATCGCGACGGACGCCGACGCGCCTTGCTGCCGCGCCGGGTACGTCGCCGTCGCCATTCCCCAGCCGACGAGCGTGCGCCCGTCGCGCATCGATCGCGGCGCGCGCGGACGCCTCGCCCACCCGAAGCGGTTCGCCGCCTGCTCGTAACAGGCGCGCAGCGACTTGCTCGAGTACGGCTTGTTCTCTTCGAGATCCGTCTCCGCGTAGCTCGCGAGCGCGAGATCGAGCGGGTCCATGTCGAGCGCGTACGACAGCTCGTCCATCGCCGATCCGAGCGCGAACGATCCGGTCGCTTCGCCCGGCGCGCGCATGAACGTCGGCGTGCCGACGTCGAGGCGCACGAGGCGATGCGAGGTCCTCACGTTCGCGCACGCGAAGAGCATCCGTGACGAGTACGCCGCCGGCTCCATGAACTCGTCGAAGCGCGACGTGTACGAGAGGACCTCGTGCTTCACCGCGACGAGCGACCCGTCGTGGCGCGCGCCGACGCTCGTGCGTTGCACTGTGCGCGGGCGGTGGCCGACGAACGCGAACATCTCATCGCGCGTGACGACGAGCTTCACCGCGCGCCGCGTGACCTTCGCGGCCATCGCCGCGATGATGACGTGCGACCAGGGCGATCCTTTGCCGCCGAAGCCGCCGCCGAGAAAACGCGAGATCGTCCGCACGTTCTCCTTCGGGAGCCCGAACACGTCGGCGACGCGCCCTCGCACGCCGAAGACCGACTGCGTCGCGTCGTAGAGCGTGAGGCGATCGCCCTGCCACACGGCGACGGTCGCGTGCGGCTCCATCGGGTTGTGCGTCTCGGGCGCGGTCACGTAGGTCTGCTCGATCTTCACGGGCGCGGTCGCGAGCGCTTCGTCCACGTCGCCGCGGTTCGAGTCGGGCGGCGGCCGCGCGCCCGACGGATGCGGCGTGTACGGCGGGGACGGCTCGCGATCCATCTCGACGTTCGCGATCCAGACCTCGTAGCGCGGCCGCACGAGCTGCGCGGCGTAGCGCGCGCGCTCGAGCGTGTCCGCGACGACAACCGCGATCGGTTGGCCGTCGTAGCGGATCTCGTCGTCTTGGAGCGCCTGCACGATCCGCTGGTTCGGCTCGGCCTTCGCGGCCAAGCCGGGGAGCTTCGGCGCGTTGCGGTGCGTGAGCACCGCGAGCACGCCGAGCGCGCGCTCCGCGTCGCGCACGTCGATCGCGACGACGCGCCCGCGCGCGATCGTGCTCCCGACGATCACCGCGTGGGCGACCGCCGCGACCGGAGTGTCCGCTGCGTACGTCGCCTTGCCCGTCACCTTCGCGACGCCGTCCACGCGCGGGATCGGCGCGCCCGTCTGCGTCTTCATGCGGCGCCTCCGATCTCCGAAAGCGCGCGGACGATCGTGCGCTGCGCGAGCTCGATCTTGAAGACGTTGTGCTTTCGCGGCGCGGCGCCGCGCAGCGCCACGGCGGCTGCCGCGCGGTACGTTTCGAGCGAAGCCGTCTTGCCGACGAGCGCCTGCTACGCCTAGACGCTGCGCCACGGCTTCGTCGCGACGCCGCCGAGCGCGATGCGCGCCGCGCGGATGGTCGTGCCGTCGAGATCGAGCGCGACCGCCGCCGACGCGAGCGCGAAATCGAACGACGCGCGATCGCGCACCTTGAGGTAATGCGATCGCGCCGCGAAGCGCGTCGCCGGAACGTCCACGTACGTCACGAGCTCGCCCTTTCGGAGCGCCGTCTCGATCTCCGGATGCTCGCCCGGCACGACGTGAAAGTCGGCCATGGCGATCGCGCGCGCGCCGCTCGCCGACTGCGTGTGCACGACCGCGTCGAGCGCGAGGAGCGCGACGCACATGTCCGACGGATGCGTCGAGATGCAGCGGCTGCTGCCGCCGAGGATCGCGTGCGTGCGGTTGTACCCGTCTTGCGCCGCGCACCCCGAGCCGGGCTCGCGCTTGTTGCAGTACGAAGCGAGATCGCGAAAGTACGGGCAGCGCGATCGCTGCAGCAAGTTGCCGCCTGTCGTCGCCATGTTCCGAATCTGCGGCGACGCGCCCGCGAGGATGGCTTCGCGCAGGACCGGGAAGCGCTCGCCGACCGCGACGTGGTACGCGAGCGCCGAGTTCGTGACCAGCGCGCCGACACGCAGGCTGCCGTCGGCGCGAAGGTCCATCGTCGCGAGCGGCAGCGTCGAGATGTCGACGAGCGTGTCCTCGCGATCGACGCCGATGCGCTGGTAGTCGACGACGCACGTCCCGCCGGCGATGAACTCGCTGTGCGCGTCGCTGCCGAGCGTCACCGCGTGGCCGACGTCGTTCGTCGTCGCGATCGCGTACGGCAGCATCACGCGCCTCGCGCGCGGCGGATCGCCGCCACGATGTTGGGGTACGCGCCACAGCGGCAGATGTTGCCGCTCATCAGGTCGCGCACGTCGTCGTCGGTCTGCGCGTGTCCCTCGGCGAGCAGGCCGACCGCGCTCATGACTTGCCCCGGCGTGCAGAAGCCGCACTGAAAGGCGTCCTCCGCGACGAACGCCGCCTGCATCGGATGCAGCGAATCGCCGCGCGCGAGCCCCTCGATCGTCGTGACGCGCGCCGACTGCACGCGCGCCGCGAGCGTGAGGCACGACAGGACGCGCCGCCCGTCGACGAGCACGGTGCACGCGCCGCACTGTCCCATGTCGCATCCCTTCTTCGTTCCGGTGAGGCCGATGCGCTCGCGGAGCGCGTCGAGCAAGGTCGTGTCGGCGTCGACGCGGACGCGATGATCCGCGCCGTTGACGTGCAAGACGACGACGTCGGAGCCGCGCGCCTCGTCGTGGCCGTCGTGCGCGACGCTCGTGTGCGCGCACCCGTCGAGGAGCGAGAGCGCGAACGCCGAGACGAGCGTCGCGGTCACGATCTCCCGCCGCGTCATCCGTATCTCGGTGCTCGCGATCGTGCAGAGCGCGCCTTCGAGCGCGTTCGCGATCGCCACGGACAAATCGCCATCGGTGCCGCGCGCGAAGCGCGCCTCGCCGTGCTCGTCGAGCACCACGATCGCGGGAGTCGAGATGCGCCGCGCGCGCGCGATCGCCTCCGCGTGCGCGCGCGTCGCCTCGGCGTCGTCGAGCGCCTCCGCCTCGTCGTCCGGGCGTACGCACCAGACGGCGTCGTGCGTGACGACGACGAGCGCCGCGCCGAGCCCCCGCAGCGCCGCGCAAATCGCGCCGGTGGCGCGGTGACCATCGGGTCGCCATCGCTCGACGAGCGCGACGACGACCGGCTGACCTCGCAGCGAGCACAGGACGGATGGATTCGGCATGCGCGCACGACGCGGCTGCAAGCGGTACGCCGCGGCGCGCGCGCCTCGGCGCCACGCGTGCGATGACGACGGTCAATCGATGACGACGAACGACGCGCGCCCGACGAGCTGACCGTCCTCGGTCTCGACGTCGACCGTCCACGATCCGGCGAGGTTCTTCGGCAGCTCTTTGCCGGCGAGCGACGACTGCAGCCGCACGTTGCCTTCTTTCGTCTTCTGTCGCGACGACGCGCCCGTCGTCGCGACGACGACGCCGTCGTGCCGCCAGACGTGATGCAAGCGATCGCCCGATCCGCCCGGCGTGACGACGTCGGTCACCGCGAGGAGCTTCTTGATGACGGACGAGTGGAGCGTCTTCACTTCCATCGCGAGCCGTCCGTCTGCGGTCGTCTCCGGCCCCACGGCTTCGTACGCGATGTGCATCGGCACCGGCGGAATCGCCGCGCGCGCGGCGTACGCGACGCCGACGCTCCCCGCGATGCTCGCGACGATCGCCGCGATCGTCAGCTTGTTCCTGAGCGCGCGCAGCGGCGCGTGCAGCGTCCACACCGCGATCGCCGCGATCCCCGCCGCGCTGAGGAGCGTCGTCAGCGTGCGCGTGTCCGGGAACACCGCCGGGATCACCAGGTTCAGCGAGCCGAAGAGCGTGATCCCGTGAAACGCCGACGCGAGCGCGCGCCACTTCATCAAGTAGCGATCGAAGACGATGTCGAGCGTCGACAGGATCGCGCAGACGCCGAGCAGGACGACGAACCACTCGTTGGCCGCGCCGAACGTCGTCGACTTCCAATAGAAGGGCAGGAGAAAAAACAGCATGCCCTGATACAAATTCTTCAGGACGTACGTCATCACGAAGAAGCGAAAGCGCGTCTTCGATCCCGCGGCGTCGATCGCGTCTTGCGCGCGACCGGAACCGTGCACGCGGAAGAACACCACGACGAGGAGCCACGCGGCGACGACGGTGACCGACAGCCATCGCGCGTGCTCGAACCCCTTCTGCGCGAACGCGACGACGCCGACGCCGAGTGCGAGCGCGTACGCCGAGTGGAGCCACCACAGCTTTCGTCCGTGCTCGCGGAAGAACCGCCGCACCTTCGCGAGGATCGCCCCCGGTCCGGACTCGGCCGCGGCGGCGGGCGGCGCTTGGTACGGATACGGGTTCGACATCATCTCGAAGCTTACAACGCCCGACCGCGGCGGCTTCTTCGAGTATCGTGCAGCACCGCCATGAATCACCGCACCGGCCTCCTTTCGATCCTCGCGACCGTCCCCGTCGTCCTCGCCGCGTCGTGCGCCTGCAACGAAGCTCCGCCGCCGAACGTGGCGAAAGTCGTTCCGAGCGCGAGCGCGAGCGTCGTTCCGAGCGCATCCGCAGCTCCGCCGGGTCCGAGCATGCCGCAGTTTGGCTATCCCGCGACGCGAAGGGACAACTTCTCGGAGGTCCTGCACGGCGTCGAGGTCGCGGACCCGTACCGCTGGCTCGAGGACGCAAAGTCGCCCGAGGTCCAAGGGTGGATGAAGGCGGAGGACGATTTCGCGCGCGCGCGCCTCGCGGCGCTCCCGGGCCGCGACAAGCTCGTCCAACGCAACAAGGAGCTTTTCTACATCGAGGCGATGGGGATCCCGCATCGCTACGGCTCGCGCTACTTCTTCCAGAAGCGCGACGCGAAGAGCGAGAAATGGGTCGTCTACGCGCGCGAGGGGAAGCACGGCGCCGACAAAGCGATCCTCGATCCGAACACGTGGTCGCAAGACGGGAGCGTGTCGCTCCGCGGATGGAAGCCGTCGTGGGACGGCAAGAAGGTCGTCTACAAGGTCAACGCGAACAACTCGGACGAGTCGACGCTCAAGGTGCTCGACGTCGCGACCGGAAAGACGTCGGACATCGACGTCATCCCCGGCGGCAAATACGCGAGCCCCGATTGGACGCCGAAGGGCGACGGCTTTTATTACACGTGGCTCCCGACCGATCCGAGCATCTCGACCGCGGACCGCCCCGGCTTCGCCGACATGCGCTTCCACAAGCTCGGCGACGATCCGAAGAACGACGTGCTCGTTCACGAGCGGACGGGCGACGCGAAGACGTTCCTCAACACCGAGCTGTCGCGCGACGGCCGCTGGCTCTTCGCGAACATCGAGCACGGCTGGAGCGGAACGGACGTCTTTTATCAGGACCTCAAAGAGAAGGCGCCGCGCAAGTGGAAGCAGCTCGCGGAGGCGAAGGACGGAATCTTCGACGTCACCGCGTACAAGGATCGCTTCTACGTCAAGACGAACTCCGGGGCCGCGAAGTGGCGCGTCTTCCGCGTCGACGCGGCGAACCCGGCGCGCGACAAGTGGATCGAGATCGTCCCCGAGCGCAAAGACGCGACGCTCACGAGCATGAGCATCGTCGGCGGGAAGCTCTCGCTCGGTTACTTGAAAGACGTCGTCAGCAAAGTGGAGATCCACGAGCTCGACGGAAAGCTCGTGCGCGAGATCGATTTGCCCGGCCTCGGCAGCAGCGGCGCTCTGTCGGGCGATGAAGACGACGACGAGGCGTACTACTCGTACGACTCGTTCACGCAGCCGGCGATCATCTTCGAGACGAGCGTGAAGACCGGCGCGAAGAAGACTTGGTACGAGCTCAAAGTGCCGGTCGACACGACGAAGTACACCGTCGACCAAGAGAAGTTCCAATCGAAAGACGGCGCGACGGTCCCGATGTTCGTCATTCATGCGAAGGACATGAAGAAGGACGGGAGCGCGCCGACGATCCTCTACGGCTACGGCGGCTTCCAACAGGCGCAGACGCCCGGCTTCCGCGCGTCGATCTATCCGTGGCTCGAAGCGGGCGGCGTGTACGTCGTCGCGAACCTGCGCGGCGGGAGCGAGTACGGCGAAGAGTGGCATCAGCAAGGCGCGCGACGTCAGAAGCAGCACGTCTTCGACGACGTGATCGCGGCGGCCGAGACGCTCGTCAAGCTCGGCTACACGCGCCCCGAGAAGCTCGCGATCCGCGGCGGCTCGAACGGCGGCTTGCTCGTCGGTGCGGCGATTACGCAGCGTCCGGATCTTTTCCGCGTCGGACTCTGCGCGGTGCCGCTTCTCGACATGGTGCGATACCACCGGTTCGGATCGGGGCGCACGTGGATCGAGGAGTACGGCAGCGCCGACGACGCCGAGGACTTCAAGGCGATCTACGCGTACTCGCCCTACCACCACGTCACGCGCGGGACGAAGTACCCCTCGCTGCTCCTCTTGAGCGCGGACAACGACGACCGCGTCGATCCGATGCACGCGAGGAAGTTCGCCGCGGCGATGCAAGCGTCGTCCACAGGCGGTGTCGTGCTTCTTCGCATCGAGCAGCACGCCGGACACGGCGGCGCGGACTTGGTGCGCGAGTGGGTGGAGAAGCTCGCCGACGAGTACGCGTTCGCGCTTAACGAGATGCGCTGAGGCGGACGAGCCGCGCGTGAAACGCGCTAAGCGCTGCGCCGAAGCTCGGCTGGGAGAATGACGACGACCGGCGCAGGACCGTTCACATCGTCGTCCGTCTCGTCGAGCTCTTCGCGGTCGAGGCGATCGAGCCCGACATACTCGTCGCGCGCGACAGCCACGTCATAGAGCGCGGCAACCGCGTTCGGGATCGCGAACACGCCGGACGACGGACGCTCCTCGCGCTTCGGCGCGCGCGGAGTGATCGACTTTTGTACACCTGCCTTCGAGGCACCCATGCGCGTTGGATAAGCAATCGGCGATCCACCTTGGGTGCATGATGCACGCTCTTGTTTTTCCACGGTGATGGTGGGTGCCGAGTCGGCGCTGTGCGCGTTCCTGCACACAGCGGCGCGTGCGTGCGTCGACGTCGAGGCGCCGCGCGATCGATCGCGGCGTTCGACGCGACGCGAGAACTGCGTTCGCGTGTGCATCCAAAATTCTCTTCGGTCGAAATGACGCGGTCGTGTCTGCGCGTTTCTGCTGGATTTCTGTTGCTACGCGCATAGGGTGTCGCGCGGCTCAGTCACGTCTTCCTCAGCGCAGGGGCATCAAACATGAAGAGTTCGGTTGCATCGGTTCTCGGTATGTTCGTGGTCATTGGTTACGCCGCGTCGACGAGCCTCAGCGGCTGCGCCGCCACGGCGAAGAGCGGCTTCGACGACGACGCCGGCACCGGCGACGACGGCGGCGTGTCCGGCCCCCACGACGGCGGGAAGAAGGACGGCAGCAGCTCGGGCGGCGACAGCGGGTCGACCGGCAACGACAGCGGCTCGACGGGCGGCGGCGACTGCACCGCGTTCTGCATGAAGGAGTCGATGGTGACGGGCTGCCCCGCGCAGGCGCAGTGCGAGACGAACTGTCAGAACAGCACGAACCAAGTTCCGGCCAACTGCATGTCGCAGTGGAGCGCGGTGTTGCAGTGCGCGTCGACGACGGGAACGATCTCGAGCTGCAACTCGATGGGCCAGGCGCAGATCAGCGGCTGCACCAGCCAGATCCAAGCGCTCACGACGTGTGTGCAGGGCGGCACCGGCAACGACGGCGGAACGATGATGAGCTGTGGCCTTCAGTCGTCGAAGCCCGCGTGCAACACCTGCCTCGTCCAGAACTGCTGCTCGCAGGCGCAAGCGTGCGCGAACTCGAGCGAGTGCATCGCGCTCCTCAACTGCATCAACGCCTGCGCCATGGGCGACACCGCGTGCGAGAACAACTGCGGCACGCAGCATCAGTCGGGCGTCGCGCCGTACAACGCGGTCGGCATGTGCATGCAGAGCAACTGCACGACGGCGTGCATGTGATCGCGGCGTGACCGAGGCCGCGCGTCTTCTCAGAGGACGCCGGCCTCGGCGCGATCGACGAAGCCGTCGAGCGCTTCGAAGAGGAGCTTGTTGCCGTCCTGCGAATAGCCGGCGAGCTTCTTCTCGCAGGCGGGGACGACGTCGAGGAAACGCTCGACGACCTTCGGGTCGTCGAGCGTTTTCGCGTATTGGCCGAAGCCTTCGAGCTCGAGGTACTTCGCGTTCATCACTTGCTCGAACTGCCGCCGCATCGGCACGGCGAGCATCGGCTTTCGCATGTAGACGGCCTCGCCCATCAGCGTGAAGCCGCCGCCGGCGATGACCGCGCGCGACGACGCGAGATCGTCGATGAAGCCGTCTTCGCTGAACGGCATGAAGCGCAGGTTGCCTTCGCGCTCTTCGCTCTTGATGCCGCGGCGCATGCCGTAGATGCGGCACTCGAGGCCGGTCCTCGCGAGCGTGTCGGCCAGCGACTCGTGGCCCTCCGCGGTTTGGTAGACGAGGAGGTGCTGCCCGGGGCGGATGTTCGCCTTCTCGATCTCGGGGCGGAGGATCGGCGGATACAGGCTCGTGTCCGGCTTGCGGATCGGCGGGCGGAAGAACGTCGTGATGAAGTAGTGATCGCAGAATGGCAGCTTGCCTTTCACGAACGCGCGCGCCGCTTGGAACGCAGGCTCGTCGACCTCGATGATCTCGCGCGCGTGCGTGCAGCGGTTGATGATCTGCATGTTGTCGATCGACAGGACGGGCAAGCGGTGCGTCTTGCCGAAGAGGTACGTCCACGACTCGAAGTCGCTGATGACGAGCTTCGGTTTGAAGTCGGCGATGAGCGCGAAGTAGGCGGCGATGTTCTTCGGCACGCCGGTCGCGCCGGTGAGCGCGTTCGACCAGAGCGTCTTGCCGAGGCGAACGCGGTTCTCCTCCGCGATCATGTGAAGGCCGTGGATGCGGTTCACGCCTTCGAAGCGCTTCGCGAGAAAATCGGTCGCGCGCCCCGAGGCCATGATCGACACCTCGTGCCCGCTCTTCACGAGATGCTCGAGCACGACGCGCGAGCGCATCGCGTGCCCCATTCCTTCGCCGACGACGCCGTAGAGGATCTTCATCGTCTGCGAGTCTATGGCCGGGGGGATTGAACAGGAAGACGGGAAGACGGGAAGGTTGTTGCCCAAACCAACTTCCCGTCTTCCCGTCTTCCTGTAAATCAACCGAGTGCGGCGCGCGGTGTGGTCCGAGACGTTGGGTTACGTAGATGTGCGCGCGGCGTTGCCGCTGCTCGCGCGGTTCGGTGTCGAGCTTCTCCTCGCGGTTCGGCCTTGGGATCTGGACGCGCTCGCAGAGACGTTGCGGGCGTGCGCGGACGCGGGCGTGACGACGTCGGCGTGGCCGATGATCGAGGACGAGCGCGGACGATGGGCGAGCGCGCGCAACGCGGAGGCGTTCCGCGATTTCACGCTGCGCGTGCGCGACGCGGGGGCGCGCGGCGTCGCCATCGATCTCGAGCCGCCGATCGACGACGTGCGCGCGATCATGAGCGGCGTCGGCGGTGCGGCGCGCGTGCTTCGAGGAGGCGTGAGCGCCGCGGCGTTCGCGGCGGCGCGCGCGACGTACGTGGCGATGATCGAATCGCTTCGCGCGGACGGGATCGCGACGACCGCCGCGGTGCTCCCGCACGCGCTCCTCGACGATGGAGAGACGCACGATCGCGGCGCGCGATGGCAGCGCCTCGCCGGAACGCCGGTCGACGGGCCGCGCTTCGACCGGTTCAGCGTGATGCTCTACACGTCCATGGTCGAAGGCTGGTCGCGCGGCGTGCTCGATCGCGCGGACGCACGCGCGGTGCTCGCGGGCGCCTGCCGTCTCACGACCGAGCGCTTCGGCGCGGGCGGCGGCGTTTCGCTCGGCGCGGTCGGCACCGGAGCGTTCGGCGACGAGCCGGTGTACCGCAGCCCCGCCGAGCTGCGCGAAGACGTCGCGATCGCGCGCGCGTGCGGCGTCGAGGACATCGCGCTCTTCGATCTCGGCGGCGTGCTCGCGCGCGCGCCGAGCGAAGCGTGGCTCGCGGCGCTCGTCGAGACCGAAGCGGGCGACGCGCGCCCGCCGAAGTCGCTCCGCGCGCACGCGCTGCGCGCGCTCGTCAGGTGGGCGAAGGGCTGACGGTCAGTCCTCGAGCGACCGCTTCGCGACCTCGGTCGCGGCGTCCGCCGCGAGCAGGTGTGCGAGGTAGACGAGGCCAATCCCGTACGCGACGAGCCCTTTGGTGACGGCGAAGATGACGCGCATTTCGTCCTCCAGCGGTTGAACGTAACTCATCTCTGAGTTACGTAATCCGTACGCTCGATCTCGCCGCCGCGCAACCCGCATCCGCCGCACGCTCTCCGGACGACTCGGACGAGCTCGCGGCCGACGTGCGTCTTCTCTCGGATCTCGTGCGCGAGATGGTGCACGTGCGCGGCGGCGCGCGCGCGCTCGCCGAAGCGAATCGGCTCGAGCGCGCGGCGATCGATCTTCGCGCGGGAAGGCTCGCAGGGGGGCGCGAGGCGATCGCCGATCGCGTCCGTGCGCTCGACGGCGAGACGCTCGCGACGATCGCGCACGCGTTCACGCAGCTCTTTCACTACGCGAACGTCGCCGAGGAGCAGCACCGCGTTCGCGTGCTCCGGCGTCGCGAGCGGGCGGGCGCGGTGGCGGGATCGATCGCGGACGCGTGCGCGCACCTCGCCGCGACGTCGACGGCGGACGCGGTGCGCGCGATCCTCGCGCGCCTGGCGATCATGCCGGTGCTCACCGCGCACCCGACCGAGGCTCGGCGTCGCACGGTCATCGATCATCTGGCCGACGTGTCGGCGGCGCTCGACGCGCTCGACGATCCGCGCTCTGCGGGCGGCGCGCGCGCGCGAACGCTCGCTGCGTTGCGCGAGTCGGTCGCGGCGCTCTACTGCACCGAAGAGGCGCGCGCCGCGCGTCCGCTTCCGTCCGATGAAGTGCGCGCGGGCCTGCACGTGTTCGAGCGGACGCTCTTCGACGTCACGCCGGCGATCGTCCGCGAGCTCGACGAGGGTCTGGCGCGCGCGTTTCCCGGCGAGCGCTTCGACGTCGGGCCGTTCTTGAAGTGGGGCACGTGGATCGGCGGCGATCGCGACGGCAATCCGCACGTCACCGCGGACGTGACGCGCGCGGCGCTCGAGCGGCATCGGTCGCTCGCGATCGGGCGCGCGCTCCGCGACGCGGACGCGCTCGCGC
>Ga0100403_1002937_pt1 | contig 13031 bp, 15 predicted proteins | sample CryGeymet201501t_FD_83663 | JGI IMG/M metagenome (GOLD analysis project Ga0100403, IMG submission 83663) | Groundwater microbial communities from Crystal Geyser aquifers in Utah, USA - Crystal Geyser metaG 2015-01t | ecosystem: Environmental > Aquatic > Deep subsurface > Groundwater | place...
GTGGGTTTTCTCGGTGGTTCCACCCAATTGAGTTTTAACAGAACAAATACATTAATTCAAGAATGATGTCACTCACAAAATTTGAAATTGCCAGGATAATAGGCGTTCGTGCTATGCAATTATCTAATGGTGCCAAGACTACCATTAACACTAAATTGACAAATGTATTAGACATCGCAACTGAAGAATACAGATTACAAAAGATACCTTTCGTGGTAATGAGAAAATTACCAAATGGTGTTGTTATTAAACTTACTACAGGAAGGGTTAATAACAAAAAAACAGAAGTGAAAGAAGAAGATGAGGAAGAAGAATATGGAGAAGAGGAAGATGACAAAGATGACAAAGAAGATGATGAAGAAGGGGATGAAGATGAAGAAGAGGAAGAAGGGGATGAAGAAGAGGAAGAAGGGGATGAAGAAGAAGTTGATGATTATGATGAATATGAAGTTGATTGTGATGTAGAAGAAGATGATTGATATGAAGATTAAGATATATTTTTGTTATTTTTCCTAATAGCAACAACTTTAAAGATAATAAAGGCTAAAAACCATCCCAGAGATATTGAAATTAGTACAATTATTAATATAAGAAGTAACTTGGATATTTTCTTTACTTCGGAAACAATGCCATTAGCTTGGTCTAATAAATTATTAGCTTTATCTAATACTGGTTTAGTTTCTGTCAAAATATTGTTAGCTTTATCTAGGGTAGCATCTGCCTTATCGTTTAATTTATTCAGTTCATCTACTATTTGTTGTAGTTCTTTTATGATACCATCAAGAGACATTTTATTTGACTTGGCAAATAAAATCAAAGACCAAAATAACCATCCTTGATCAATCTAATTATATCAATCACAGGAACCATTCCTACTCCGATTATCCTATCTTCCGAGAAATACATATATATTTCAGATTGACACATATGTGCAAGAATAGAAGATACGTTCCCATGAACAAAACAACCTACTTTATTTCTAGTATCGGGGAATTCCTTATTGATGGATTCTTTATGTTCAGATTTTAATACAGGAGAAGTTCTACCTATATGTAAAGCATAGCAAGTACATTCTCTTTTGTTTTCAGTTTTGACAACGGGAATTAAATCATTCAAAGAAATAGGAACTAATCCTACTTCCTCACCTAATTCTCTAGCACAAGCTGCTTTTGATTCTTCCTTTTCTTTAATACCCCCAGTAACTCCTACTTGAATTTCGTTATGATATAACGGACATAAGATATAATCATCCATATCTATCACTTTTTCTTCGAGCAGAATTGAAAACCCTATTTTCATGTATTTCGGTAGGTATTTAGATATTTTGATGTTTTCTGATTCTCTAATCTCTTGATCTTTAAAGTACCTGAAATATACAGTAATATTACTCATTTATAGTTTGAATGAGATTTCTATTCTAAATCAATTTCTTCAGAAGTTTTCTTTCTCATCATAATTTAATTGGACTTTTAGTTTCTCAGCACATACTTCCGGGTACATAAAACAATACTCTTCCCATGATAAAGAACTCTGCAAAGCTTGATCTGCGACCCATAAAAGAAAATAAACACCTAAATTCAAAGCATGCTGCCAACATACTAAACAACATTTTTGGCTTTCAATGTAAAACTTCTGAGTCATAGCTGGTCGAGAGCATTTATTACCTGATTTTGTATATGCTTGACAACAAGGTAGATTTTTAGGGCCGCAGAGTCGGAAGAGATCTGGATGATCTCTTCTTAATATTCGCAATCTTTCTAATTCCATTAATTTCTCTCTTCTAGCTACTTCTTGTAAATTTCTTAATCTCTTCTTCTTTGTCATTTATTAAAAACGAAAAATTAATGAACTAACTGGATTAATTAACAATGGCAAGATTTCTCACAGATAATGAAATTAATCAAGTTCTCTCTTTTATCGAACCATCCCCTTATCTTCCGGGTGAAATTAGTGAGTCTTTAGTAGATATCAATAGAAAACGTCTAGGAGATCAACTTCGAAAGAAAAAGATATATCCTTGTTTAATACCAAAATTAAGAGAAAAACTTAAAGAAGTATATTATTCATCTCTAATCCAACCTGGAGAGTCTGTAGGTATTTTAACTGCTCAAAGTATTGGAGAAAAACAGACACAGAGTAATTTGAACACTTTTCATAAGGCTGGTTCGTCAGAAAACCAAACAGATACAGTTTCTAGATTTGCTGAGTTTTTGAATGCAACTAAAGAGTCAAAAAACAAAATGTGTATAGTTTATTTTAAGCATTCAACTTCTAATGTTTCTGAACTACGTAAAATGATAGGTCATAGTATTGTAGAACTTAATTTGAGAAAGTTAAGTCGTATGATTACAATTCAAATAGATAAAGAGGATGAAAAATGGTATGATATCTTTGAGGTATTATATGACAACAAGTTCAGGAAATACAGGGATTGTATATCTTTCAATCTAGATGTAGACATGTTATATACTTACAATTTATCTATACAAGAAATAGTAGATAGAATCTATGATGAATATGAGGATATTGGTTGTGTATTTTCTACTGACGACATTGGCAGATTAGATATTTTCGTAAATACAGAGAATATAACACTATCGGAAGAAAAGATAGGATATGTTACGCCAGAAAATATGAAGAAAGTTTATCTTAGGGATGTAGTAAGACCAATACTTGAAAAACTAGTCGTAGCTGGAATAGCTGGTATTCAAGAAGTGTTTTACAATAAACAATTAAAAGAAGGAAAGAATGAGTGGTTTGTAGAAACAAGTGGAAGCAATCTATCCTGCTTATTATCCCATCCTGATGTTGATCAAGAAAGAGTAATTTCAATGAATGCGTGGGATATATATGGAGCATTTGGTGTTGAAGCGACAAGACAATTCATGATTGAACAGTTTGCGAATATTATGTCGGGTATAAACATATGTCATATTATGCTTCTTGTCGATAAAATGACTTTCAGAGGTACTTTATGTTCTATCTCTCGATATACGATGAGAAAAGAAGAAGGTGGACCTCTATCTAGAGCTACATTTGAAGAGACATTAGACAATCTTACCAACGCAGGAGTTTATTCCCAAGTCGAGAATGTAAAGGGGGTGAGTGCTTCTATCATCTGTGGTAAACAAGCGAAGATAGGAACCGGATTATGTTCGATTAAAATGGATTTATCTGTTGTTCCTGAAAGTGATGATTGTGAACCTGTACTTTCAGATGTAGTAATTGAAGAATGAAAGAGATAAAATGAAAAATATAACATGATGTAAGTTTACATCATGTTACCCCCATTAAGCAATAATATTCTTGCTAATATCATCATGTATGCATTTGGGTTCTTTATTCTCTTTCCTTTAGTAGCAGGATGTATAATGTACCATCTGAGTCAAGAAAGAATAGAGCCTGATGAACTTCCTCCTGTAAATTTTGAAGAGGAAGAAAAGAAAGCATATCAACAAGATAGATGGTCTTGTAAAGTATAAAAAGGTATCCAAATTGGATACCTTTTTACAGTTTATCTGATGGCAAGAAAGAATATTATTCATTATGGATGAAAACTTTTTCCTTCAATAAATTTTTCAGATGATTTATTCTCTCACCTTGCTCTAAACTTCTCACGACTTCGACTTGGAAAGAAAGATCTACATCTTCCTTGATATCTACTAAATGATAGAATATATCTCTAATAATTTTTTGTTGCTTAAGTATAGAATCAAAATCTGCACTTTCTATCAGCTTGATATGTTTCACAAATGTATTTAGATATCCTACTTTTCCTTTTAGAATATCTTTCACGTGCAAAGCTGCTGCTCTATCGTGTGCAGCATCACCGAAAGCTATTATTTGATTATTTTTATCTCGTTTACTAAAAAATGGTATTAATCTCTTGAATGCTTTGTATTTCCATTCTTTCAATGGAGTTTTATAGTCAAACTTGTTATCTACTGTTGATATAAATATTACTTCATCTAGCAAGTCTTTACAATCGGGCAAAAAGTTCAAGCATAGATTAAACCATTCTTTTTGTCCATTAGTAATGATATAAACTTGACCATGCTTCTTAGCGATATCTATGCATGATCTTATACTCTCTGAAAGTAAATTAAAGTAACTAGTATCTCCTGTTGTTTGAACATGAGTAGTTGCCATTAGAGTATCATCCCAATCAAATACGGTGATTATCATCTTTCTATTTTATTGAGTGGTTATACTTTTTTCATTTTGGCTATTATAAAACAAATGAATAATAACCTAGCAGCAGAAATGCGAAGATCAGTACCAGGTTTAATGCATCCCAACAATGCTAAACCACAAGTAATCGGACCTTTGAACAATTTAAGTCATGTAACTCAGGGGTTGGATAAACTCGGATTTACTTCAGCTCAAGAACTGCCTAAAAAGTTTGATTGGAGGGATAAATATACTCTTTTACCTCCAACTAACCAAATGTCATGCGGAGATTGTTGGGCTCATTCTTCAACAAATGCTCTTACAGATAAATTCATTATTTTCAAAGATTTAAAAGGTCTGGAGTTAAATCAACTACTTACTACTGTTTGTACATTCAAAAATTGGCAAGGTAATCCTAGTAACGATGAATGCGGAGGTGGATTTCCTTACGTAGCAGGTAAATTCTTTGAAGAAGATGGTGCTACTAATAGTACTTCTTCAGATTGTCCACCTTCATGGGAAGATTATTGTGCTAAAAATAACTGTTCTAACGAACCAGTACAATTACCCGATTGTTCAACTTGGAGTAATTGTATTCTTAACTATAAAGCTAAAAAAGGTAGTACTGTATATCTATCTGTTCAAAAACAAGATGGTACAATTGATGCTGATGCTACAGTCACTAATATCAAACAGGCTCTTCTTAACACAGGACCTGTAGTAGGAACATTCCAAGTAAGAGCAGATTTTCAAATGGGTAATGTAGATCTAACTAAATATGGTGGGTGGAATTATAAATGGAATGCGACAAATGGTATCTATGTGAATGGAAAGTACAACACGGATCTAAATAATGCTTGGAAAAGTGCTTCTAGTCAAGTTAAAGGCTTCGTAACACAAAGTCTTAATACAGATGATCCGACTGATAAATGGGGTGATATAGTTTTAGGTTATCATGCTGTTGAAGTTGTAGGTTGGGATGAAACAGGTTCAACACCTTATTGGATAATCAAAAACAGCTGGGGGACTAGTTGGAATGAAGCAGGTTATTGGAGACATGCAATGTATCCAAATAACATGTACTGTGGATTAGACGTTCCTGATACAAGTACTGCTAGTGTAGTTGGTGGTTGTACTAATTTTGAAGCTGATGTAGGATCAGGTGGGAAAAATGGAACTAAAGTCGGTCCAGCTTCATCTGGTGGGAAAAACAATAAAACAATGTGGATTATTATATTTTCAGTCGCTATAGGACTTGTTTTATTGTTAGCTTTATGGTTCTTCTTTCTTCGTAAGAAAGGTAGAAGAGGTGATGGGTGGTAAAAAATAAGTAAAAGTAAGTTTTGATATGATCATATCAAAACTACAGGAATCCCGTGGAGTACCTTTGACCTAATTGTATGACTTGTGATTGGTACTAGATAGTTTATCAAAAGCATCATTCCAATCTGTGAATAGTTTTTCCATTTTTCTTCTTTTCTCTTTGAGAATTTTATTCACATTATTACCACATAACTTTCTTAATTGATTATACTCTTCGCATACTTTTTCCATACTCCAGATAAGATCATCTACATATTCTCTATGTTCTCCATGTTCTCCATGTTCAGAGTCAAAATTACCAGATTCTAAATGAGAACTTTTGTATTTTTTGGAAAACATTTGGAGTTCTTGATGACTTACTTTACTTTTTCATTTTCTCCACCTTATAAGGATAATTATTATCTTTTAACCAATCTACTACCTCCGAATTCAAATTTTTCAAGGGTTTGTAGTTCCGGTAGTAATATGTAGGCCATTCTAATGCATTATCATATCTTAACCATTTCAAGATGTCTAAATACCCTCCTATTATCGCATCGACATATAAATCAGGATGTAAAACTCGAGATTTATAATATATCTTCTTATCCACAGCCCATTTTAAAATATTCAAATGACCATATCTAGCAGCAAACATTAAAGGTTCTATGGTCCAGACATCAGGATGATTCTCAATCATCCATTCTAGAATATGTAAATGACCATACATCGCTGCAGAAGAACATATTTTACCCAGCATGTGAAAAGAAGATCTATCTATCGTTTCAGCTAAATCAGGAGTGAAAACTAAATTCCATATTTTTAATTCATTTAAGTGTACTCCCTTATCCATTCTATAAAGCCATTTAAGTACATGTAAATTACCTTTTTCAGAAGCTACCAAATACATATGGGTACCTTTATAAAACCAATCTGGGATTCTGTTATATTCCGAACGTAACAAATCAACCAATAAATCATAATTCATCACATCATATCGAATATAATATGGATCAATCGCACCCTCTTCGAGATAGTTGTAATGTGAATAAAGTTTACCTTTCTTTAGCATATATACTAATTTAGTCCTAGGGATATCGAATCTTCGATCTAGATCAGATATAACTTTAATTTCATCAGGAGTGAAAGCTTCGAAATCAGATTTTGTCTCACATTTGAAAACTCTGTTCAATACAAGCAAGATAGATTTTAGTTCATCCTTACATTTAAAGAAATCACCAATATCTACTTTCCTATCCTCACATGATACTTTAAGAGGAGAATACACTCCTAATTCTTCATCAGGTATATTCATTTGTGTAATTTCTTTACTTTTTAACTTACTTTCTCACCAATAAAAAGATATGTTATCACTATCCCAATTAAAAAAATTACATTTAGATGGAATGGAGTATGCAAGAAAAAATACCGGATGGTTTTTTCCTCCAATAGACGAAGTTCAGCAATTACAAGACTCCTTGATACAAAACGCAAGTACTCTAAATGAATTTATGTCAGCTGTTAACCTTTCTAATCCTGTTTTCGGTGCAGCATTTGATGTACCTGAACCTCTGTGTTGTGATTGTTTACTCAAAACAACGCTTCCGCAATACGGGCAAGGATCATTAGGTTGGTTCTTTTTTGTGGGTAATTTTTATCTTCAAGGTACTCCGGCCGCTTATAATTTTACCTTTGTTAGATGTGAAATCGCCCCTCCTGCTACTGTAAAGATAGATAGAAATGAAGCTGTTAGATGGTTCGTATGTGGTGGATATGGTACTTCGGCTCAAGATTGGGTTGTTCTTCCTTATGATTTCATATATATGAAGTATAACCAAACATCTTATTCTACCTTTGCTTTAGTAGGAGGTGGAGGTGAATACATAAGTTCATGTTCTTTTTCAAGTAATCAACCTTTAACATTTGTTTTTACACTTGATTTTAAAGACGTTTCAGGAGTTTCTCATTCTATGAATGCAACTCATGTTACAAGAACACCCCCAATGCAAAATGGAAAGGGTGCCAATGTTAAGTTTGGATTACCTGGATTAGCATCGATGTATTGGTCTTATACTGATATGGATATAGTATGTGTTCTCGATGGAAAGACATATAATGACGGAAAAGGATGGATGGATCATCAGACTTTTAAATTGCAAGGTGTTACTGGTATTTCTCAAGTATTGTATACTGTGATCAAAACTCTCTCAGGAAATAAACCTATAAATTGGACATGGATGTGCATTCAAGATGAACAAGATGGAATACAATACATGATCTCTGCTCCACTACCTAAAGGATATAATGATACTCCTTCTACGTTCAGAGAAGGAGTATATATTACGGGCTTATCTTGCAATGTTTATCATAAAGCTATACCTAGTATTAATGTTACAACACCAATAAAACCTACTTTACAAATAACTGGTGTACAAGAGAGCAACGGACATCCTTATCCAACTGAATACAAAATAGTCTTACCAAGCGGTAAGACTGTGATTTCTAAAGCTGTATATGGTCTTAATTTGTTTAGAAATGCAGGAGGACAAGTAAGTTGCGAATCCCCAGGAGTACTTTTCGATTCGAAAGGTAATGCAATAGGGTATTCTGTTCTTGAGATAAATGGACCATTATCTAATGAAGAAGTAGCGATAAATCAGTTAATCGCATCTGGAGGTTCTAAAACAGATTTATCAGCATTAAAAACAATCTCTAGAGCTCAGAATAATGAACAACCAATATTTAGAATCATGGTAGCATTTCTTATTTTCCTACTTCCTTTTTTCTATATAATTCTATGTTTAATTGTTATATTTCGTCATAAGCAAGGTAAAGATCATAGATTCAAAGTCATGATTAAGATCACTCTATTTATATTGCTTTCTATAGCTTTATTACATGTCTCGATGATGAGAAAGGCTAGTTTTACATGAATTTAGTAAATTTAGGTACCATTTCTTCATTTGTTTTTACATGGCTAATTTAAATTTACACTTGCAAGTGTATTCCATGGTTTTCTCTTGATTAATGAGAATTTTATCCAAGATTTCTTTAATAGTACTAAGTACATTCAGAATCTGTTCATCAACCTTAGTAGACTCGGTTAACTCCTGAGTTTTACTTTCTTGTATCTTTTTCTCCTCTTGCTTTTGTTTGAGAAGAAGTATGTACTTGTCTAGATTACTCATCCTATTTAGAGATGTTGAGTTTAGATATTTAGTCTTGAGACCTCCTAATCGTTCATTTAGAAACATTTCTATTTGAGATGTTCTTCTTTAAGTTTTACTATTTGAGAGGAATTCATCGCCCACCAGTAAAGATGTCGAGTTAACCATTCCGTTATCTGTGTATAACCACGATGAATAGATATCATAAGTATATTTGGGTTAATTGGGCAAACATCTGAGTAACTACCATGTACATCCGGATTTCTCAGCCATTTTAGAACTTCAAATTTACCATTTTCTACTGCAAATTCACATACGTCTTCATTCCAAGGGCATATATCATCTCCGTGTATACTTTTATCTCTGAGGTATTCTAACACATGTAATTGTCCTTTTTGAGCAGCAAGTTTACATGCCCATTCATCCCAAGGGCATATATCATCTCCGTGTATACTTTTATCTCTGAGGTATTTCAGTACATGTAATTGACCTTCTTTAGCTGCGTTATAACAAGATTCAATACCCCAACGGCATATATCATCTCCATGTATATTTTTATTCCTGAGATACTTTAGCATACCCACATTTCCATTTTCTGCAGCTCGAGAGCAAGAAAAATCATCCCAAGGACATATATCATTTCCGTGTACATTTTTATCTCTCAACCACATCAAAGTCTTGAAATTACCATTTGTCACAGCAGTACAGCATGCCCATTCATCCCATGGACATCTACCTTGACCCTTTCCATCATCCTCTCCGTGTATATCCTTATTCCTCATCCATTCTATTAAATTCAAATTACCAGTTTCGACAGCTCTATCGAAAATCCATGTATTCCAAGGGCATAAATCAGGAGTTCCATCAGAATGCTTGTGTATGTTCTTATTTCTGAGATATTCTAATATATCCATTCGGTAATTCTGAATAGCGAATAGATACATACGACACTCAAACCATGGGCAAATACCATGTCCTTTACCATCATCTTCACCATGTATATCCTTATTTCTCATCCACATCATAAGTTCCAAGTTATCAGAAGCACATGCTATAGTATCTGAATCCCAAGGGCATACTATAGCATGTTCCTCAGATCGTAAATAATGTAAAATTTCTGGATTATCATTATATCTAAAAACAGCATACCAACAAGACCATTCATTCCAAGGACATATATCTTCTCCATGTATACTTTCATTCCTCATGTATTTTAACATTTCTAAATCCCCATTTTTGACAGCTGCAGAAAAAGTATTTTCGTTCCAAGGACATATACCTTTACCTTTACCTTTGTCATTCTCTTCCCCATGTATACTTTTATCTCTCATGTATTTCATCATTTCTAAATCACCTCGTTCTGCTGCATTTTCGCATGAACAATAATCCCATGGACATATGTCTTCTTCATGTATACTTCTATCTCTCATATATTTCAACATGTCTAAATCACCTTTTTCTGTTACCATCTCACATGTGAATGTAGTCCAAGGACATATATCATCTCCATGTACATTTTTGTCTCTTAACCACATCAAAGTCTTCAAATCACCTCTTTTACAAACATCAGAGATAACATGATTCCAAGGACATACACCTTGTTTATGTATACTTTCGTCTCGAAGCCATTTTAGCACATGAAGATGTTTACTGCAAAGATTAATTAAATTTTTAATCCAAGGTGATTGTCCTCTTTTCCGTTTAAGTGAGTATGCCCATTTTAGCACAATTAAATTACCTTTTTCACCTGATATATTCATGACGGAATCCACATCAAAAACATCTTCAGGTATATTTTTATATTCAGAGTTAATTAGACTACTCAATCGAGTATATTTCTCATTATTTTCTAAATGTTTAATGCATATCAATCTAATTAATGGTATGTCTAATCGCCTATCAATTTGATTTAATAAGAAAATCTCTTTCTCATCAAAAAGTCCACGAGAAGTATACAAAACCTCTTTATCTGCATCAAATAACTTGCGTAGTATACCTTCCACTAAAGGTAACTCTTCTTGATAGAAATGATTTAATGTTAATTCTTCGTCCACTACAAAACAATTTTCTTTCCTCAAAGGAGAATAAATACCTAATTCTGAATCTGGTAGAAACAACATGTTATTTTTAACCTGATGGGTTAAAAATAAATCAATTCAAAAGAAGAAGGATTTAACGCCGAGATCTACGACGAGATCGTCTGCGTGATTTACGCTTGTTCTTGCTTCCCTTGGGACGACCTGGCTTGCGTTTGGGTCCGGGCTTTTTCTTGCATCCTTTTCTTCCTGTCTTTTTACGTTTATACGGGCATTTCTTCTTTCTGCGACTTCTCTTTCTACGTCTTGATCGACGTTTGCTCTTCTTACTTTTCTTGCTGCGCTTGCTGCGTCGACTTCTCTTTCTACGTCTTGACTTACGCTTGTTCTTGCTTCCTTTAGGGCGTCCTGGTTTACGCTTGGGACCTGTCTTTTTCTTACATCCTCTTCTTCCAGTCTTTTTGCGACCATGAGGACATTCTTTCTTATTACGTCTGCGACTTCTACGTTTGCTGCGTCGCTTGCCGCTTCGTTTTTTACCACTTCGCTTACGTGATCGGCGTTTGCTTCTGCGTTTCTTAGGGCCTGGCTTTTTCTTGCAACCGCCTGATTTCTTAGGACCATGCCTGCAATTCTTACTTCGCTTTCTGCGACGCGACTTCCTCATACTCTTAGGGGGTTTACCCTTCATAACTGACTTACTAGTATATACCCTCCGTCCTTTCTTGGTGTAATAATACTTTCCGTCCTTACCTTTATGGACAACATAATATTTACTACCTACTTTGACATACATTTATTTATACGCCTAAAAGATTTTAAAAGTTTTAATTTTGTTTTACTTTGTTTTGTGATCTTCTTTTTTGCAAGAAACCCCAGCTGGCGATTCTGGGAATTGAAGTAGTTTATCGACTAAGTTAATAGATGATAAAACCATCCTCCGGCAACATTCTCTCGTCACACCGATCATATTTAGAGCATTTTTTCTATTCATACCCTCTAAAACCAGGTTATTATATCTTTCATATTTCCCTCCGAGTACTTTGCCACATGAGAAACAACGAATGGGTTCCATTATGTAGTATCACTGGAGAAATAAAATAAAGATCAATTCGATATTTCTCCAAAGGTCATATATATGGTATTTTCCCTTACTTGTGTGTCTCAATCTTCATTTTAATGCCCATAGCATTCAACTCTTGCACGAGAAGTTTAGCTACATAGGGCATATTAACCATTGAGATTTCATCATGATCACATGCATGACATTGTTTTAGAGAAGATGTAATAATACCACAATTACCACAAATAGGTGCCGAATAAGGATCACTCACTTTACACAGACGTTCTTGTAAGAAACTAGAAGCACCATGTACTATGATCGCATCGCGCTCCATTTCACCAAAGCGTAAACCTCCGTCTCGAGCCCTTCCATTGCTAGGTTGTCTCGTCAATGTTGTGACAGCACCTTTAGATCTCGCGTGGATCTTATTAGAGACCATGTGCTTCAAGCATTGATAATAAGTCGGACCTATAAATATTTTCGCTCTTATTCTCTCACCTGTCATTCCACAATACATAGTTTCCCATCCAAATTTGGATGTCTCTCCATATTTCTCATGACCAAGTTCTTCCAATCTTTCGGCTATTTTATCTGCTACATTTGTACTGTATTTAGTGAAAGGAGTCGCATCACCATATTCACCATCTTGACAACATGCTTTACCCAAAGCGCATTCTAATAACTGATTGATAGTCATTCTGCTCGTAATACACAACGGATTGATGATAATATCGGGCACTATCCCAGTAGATGTAAACGGCATATCTTCCTGAGGGTATAACATTCCTATTGTAGCTTTTTGAGCACTCCTAGCTGCAAATTTATCTCCAATTTCTGGGATTTTACTAGTCCTCATTCTTATCTTTACCATTTTACAATCTTTGAGTGAAACAGGACTATATATCTCATCTACTACTCCTTCTTCACCTTCTCTTGCTACTCTTGAAACATCTCTAAATGTCACTTCACCATTCTTTGTGCATTTACGAAGTATCTTTCCTATCAATACATCTCCTTTTCTGACCTTTGAACCTTTCTTAATTATTCCGTTCTTATCCAAGAGAAAATAATTAGCAGGTTTTCTTCTAAAATAATCGGGATGATCAGGTTTAACCGATGTATTATTCGAAGGAGGTATACATATTATCTCTGAGCTATATGAATCACCTTTTTTCTCAGAATCTTCTAACATTTTGTATTGTGTTAAATGAAACAATCCCCTATCTACAGCAGACTTGTTCATCATAATGCCGTCTTCTTGGTTAAATCCCGAATAAGTTAAAATAGCTACTA
>Ga0100403_1002938_pt1 | contig 13029 bp, 11 predicted proteins | sample CryGeymet201501t_FD_83663 | JGI IMG/M metagenome (GOLD analysis project Ga0100403, IMG submission 83663) | Groundwater microbial communities from Crystal Geyser aquifers in Utah, USA - Crystal Geyser metaG 2015-01t | ecosystem: Environmental > Aquatic > Deep subsurface > Groundwater | place...
AAGAATAGAGTTTAATTTGTGAAAGATTTCCTTCCCACTTTGTTCTGCTTCGGCTAAAGCCTCAGATCGAACAAACTCACTTCGTGAGTTACAGATAAAATAAAAAACTTTTTTTATTTTATCCACATATTTAATTTTTTTTCATTGAGTGTTTGTTAAATGAAAGCGATAATGTATATAAGCAAACCTTTCTCTAAATTGATTTGTTCTTTGGTTCTTTGAGAAAGACTGCGGTCGAATTGTTATCATTAACTTTCACCACAAATAATTTTATGCCAGCAAAAAAGAAGGCTGCAAAGCGAAAGCCAGCTGCTAAAAAAGTAGCAAAGCGAAAGCCAGCAAAGAAGGCTGTCAAGAAAGTAGCAAAGCGAAAGCCAGCTGCTAAGAAGGCCGCTAAGAAAACTGCTAAGCGAAAGCCAGCTGCTAAGAAGGCTACTAAGAAGCGTAAGTAATCTAAACTTCGAGTACTCCGAAAAAAGCCCCTTAGGGGCTTTTTTCGTGTCTATGGAGTTGATCAATAATCATGGTATGCTGGTAGCCATGTCATTTTTGGATAGATTTTTTAAACAATCCTTTGAGAAGGATTTGAAAGAAGCCAAACAGATTATTACGGCTATAAATGCTTTTGAACCGGTTTTAATTGACCTTAAGCCAGTGGAATTGAAGACTAAGACAACTGAATTTAAAAAACGTCTTCAGTCAGGAGAGACGCTGGATGATATTTTGCCAGAAGCTTTTGCCGTGGTTCGGGAGACAGCCAAACGTACTTTAGGAGAGCGTCATTACGACGTGCAGTTGGTTGGTGGGTACATAATGCACAAAGGCAATATTGCCGAGATGAGAACCGGAGAAGGTAAGACCTTGGTAGGGACTCTGCCAGCTTACCTTAATGCTCTTTCTGGTAAAGGCGTCCATGTTGTAACGGTTAATGATTATTTGGCTCAACGCGATAGTGTTTGGATGGGTCAAGTGTATGCCGCTCTCGGGATGTCGGTTGGTGTTATCAATCATAATACTTCATACCTATACGATGCCGAAGCTCGCGCCGAAGGTTCTCCGGCTGACGAAACTCGTGACGAACTCGGTTCCTACAAAATTGTTCATGACTTCTTACGACCATGTTCACGACACGAGGCATACAACGCCGACATTACTTATGGAACCAACAACGAGTTTGGTTTTGATTATTTACGCGACAACATTGAATTTGAAGCGTCTAAAATTCGTCAAAAGCAACACACGTTTGCGATTGTCGATGAAATCGATTCTATTTTAATTGACGAAGCAAGAACACCACTTATTATTTCCGCACCAGTTACAGATACTGAAAATCTATATGAAGTCTTCACTCGAGTAGCGGCTCGCTTGAATAAAGACGAACATTTTATTGTTGATGAAAAACTTAAAGTAGCCACTCTAAATGATGCTGGTATTGAGGCCGCCGAAAAAATGTTAGGTATTGATAATATTTATACTGATAAAGGCATTAAGTACGTTCATCATCTAGAGACAGCGGTTAGAGCTAAGTCTCTTTATACGCGCGATAAGGAATACGTGGTACGGGATGGAGAGGTAGTTATTGTTGATGAGTTTACTGGACGGATGCAGCCGGGCCGACGCTGGAGCGATGGTCTGCACCAAGCGGTAGAAGCGAAAGAAGGAGTAAAGGTACAACAAGAAAGTCGGACCTATGCTTCCGTTACTTACCAGAACTACTTCCGTCTTTATGAGAAACTAACCGGTATGACCGGTACGGCTCTGACTTCGCAAGAAGAATTTTTTTCAGTCTATGGTCTTGATGTGGTTCCAATTCCTACACACCGGCAAGTGCAGCGAATAGATAGAAACGACAAAATCTTCCAAACCGAGAAAGGTAAATTTGAAGCCATCATCCGCAAGGTAAAGGCGGTCAGTGAGACGGGGCAGCCAATTCTTATCGGGACAGCCTCGATTGATAAAAACGAAGAATTGAGCGTTGCTCTCACTAAGGCTGGCGTTAAACATGAAATGCTTAACGCCAAAAACCACGAACGAGAAGCCGAGATTATTGCCGCCGCAGGACGAATCGGGGCAGTAACCCTAGCTACCAACATGGCTGGTCGCGGAGTAGATATTAAATTAGGCGGAGTAGAGGCCACTAAAGAGGAAGCCGAGGCAGTTAAGAGGCTCGGTGGTCTATTTGTGCTTGGTACTGAAAGACACGAAGCTAGGCGTATCGATAATCAGCTGCGTGGTCGTTCCGGCCGCCAAGGTGATCCGGGTGAGACTGAGTTTTATGTATCAATGGAAGACTCGTTGATGCGGGTTTTTGGTGGGGACAGAGTTAAGAGGCTGATGGGTACTTTTGGTATTCCCGAAGACCAACCAATTGAGAATCGTATGATAAGTAAGCAGCTAGAGTCAGCCCAGACTCGGATTGAAGGTTTCCACTTCGATGCTCGTAAACAAGTTTTGGCCTACGATGATGTATTGAACAAACAGAGACAAATTATTTACAATCGTCGTCGAAAATTGTTAGTTGGTGACAGAAAAGATATCGATGCGGCTATTGAAGAAATAATAAAGTTAGATCCTGACACTTTAGCGGCAGCGGTAGATGTCAAAAAGGCCGAGCTAGGCGATGAACGCTGGTACGAAGTGGCTCGCAAATTAATTCTTCAAATGACTGATATAGTTTGGGTTGAGCACCTAGAAGTGATGAACTACACGCGCTCCAGCGTCAATTTGCGTGCTTACGGACAACGCAACCCTCTTACTGAATATCAAAAAGAGGGAACGCGTTTATTTGCTGAAATGCAAGCCGCTACTAAAGAACGAGTAGCTGAAATAATTCCCCACTTAAAACCGGAAGCCGTTGAGAAAGAGGAAGAGTCACTTCGTAAAGAAAGAGAGGTGGCAAAACGAGCCGGTGGTTCGACAACGATTGTTAACAAAGAAGTCGCTCAGGAACAGCGTATTAATACCAATACCTACGGGCGTAATGATTTAGTGTCCATTAAAAAAGGAGAAGAAACCAAACAATTAAAATTCAAGAAGGCTGAATTACTGGTAGCTAATGATGGTTGGACGATTGTTAGAACCCCTCTTAAATAGAATGAGGGTTATATTTAAGAGGGGTTTAAGTTAGGCTGGTCAGCAACAATTACAAAAATTAATATACAATAAATAATATGTATTTCATTTCAAAAATATTGCTCACGGCCTTTTTGCTTTTACTGGTTGAAAAAGTAGTCTCAGGGGTAAGTATAGATGGTCTTTATGTAGCCATCATAGCAGCGATAGTACTGGGGCTTCTTAACGCTGTCGTTCGGCCGGTCTTAGTTATTCTGACCTTACCGATTTCCATTGTCACACTCGGACTATTTATTTTTATTATTAACGCGGGGCTTTTTATGTTCGCCGCTTCTTTCTTAGATGGTTTCTCAGTCAACAGTTTTTGGTCAGCATTATTGGCCTCAATCATGGTTAGTGTCGGTAGTACTATCGGTAATCTTTTTATTCGCAATAAGTAGCCCATATACAGGTCAGACAGTATATGGTATTAGTTAGGCGATATGTTTATTGATGAACTAACAATTAAAGCTAAGGCTGGTAACGGTGGAGATGGCGTAGTACGCTGGCTGCGCCTCAAATTTCGCCCCCAAGCAGGTCCGGCCGGCGGTAATGGTGGTAATGGAGGAGATGTCTATCTTCGGGGTGTTCGTGATTTATCTTTGCTCTCTAAATACACCGGTACAAAGGAATTTAAAGCTCAAAATGGTGAAGCCGGTCGAGCCCTTAGCCAACACGGTAAGGGTAGTAATGACATTTATATTGAAGTACCAATTGGAGCCAAAGTAACAAATTTAGATACTAAACAAGAATTTTACATTGATACAGAAAACCAGACCGAAAAAATACTTCGTGGCGGTCGTGGCGGCTTAGGTAATGAGAATTTTAAATCATCAACCAACCGAGCTCCAGTTGAGCATACTAAAGGTAAGGAGGGTGAGAAGGGGGTTTTCAAAATTGAACTCATGCTCACAGCAGATGTTGGGCTTATCGGGTTACCCAATGCCGGAAAATCGACCCTCCTTAATTTGTTGACTAACGCGCACTCAACTATCGGAGCGTATCCGTTCACTACTGTTGAGCCACACTTAGGAGAGATGTTCGGTTTCATGATAGCTGACATACCAGGATTAATCGAAGGAGCATCCGAAGGAAAAGGTCTGGGGCATAAATTTTTGAAACATATTCAAAAAACAAAAATGCTTTTGCATCTCGTCTCGTTCGATAGTGATGATCCACTACATGATTACGAAACAGTTATTCATGAGCTTGAGTCATTTGATAGGGGACTTTTAGATAAAACCCAGTGGATAATACTCACTAAAAAAGATTTAGCCGACGAAAAAAAGACAGCTGAAATTCAAAAAAGTATTGACAAAATCAACAATCATGTATTTGTGGTGTCTGAAAAATACGTTGAAGATATTAAATATTTACAGGATGAACTAGTCAAATTCTTGAGAAACCAGTGAAGTATTGACATAATTATCTTTCGTTTAATTAAATTTTGGGTTTAACTTGTGCCAAATAACTGAAATGGGTTAGTATAGTTCACTATGAAGACAACTTATAAAGTAACGGTGGGTCTAGAGATACACGCGGAACTTAAAACCGAGAGTAAAATGTTCTGTGATTGTATAAACAACCCCCACCACGACGAAGCCAACACCAATATTTGTCCTGTCTGTACGGCCCAGCCCGGAACTTTGCCAGTAGTTAACATGACTGCTGTGGAAAATGTTTTGAAAGTAGGGAAAGCCCTCGGCTCATCGTTGGCTAGTTTTACAGAATTTGATAGAAAAAATTATTTCTACCCTGACATCCCTAAAGCTTATCAGATTAGTCAGTATCAATTTCCGTTAGTGACGGGTGGTGAGCTCGAAGGAGTAGCTATCACCCGAATACACTTGGAGGAAGATACTGCTAGAAATTTACATGATCAAACGGAGGGGAGTGTAGTTGATTTTAATCGAGCCGGAGTGCCATTGATGGAGCTGGTGACGGAACCAGTTATTCATGATTCTAAGTCGGCTGGCAAATTTGCCAAGGAACTTCAGCTGCTGCTTCGCACCCTCGGAGTTTCTGACGCTAATATGGAAAAAGGGGAGATGCGAGTGGAGGCTAACATATCTATTAGTAGTAGTGACGAGTTGGGTACGAAAGTGGAAGTGAAAAACCTAAACTCTTTTAAGTCAGTTGAATTAGCAATTGAATATGAGATTGGGCGACAGTCACAACTGCTTGAAAGTGGCAGTCAGATTAAACAAGAAACCAGAGGTTGGGATGAGGCAAAATCTAGAACGTTTTCACAAAGAGTTAAGGAGACGGCCAATGATTACCGGTATTTCCCAGACCCTGATATTCCCAAGTACAAATTAGACTCGGTAGAGGAATTTAGTAATTCTCGTTTAAACGAGAAAATGCCGAAACTACCCAATGAAATAAGAGCTGAGTGGGATTTGTTAGAGATAAACAGAGATATTACTGAAGTAATTATAGCTGATAAGGCATTAACAAGATTGATGACCGAAACACTTGTAGAGCTCTCAAATGATAAAAGTATGGCTCGCCTAACAGCCAACTATGTGTCTAGTGATGTCCAAGGTTTATTAAGTGCTGGTAATTTACTACATGACAGAGCTTCAAAAACCTTAGCTAATTTGATCAAAATGTTAAGTACTAATGAGCTTAATTCAAGGGTAGGTAAGGATATACTTTCACAGGTTATTGTGGACGGTAAAGACCCCAAAGAATTGGTTGAAGAGCTAGGACTTAAACAAGAGTCATCACCTGAGGCTCTTTTAGCTTTAGCGGCGGAAATTATTTCAGAAAATGAAGCGGTGGTAGCAGAGTATAAAGCTGGGAAAGAACCTTCTTTGCAGTTTTTGGTAGGTCAAGGTATGAAGAAGACTAAAGGGGCCGCTAATCCTAATGTTTTGCGTGATGTTCTCGTCAAGGAGATAAATAAATAATGTACACACCAGAAGTTGGGGTATACCTTCTCAGGTAAGGTATACTGCTATTAAGTATGAAATCTATCGTAGTAGACGGTAAAGAATTTGTTAAAGCGTCGGTAGCGGCCAAAGAGCACGGTTATACCAATGATTATATCGGGCAACTTTGTCGAGCCAGTAAAGTCGAGGCTGAATTAGTGGGTCGGACTTGGTATGTTTGTATTGAGTCACTTTTGAAACACCGAAAAGGTAGATATAGGAGTAGTCAAAAAAAGACTAAAGAAGAAATGAAAAAAGTTTTGGCTGCAGTGGAGACTCCTCAAGGACCAGATTTCCCGAGATACTACAATCGATTAGTCTCAAATACAAACATTGAGTACACACCAGATGATACTGTGGATCTTATTCCTGCACCCAAGAAAATAGTAGTTGAATCTGAGGAAGAAATTGCTGAAAAACCCCAAGAATTAGAGGTTATTACAGCGGGTAAAAATGAAGAGGAGTATTATTTAGATACGGTTTATGATGAGAAGCCTAAAAGTGGTATCTTAACGATTGTGGAGGACGAGACAGAAGCGCCGGTGGAACTTGGGCAGATCCCCGCTACTGTAAATGTACACTTGGTTGACTCAAAGCCTACAAAAACTGAGAGAATAGTCCATCATATTGAAAGTCAGAAAAAACAACCCAAATTAAGGGGGGTTAATGAGGCAGCCTCAACTCATAGGTCAAAGAAAGAATTGCATACTGTCCAACCATCAGTCCACCAATCTCACGCGTCGGCAATACCAAGCATCCTAGCACCACTATCAGTTTCGTTGTTAGCTGGCTTGGCAGTAGCCATGCTTATGGTTGGGCTATCGTGGCAGTTTCAGTCAGACGACAGCGGCCATAGTGAGACATACAAGGTAAATATGTCTTCTCTGATGCATCAAAAACGTTGAAAAATAGTATTTTCTCGTTTAAACGAGAAAATACTAAGCCATCATTTATCAAAAGTGATTTCCATGAATACAAAAACCTAGCGCTATAGCGCTAGGTTTTTTGTCTGGCTTTGACTGGATCTGGGAATACACAGGTCGGTCCTGGGGAGACATAATTGCACTCTATGCTCGATAGTTTCTAGATAGTTTTAAGGATTTAGCTCCACCGATTTTGGCTATATTTAAGAAAATTCTCTGTCTGGGTTCGTCCATCGAAGATCATATTCATTTCCATGTTTCAGCTCTGAGTATTCGGCGACGAACTGGTAAATCGCTACTTATGAAGATAAAGCTGATAGATTTTCCGACAGCTATTTTTTGTCCCCAGTTTCTTCAAATTAATAAAAAAAACATCCGAAATAGCTATAGAATATATATATATCACGCCTGTACAGCATGAGCCAACAAGTAACAATAAACGGAAAAAAATTTGAACCCAGCGCTGCCTTAGCGCGGCAGTTTGGATACTCGATGGATTACGTATCGAGGTTGGCTAGAGAGGGGAAAGTTGAGGCTACCCGAGTTGGTCGACAATGGTTTGTGGAGGCTCTTTCTCTAAAAAATTTCGTTGAAGAAATTTCTAAACAAAAAGAGGCCAATCGAGAGCAACTAAGAATCGAGAGAAGGCTAGAGTTAGTCTCAAGTAACAGCGCCACAAATACGACCAACAAAACAAGTAGGGCAACTGCCAGTACTTACGGAGTGGTAATTCCCAGTTCACTAGAGACTGCTAGTGGTTTTCGAAAATATTTTGATATTACTCTGGCCGCAGTCGGTACGACTTTAGTGTTGGTAGCAGGGTTGTTATCGGCAGCAGTTATTAACCCTAGTGATTTTTTGAGCTTTTTCCCCCGCTTGGATACTGAGTTGGTATCTAATAGTTTTTCTGGCCAGAAAAACTCAGATGTCACCGCTGGAGCTCTTGGTTCGTGGTTGGAGTATTCAGAAACTAGCCAAGTTTCAGTAGTTGGAAAAGAAGATACTCCAGCAGTTCCATCAGAGGGAATAACTGTGTTTGATGAAAAAAAATCGCCGACAGAGCTGGAAAACATCAGGGCGTCTTTTTCTGATGAGGTCGAAATTAATTTTACTGGTGAAGATACTGGTGTTATTACGCCGGTATTCTTAAAGCATAAAGGTGATGACTATCAATTTCTGATGGTACCTATTCCCGATGCCTCGTGAGTAACGTTTTGCTGGCCTAACCTAATTTGGTCCGCAAAACGTTGTCCGTGAGGCGAAACAGGACAACAACATTATTAGCTCAATTAAAAAATTTATGAGCATAAAACAACATTTACAAGATGCCACACTGGAGTTCACTAGAGCTTTGGCTGTTGGCGCCCTCATTGGCGCGATGCTGATGATAATCTATCTGGCTTTTGAGCCGGTTATTAGTCGAGCCATAACTGACCAGTTTGAGGTAACTCAAGAAATTACCGGTGAAATTTCCTTTGCTACTCCAGCCGCAAATGTCACCATGTCCCCGTCACTACCCAGTCTTACCGGTGGTACGTCTACCGGCGCCACCCAAGTAGTAGTATCAAGCAACTCAATTACCGGCTACACGATGGACATTTATTTCAGTTCATCAACCGCCATGAACCAAAGAACAGGTACTAGTTCGATTCCAAACTTTGCGTCAACTACAGTGCCAAACTTTACCTTCTTTGCGTCAGCTAACTCAGCCGCCTTCGGGTATTCAGTTGAGGCGTCATCTACGACTGATATAGACCCGTCATTCCTTGACAACGGTTCAGCATGTAACACCGGTAGTGGTGATACGGCTGACCGATGCTGGTTGAGTCCAACCAGCACTGCTCCTGGGGAGAGAATTATTAGTCGAGACACTATTCCCCCTACCTCAGGCGCAACGACGACCATCAAGTTTCAATTGATAGTTAGTCCGAATCCGAGTCCATCTATTCCAGCTGACTTCTACACAGCCACCGCTACTCTGACTGCCCTTAACAAATAATGCTTATGGCAACACTTATTCGTCCAATCAACGTAGGGCTATGGGTGATGCTAATACTGACTCTTTTTGTGCACTCTGTGCCAGTAACGATGGCACAAGAAATCACTAGAGAATCAGTGGGAGCAGGTGACTATGGAGATTTTGTGGTTGGACCGGGTAAGGTGGAATTACCACTCAATCCAGGCGAATCACGCACCATCGAGATGTTGGTGACGAATCGTCTGGGCGAGCCACGAGTCTTCAATATCGAAGTGGAAGACGCGGCTGGTACGGATGACTTAGCAAGACCAATAGTGCTTTTAGGAGATGATACCGGTCCTTACACACTGAAGGATTATATTCATTTTCCAGAAACAAGCTTTGTCTTGGAGGCGGGTGTGCGAGCGCGTATACCAGTGACGATAACTCTGCCGGAAGATGCTGAACCAGGCGGTCGTTATGGTAGCGTGTTAGTTACGACTACCACTGTAAAAGACGACAGTCGTCTTTCTTCCGAAGCTCGGCCGTCTTCAGCTATTATCACCAGAATCGGAACGCTATTCTTCATTACTACCCCTGGAGAGGTGGAAGTGGAAGGTGAGCTTGAAGACTTCGCTACCATTCCTGACAAAAAATTCTTCACCAAAGGACCGATTAGTTTTGCGGCTATCTTTCGTAACACTGGTTCGGTGCACCTCAACCCATACGGAACTGTCTCCGTCACCAACATGCTGGGTGAGGAGGTTGGATTTATCGACCTTGATCCTTGGTACGCCATGCCTCAATCATTGCGTTATCGAGAAATTAATTGGGAACGAGAGTTTCTATTCGGGCGCTATCAGGCCACCCTCGAAATCAATCGTGGCTATAACGATGAGGTAGACACAGCTACGGTTAGTTTTTGGGTGATACCTATCAAGTTAATCATTCCAGCTATCGGCGGCTTGGTCTTGCTGCTGCTCTTTATCCGGTACATCGTTACTCGATTTGAGTTTAAGCGTAAACAATCTTAAAAAATCATGCGCTTAGTTAGCTCTTCTATTATCACAACTATAACTGTGGCATCAATTGTGACGTTAATTTACGTACAGGCCGTTAATGCGCAAGTGATGCAGAGTGCTAGTTATCAGATAGAGAGCGACAGCATTAATGTTGGTGGTGGCTTGGCTTCCTCAACCACTTATGTTCTTGAAGATACAGTGGGCGAGCAAGCGACCGGAGAATCCAGTAGTGGTTCTTATAACCTAAAAGCCGGATATCAGCAGATGCTAGAAGTTTATCTGGCTATTACGGCCGCGGCAGACGTCACTATGAGTCAAACCATCGGCGGAGTGTCAGGCGGAAATGCTACTGGTTCTACTATGGTTACGGTGACCACTGACAGTCGGGCTGGGTATCAGCTTAGTATCAACGCTCTCAATAGTCCGGCCATGCAGGATGGAGCCAACACGATTGCTGATTATGTACCGAGTGGCGACCCTGACTTTACGTTTACTACAGGAGCCAGTGATTCACACTTTGGTTATTCACCGGAAGGGAGCGATATAGTCAGTCGCTTTCGGGACCTAGCGGGTAGTTGTAATTCTGGTTCTGGAGATACGGCCGATGCTTGTTGGGATGGCATGAGTACCAGTCCGTCAGTGATAGCAGAAAGTAATGATGCTAATCATCCCTCTGGTACCGATACCACCATTAAATTCCAAGTTGGGGTGGGTGGCAGCGCCAACCAAGTGCCCGGCACCTACGTGGCTACCACCACTTTGACCCTCATCGCTCTATGATTAGAAATTTAGTAATCGTAATAATGGCTTTAGTGGCCGTTCCCACGTTAGCGTTGGCGATTACTAATGACTTCACAGTGACGCAGCAAATTGGATCCGACACCACCCCGCCAACCGTGCCGACCGCTTTGGTAACCACACCAGTAGCCACCACTCAGATTGACTTAACTTGGGGAGCTTCCACTGATGTAGATAGTTCGGTCGCTGGGTATCAGGTGTTTCGTGACAGTGTTCAGATTGCTACGACCACCCTACTTAGCTACAGCGATACCGGACTATCAGCCAGTACCAGCTACGATTACAACGTAAGTGCGTACGACTTGTTCTTTAACATCTCAGGCAGAAGCGCAACCAGTAGCACGACGACACTACCGATAGTAGCTACGACGACACCAACTACTACTCCAACCAGCGGTGGCGGCGGTTCACAAAACGAGCTCAGGCCAATTGACTTAGCTATCGAAGGAGTGCAGGTAGAGGTAACAGATACAACCGCTGTAATCTCTTTTGAGACATCAGCTTATGCTGTCTCTTCGGTTCGTTATGGCCTAAGTCCACAGTATGAGCTAGGTAGTACCGCTAGTGATATATATCGCCAGCAACATCTGTCCAAGCTCTCGTCTTTGGAATCTGGAAGTAGATATTACTTTGAGATTATGGTCTCAAATCAGCGAGGGGATGTTGCTTCTTATAAGAGTGATTTCATCACCCAGTCTATTGAGGATTTGGTACCTCCAGAAAACGTGGCCAGATTCCGAGCCAAGATTGAAGGGGATGATGTGCTACTCGATTGGGATATTCCGGCTGCCAATGATTTTGATCGAGTCAGAATCATTGCCAACCGCCAATTCTACCCCAACGATATAGCTGACGGATTGATTGTGTATGACGGAAGAGGAGAATCGTATCGACAGGTGGGTGTTTATCCAGAACATGACCGGATGTACTACACCGCTTTCGCACTTGATACTAACGGCAATCAATCTTCGGGAGCCATCGCCAGCGTTACTTGGGTGGAAGAATCTGAAACCTCAGTAGCCACCTCTACTATTGTCGCGACTAGTTCGAGTGAAGAAATTGCTGAACTATCATTTAGTAATTTGGAATTCATTCAAAATTCTAAAATTCGACACGGGTATCAGTCATTGATTGACCTTGATCCAAATCGGCCGTTTACCATCCGATTACCGTACGACTCAGTCCCCGAACACCTAAAAACCATAACTATAACTCTTAAAGACCCCAGTGATTCTTCTCTAACTTTTGCGTTCCTATTGCGCATCAATAAAGTGAAGTCTCATTATGAAGCCACTATTGGCGCGCTCGGACGCCAAGGTAAATATCCACTTCATTTCTCGTTCTTGGATTTCAAAACCAAGGAAATAGCTAGTTTTGATGGAGTTGTCTCTACAGTTTTCAAATCCGAACAAGCCTATCCTGAGCCAAAACGCACCCTGGTAGAACACTTGTTGTTCATCGCCTCACGATACTGGTGGTGCTGGCTCCTTGTCCTAATTCTTCTCTACATGGCCTATCGGCTCATGACGGAAGAGCGACCAACCAAAGAAAATGTTCTTGAATAAATTTATCAAAAGAATATCAATCATTATCCTGCTGATTATTTCAGGGTTAGTTTTTGGTGGTTCAAGTACTTTTGCTCAAAGCAATTTCAACAAAGAAATTAACTATCAAGGTAAGCTGACCGATTCTACCGGAGCAACAGTAGCTAATGGCACATACAACATGCGCTTTTGGCTATTGAACTCTGATAGCATCGCTACTACCTCAGCCGAATGGACCGAGGAACTCACTGGCACTAATAGAGTGCAAGTGACCAGTGGGCTCTTTTCAGTCATGCTTGGTTCAACCACGGCTCTCACCGGAGTAGATTTCAATCAACCTCTTTATTTAGGGGTAGAAATTGGTGGTACCGGCGGCACCCCAACATGGGATGGGGAAATGAGTCCACGAAAAGTGCTAGGGGCGGTGCCGGCGGCCTTTGAAGCGGAGAACGCCAACACGGTTGGTAAAGTAGCATCGACTTCTTTACTCAGGTCGGACATCGACGATACGGCCGCCGGCCTCTTAACCTTCACCGGTGGTCTCATCAGTAATGCTTCCAGTACACTAGCAAATTTGAACTTCACGACGGCGACTGGTACGACCTTGATAATAAATGGTGAATCCTTCACCGACTTCACCGGCACCGCCCTTGTCAACAACGCCGGCGTGCTCTCCGTCTCTACTTCCTCTCTGGCCGCGTACTTCGCTTCTACCACCGACTTCGACACTTCCGCCGAACT
>Ga0100403_1002939_pt1 | contig 13028 bp, 10 predicted proteins | sample CryGeymet201501t_FD_83663 | JGI IMG/M metagenome (GOLD analysis project Ga0100403, IMG submission 83663) | Groundwater microbial communities from Crystal Geyser aquifers in Utah, USA - Crystal Geyser metaG 2015-01t | ecosystem: Environmental > Aquatic > Deep subsurface > Groundwater | place...
GAAATTAGAGCATACTTCAATAGACACTGCAATGCTATTCAAAGCACACATAACTAATAATCCAAGAATTTGGAATGAAAGTGCAATAAACTTCTATAAGAGAGTTGGAGAACAAATTGTCAGAGGTAAATACAATCTTGGTGTATGTTGTGATGAATTAAAAATTGATAGAAGTAAAATAACTCAACACAGAGCTTTGGGAGATGTAGAACTTACTCATGAAGTTTTCAAAGCTATGCTTGAAATAGAATAGTATGAAAGATAACTTTACACATTTGCATTTGCATTCTAGCTATAGTTTGCTAGATGGCATAGGATTACCAGAACAATATATTGACAGAGCTAAAGAACTTGGACAACCAGGACTTGCAGTGACAGACCATGGAAACATCTCGGCTCATCAAAAATGGTATAAGAAGTGTAACAAAGAAGGTATAACTCCAATACTTGGCTGTGAATTGTATATAGTTGAAAACAAAGAAAAGATAAGAGAAAAAGGATACAAGCACATAACTGTTCTTGTAAAAAATAACAAAGGTTATAAGAACTTGATGAAATTAGTTACAAAGGCATGGTGTGACCAATTTTATTATAAACCAAGAATAACTTTCCAAGATCTATTTGACCATCAAGAAGGATTGATTGTTCTGTCTGGATGTCTTTCTTCTCCTGTGATGAGCATATTGAAAGAAGAAGGAGATGAAGAAAAACTATTGAAAGAAGCAGAAAGAAATTTGCATTTATTCAATGATAATATAAAAGATTTCTATATAGAGTTTCAACCAATTGGATTTGAAGCAGGAGTGCATGCATACAGAAAGCTAATAAAATTATACAATGAAAGATTGAAAAGTCAAGGATTCAAAGGAGTTGTGACAAATGATTGCCACTATGTAATGAAAGACCAGAGCATTTTGCAAGAAATATTACTATGTGTTCAAAGCAAAGACAAGATGGACAATCCTGATAGATGGAAATTTGACCAGGATGACTTCTTTTTGAAAAGCAGACAAGAAATGGAAGACTCTCTAAAGGTTTGTTTTCCAGAACAAAACTTTTCTGATGAATTGGATGAAACAGTAAAAATAACAGAAAGCATTGATTTCAAATTTCCACAAGCAGAGCCAATCAGATATCCAATGCCAGAAGATGAGAAGATAAAATATCTTAAAGAGATGTGTCATCAAGGAATGATAAAGAGAGGATTGTTTCACGATCCAAATGACAATAAACTTCCATATGACAAAGACAAAGAGTTGAAATACAAAGAGAGACTTGATTATGAGTTGGATCTTGTTGTCAAGAAGAACTTTGTTGATTACTTCCTTGTTATTCATGACTTGGTAAAATGGAGCAAAGATAATGGAATTCTTGTTGGTCCTGCTCGTGGATCTGCTGCTGGCTCTTTAGCTTGTTATGCTTTGGCAATAACAGAAGTTGAACCAATCAAGTATGGACTAATCTTTGAAAGATTTATTGATATAAATAGAATGGACTTGCCTGATGTTGATATTGACTTTGAAGACATAAGAAGACCAGAAGTAAAGAAATATCTTGAAGAAAAGTATGGAGAGGACAGAGTTGCAAATCTACCAACCTTTGCAATCTTCCAAGGTAAGTCTGCATTGGATGATGTTGGAAGAGTTTTTAGAATACCATTTTCTGTTATCAATAAAATAAAAGGAGCATTGATAGAAAGATCTGGAGGAGACTCAAGAGCAAGTATGACAATTGAAGATACATTCAATAATGATGTTTTTACATATCCAAAGAAAGCAATGGAAGAGTTTCCAGAACTCAAGCACTCAATTGGTCTTGAAGGACAAGTAAGACAAATTGGACAACATGCTGCTGGTGTTATGATAAGTAATGAACCAATGACAGAATTCTGTGCATTCTATAAGATGAAAGGACACAGAGTTATTAGCATGGAGAAAAAAGATGCAGAAGCAATTGGACTCCTAAAAATTGACTTGCTTGGACTCAGCACTCTTTCTGTTATAAGTAAGTGTGCAAGATTGATAAAAGAAAGAACAAAAAAAGTTATAGATATTTATAATATACCACTAGACGATCCAAAGATTTATAAAGCATTCTGTGCAGGTAAATTGTTTGGTGTGTTTCAATTTGATGGACAAGCAGTGAATCAAGTTAGCAGACAGATACAACCACAAGACTTTGATAGTCTTTCAGCTATTTCTGCTTTGGCTAGACCAGGACCACTCAACTCTGGCAACACAACAGAATACATACAAAGAAAGAATGGAAAGAGTCCAATTACTTATGTGCATCCAGTCATGAAGAATATAACATCAGACTCATATGGAATAGTTATATATCAGGAACAAGTGATGAGAATAATGAGAGAGATTGGAAAGATGTCATGGGAGGACACTTCTGAAATTAGAAAACTTATTTCAAGATCCCAAGGTGTTGAGAAATTCAACACATTCAGAGATAAATTTATTCCAGGAGCATTAGAAACAGGATTGACTCAAGCAGAAGCAGATAAGATTTGGGAAGAGATGTGTTCTTATGGATCTTGGAGTTTCAACAAATCACACTCTGTTAGTTATACAGTGATAAGTTATTGGACACAATGGCTGAAAGTTTATTATCCAATTGAGTTCTATACTAGTATATTGTCTCTGACAGACCAAGATGCAAAGAAGAGAAATATAATGAAGGAGTTTATGAAAGAAGGTTTCAAGATTTATCCAGTAGACATAAATAAAAGCAAACAACACTTCTCTCATGAGAAAGATGGAATAAGAATTGGATTTGGAGATATAAAAGGTATTGGTGATAAGATGGCAGACACAATAGTTGAAAACAAACCATATGAATCTTATGATAACTTTGTTAAGAAGATTGAAGGAAAAAGAGTGCAAACAAAGAAGAAACAAGCATTGATAAACTTGGGAGCATTTGACTCTATTGGATCTTCTGTGAAAGCAATGACATTGTTTGGAGATAAGATTATGGACTTTGAAAAAGAAGAGTTATCATTTGAAGAGCAATTCAAGATATGTCCTTGGGGGATGGACTTTGGTATTGATAAAAAGTGGTTGCCATTCTTAAAAGAACATCCTGAGAAGTTTCCAGAACTTCCAACTCCAATAGCAGAACTAAAAGAAATGGAAGTAAATGAAGATGTAGTTATATATGGAATTGTATATGACAAGAACTTGATAGATGTAAGAGAAACAAGCACGAATAAAGGTAAAGAATTAGCCAAAGATGCAACAAAAATAGTAAAATTAAAGAGTCAAAGAGCAAAACTATTGTTCCAGAAGTCAAAGTATACAAGCATGAAAGGTCTTGCTTGGAAAAAGAAAAAGAATGATTTGGTTGAAGGTTTTGACTATGATATAGAAGAACAGACTCAATTTGCTAAATTTATTATTGAAGATGACACAGACTTTATTACTGCAAGAATAAGTCAGTTGAAATTTCCAGACTATGGCAATCTTATATTTGAGAACACTAGAGCTGATGATGTGCTTCTTCTTAAAGGAAGACTTGGTTCAGGTATACGCATGTTCTTTGTAAATAAAGTGTTAAATTTAAGAGAATATAAAGAAAAACTTGACTTAGAAAACAAAAAGAAGTAAACTATAAACATGGCTATTCCAGTAACAAAAAAAAATAAATACATAAGAATTCACAAAAATGGAAAAAGATATTCAGAACACAGATTGACTATTGAAAGAAAAATAGGAAGAAAACTAAATTCAAAAGAAATTGTTCATCATATAAATGGAGATCCTTCTGATAACAGAATTAAAAATCTTAAAGTTATGAGTCAATCAGAACACATAGCTTTGCATAATGCTGGAAATAAATACACAAAAGGAAGAAAAAGATCTGAAAAAGAAAAGTTAAACTTATCAATTAAAATGTCTGGAAAAAACAATCCATTTTACAAAAAGAAACACTCTAAGAAGTCAAAAGATAAAATGTCTGCTTCTCAAAAGAAATGGAGAATTGGAAGAAAACTTATAGCTTGGAATAAAGGAAAGAAGTGTCCAAGACCTGATATGATTGGAAACCAATTTGCAAGAAAAAACATGAAATTACACAATAACTTTCCAGAAGAGTCAAGGTATTGGCTAGAAGAGACTTGGTGCTGTTGGTGGTGTGGAGAAAACACACCAGATTGTTTGCATCACATTGTAGGAAGAGGAAATAAGCAGTCCAAGGTAGAAAGCTCCATTCTTAATGCTGCTCCTCTCTGCAACCAAAAATGCCACTTAGCACACCATTCTCTTCTCAAGACTGACAAATATGTGGCTCAATTGCTACAGCAAACCTATAAATACTTGATAAATCAAGGATATATACTGAATAGGAATGACAAAGCATTTATGCTGAAGTATGCAAAATACTACAAAGAAAAAGCCAGTTTTGGAGAGACTGGCAACTCATGATGAAGTTAGGAATGCTTGCACAATCCAGTCATACCAATCCTTGTCTTTGACTTCTTCTTGTGGAATTAGTTTTTCTAACTTGTCATGGTCTTCTCTGCACAGAAGAGTTATTTTTGTGTTTCTTTTCTTTTCTCTTTTTGTGGTTGAGAAGAACCTTCTTGGATAGTGATGATGTTTTGTCAGATTGGTGAAATATTCACCACACTTTGGGCATGTTCCTGGTGGCATGTTATTCTCCTTTTAATGAACAAATGGTTTATTCCACACTGTCCTCCTTTATAGAAGGACAGAAGCAACAAACTATTTAACTTTTACAACTCCTGCAAATTTTCCATCTTTGGTTGTTCCTAAAGATTTAAGAAGAGAAGCAGCACCAACTATAACTGCTATGTCTAAAACTTTCATCAAATCAAGATCTGCTACAGTAGCAAGACTTGCTACATATAAAAGAACTCCTGACAAAACTGCAGACACTAATGCTCCTAATACATCTTTCCAATTCAAAACAAAGAAATTACTCATATGATTATTTTTAATTCTAATAATAATGCCACATAACATTCTGTGGTTTGCTTGGGTCGACATCCAAGTGAACAAAATTCTTGCCTATTCCAAAACGTGTTATACCATTTGCTTTGGCAACATCAATAATTTTGTTTCTTTTATAGCTATCTGTGCATCTGACATCAACTGCCAATCTTGATACATGAGCTGAATCACTAACTGAATCTTTCAATTTATCATTTTCAATCTGAGTTCTATATCCTGAATCTAATATCCATGGAAATCCACATTCTCCTCTCATTTTATCACACAATCTTTTGAAGTTTTCATCAAGTTCTTTGAATGTGTGATTCTGTCCTGTCTTCTCTTCATCTCTGAAATACTTATATCCTTTCTTTGCTTCTTCAATAATTTCATTTGGAAGATCCAGGAATGCCATTGTGTCATATAACTTTCCAGCATGAGTTGATAAGTCAAAGAATCCATCTCCATTAGCTCCCCATTCTCTTCCCCAACTATTCCTATAATGAAATCTTGTATCACCATTCACAAGATCTTCAAATCCAAATAATACAATTCTGTGCAATCCAATAGATCCAGGAAGAATTGGATTGTTATAGTTTCCTACAGATATTGTTATTGGTATAACTCCATTTTGGTATATGGCTTGCTTCAATTCATTATCACTAGGATTGAATCCATAATTTCCAACAAATGAATAACCTTTCATCTTGAATGGCTTTGCATCTACATTTATCTCTGGAGTTTCAACAACCAGAATATACATATCATGAGGAAGATGATTATAATTTGGAACTGTATTTTCTGTTGCACATCCTTTTTCAACTTCAATTTTTGCTGTCACTCTTGGTTGTGTTCCTTGGCTATTTGGTTGTCCATCTAATTTCTTTGAAAGAGCATACAGATATCTAGGAGACAGATTCTTTATAACTCCATTTTCTTTGAATTCATTATAAATATGAACAATAGCATGAGCTTGTCCAACACAACTTCCATTTTGCATCTGGTTGAATACTGGTATCCAAGATATATCTGTAATGTGTTTAGTTGGCAATCCTACTGGTGGTTGAACAGAAGTCAATGGTATATCTCTATTGTCTTTTTCATTTATAACTGCACCTAATGAATATTCCATATTAATTATTGTCTAGCACTCCCTGATTAACAACATCCATGAGTTGCCATCCTTGGAACACTCCTGAACCAGCATTGCTGGATCCTCTTATTGATAATTTTAATCTGTTTCCTTTTACTTCTAAACTATTGAAAACAGACTCTTGACTTCCCAACTGACCAATTGGTTGTATTTCAAGTCTATTGTGGATGCCACTTCTCCATCCTAAGTTTGCACCAGACAGTCCTTCATGCATAGCTCCGATCTTTGAAATGGTTTTGTAATCCATTCTACTTCCTGATATATTGTGCCATCTAGTTTCCAATTCATAAGTTATATCAACACCATTATCAGTATATCCAGAATTGAATAAATGAACAGAGCCATCATTATCTCCAACCACTCTTTGAATAGTTGAACCATCATTGTAAGTATTGCCAACAATTAATGGAACTGCATATTTGTAAATTGTCCAAATCTCTGAAGAAATAGTCCATCTTAAGACTACATTAGAAAGTGTAATTCCATATACAGTTATATCTCCAACATGGAAATAAACATGGTCATCATCACTCCATCCAGCTACTTCACTATAATTAGCCAATGTTACATTTTTAATAATATCATAAATTGGTCTAGATATTTCAACTGGTGATGTTCCACCTTTGGCAAGTCTAAATATTCCAGAAGGATGATGCCAATACATTCCATCTTTAGCAACAACCACAGACTCTTGAGAATAAGTTCCAACTGTTATTTGTGGATCTGGTTCTGTTTGGTTGATTGAGAATATTCTATAAACATTACTATTCTTGAAGACATACAAGTAAGATCCAAACTTCTTCACACCTGTTATATCTTCTCCATCTCCTGGAGCTATATCAATATATCCTTCTCCAACAGATCCTGTCCAAGCAATAGCATAAGATGCATCTGCCACAGAGGAGTAATAAAGTCTTGATGGATTGGCAGATGTTTTTGCTGCCCAGACACGAGATCTAAAATTGTCAATAAATGCAGCAGCAGGAGCAGATGTGCAATTTGTTGTTCCAAAATTACCTGCACCACCATCCCAACTATTCATAGCATCAGTTCCATTCACTCCAAACACCAAGTCAACAAAGTTTGTAAATCTTGCTTTCTTGCCAGTGGTCAATCCTGTTCTTTTATCTGTCCAAACTCCAGAAACAAGAGCTTTCCAAGTTGTTGTTATTGCTGCTATAAGTCTATCATTTGTTCCTGTGCCAGTGTCCAAGAATTGATGCAATCCTAAAATGGATGAGTTATCAACAAGTTGAGAACCAACTATTGTTATTCCATCTCTAACTTTAGCAGCACCAATCTTATCAAAATGAACATTCACTGCCCAATTGACTGCTGTCTCAGGTAGCAAACTTTCACTCACCACATCTTCCATGATGACTCCACTGCTTCCTATATTATTTATTAAAATTACATTATCTTGTTCCATTTTTTATTTTATTCAAGAATTTAATTTCTTTTCTTTTGTGGATAATTATTAATGCCATTTGCCAAAAGGCAAAAAACAAAAATATAAATAAATATTTCATCATCTTGGTCCAATTTTTAAACTTCTAATACCTTCTTTCAAAGATTCAAAACCAGCATCAATACTTTGCTTATATGCATTATATGCATTTTGAGATGTTCCTTTTATTGGATTGGTTATCTTGCCTGTTCTAGTTATTATAGATCCTTGCAATTTTGGAGAAATAAAGAAATCTATCCAAGATCTAGGATTTAGAAATCCAAATGCTGCATTTTTTTCTTGTCCCAAAACTCTACCTGCAATTATTCCTTTAGAACTTGTTCCTGTAATGTCATCATAAAATTCCAAAACTCTTTTCAAAGTATCTTTGTTTTGTCCAAGAGAATTTGCCAATTTTGTAAATGGATCTCCTTTGTTGAAAGCATCAACCATATCATCAAACAAATCAATTGTATCTGAAAACTTTTTATTCATTACTGTGTATTTTACACTAGCATCTTTGGGCAATGCAGTTTTAATTGTATCATCTAAATAATTATAAAATTTACCTAAAAATGGAGATTTTGAAGGTATCCCTGCATCATCAGCAAACTTAGTAAGTCCTCCTACCAATTGTTTCAATTGATTGGCTCCTTTTAAAGACCAATCATCCCATTCCAAAATAGCTTCATAGGCATTATTTATTTTACTTATCTCTCCAGGATTTGCTTTTATTTTACTTGTAGAAAAACTAAGCACTCCATTATTTGCTTTGACTTTTGCTTTATTCAAATCATCTATAAATTTATATAAAATCTTTTGTCTGCTTACTAATTTTTTGGAATGCTGTTTAGCTAAAGAATTAAAAGATTCATTGTATGAATTTATGAATGAAGTTCTTAATTTGATACTATTCTCTCCTCCTTCTTTGACTAAATTTCTAAGAGCATCATCTCCTTGTGCTATGCCTATGTCTGCAGCTTTTGGATTTGACAATGCAGCTCTAATAGCATCATCAGATTCACCAGAAAATATTCCTAACAATTTAGGCATTCTGTTTAAAATGTATTTACCAAATTTACCTCCAAGCCAAGCAAATGCTCCTGTGTCAGCTTGCTCTTTCAATTCTGAGCCAATAGAAGCATCATGTCTAACTCCCAAACTTCTTCCTATAGCTTGTTTCATAGACTCTCCTGCAACAGATCCTATGGCAGCTCCAGGAATTGCTCCAACTCCTGCTCCTCCAATTGCACCTCCAACAGATCCTAAAACACCTCCCAAAATAGGCAATGACTCTCCAGCCACATCAGTCACATCAGAAGCAACTTCTCTAAGACCTCCTACAAATCCTTTTTGCTTGAATCCTTCTAAGAATCCTTTTGGCTCAACTTTTAATTTCTGAGATTCTTTTGTTCCAAAACTAAGTTTCAGTCTATCTAAAAAACTAGTTTCTTTGGGATCTGGAATAAAACTATTATTCTTTTTTTCATCTGGTATAAACATAATATTACAATTTTATATAAATATTAGGGTCAAATTCATTCTCAAGAATAGTTCCTGTTTGTCCTGTGTCTTTTAATTTAACTTTTATTCTTTCAGAATTTGTTTTATTTCCAAATTCAAGAGTAGGAAAAGCAGAAACTGCATAGCCATTATTTCCAAAATCAATTATATAATTATTATATTTCAATCCAAGCATCTCTCTTACTCCTTCCAACTTGTCCAAAGCTACTTGAGAATTAAGATCTTGTAATTGTGGTAGCATTTTTCTGTATTTTATTTCATCCTCTGCTCTCAAAACACCTCCTTCCATAAATTTCCCAACCAACTGAGCAGCTCTTCTTAAATCATCTTCAATTTTAGACTTTTTTTCACTGAATGTAGATTTACTAATTCCTAAAAATGGAGCATTTCCCAAACCAAACAACTTTTCATTATCATTTATAACTTTTTCAAGATTATCTAAAACTCCAGGAAGAAATTTAGCATCAGAAAGCATTACAACTTGAGATGATGGCAATTGAGTTCCTGCTGTGTGATTGTTCTTAGCACTAATAGCTGCCAAAGAAGCATTTATTTGAGCTTGCTTTAATTTTCTTTCTAATTCTTTATCTTTCTTAATTTCAGAACCCAAATATCCTAAAGCCTCCTCCATTGTGTCTGCAAATGAAATTTCAGGATGTGACAACTTAAGTTCTTCAAGTCTGTTGCCTTCAAACAGTCCCAAACTTTCTGCCAAAGAAGTCATTGCAGACAAAGTCTGCAATTCTTGTATAGGAAGATTCTTCTTTTGAATTATTTCTTTTTCAATAGCTTGTATTTCTGGCTCAAATTGAGTTCCTTTGCTTCTCAATAAAGAGAATTTCTGCTCTCCTGTCAATTTGCTTTCTCCTTCTGCTGAGTATGGATCTGCAAGAAGTTGCTTCCTAAGAAGTTCTTGTCTTTTTGTTTCAAGACTCGTAGTGTCTGCTCCTGCATAGTTCTTTATTGCAGATGTTAATTTTTCCTTTATCATTGAAGCAATATCACCAGATTCATTATTAGCTGGTGTAGGACTTTTAGAAGAAGTTTCTCCAGCAAAACTTAATGCTCTGTTTGAACCAATAGCAAAGTATGGTAATTGACCAGAATCAAGTCCTGAGATGGTGTCTTTGTCTGATACTGCATAAAGATTTCCAGTATCATCTTTTCTATAGAAGGTGTTTCCCTGCTTAATAAACTGTGGCATGTATTTTTTTAATTATGGATTGATAATAGACCTTTGTTTGTTCTCTGTTTTTATTTGCTTTTAAATTACAAATTTGACACAATGTTATTAAATTTGCACAATCAAGATTATATTTATTGTAATCAATATGATGCACATGCAATCTTTTATTGTATCTGTCCAAATGAGAAGATTCTGTAATTTTACAATTTTTACAAATATAATTGTCTCTCTTTCTTATAAACTTCTTTAAAGATTTGTTAAAAGAAGCAGGATAAGGATTAAATTCTCCACCATTTTTCCAATTTGGATTGTTCTCTCCATAAAATGATATTTCTCCACTTTTGTGTTTTTCTTGTAAAGTATTTCTAACTTTTTTCTTTATGTATTCTGGCAAATTTTTACCTTTTAACCAAGATTTGTGTCCAGTTGCAAATTTATTTCCAAGCAATGCTTCTGCTTGTCTTTTTCTTCCTTTTTCAGTAGTGAAACTTTTGTGTCCAATCTGAAATCTATGAGTCAAGTTCCTTTTCATTAACTCTTTGTGCTTTTTTGTTCTTTTGTAAATTCCTGTAGGCATATCTATTTTAATTTTACCTTTTAATAATCACCTAATCAAGCTGTTATAATTCCACTCCTAGCATATGCAGACCTTTGTCTTGCTTGCTTTTCCAACTCTCTTGCCATTGACTCTTTCAGATATTGCTGGTCACTAACCAATGAACCTGTTTGTGGAGTTCCACTGAATGCAAGACTTCTTCCACCAATTGAAGATGGAAGTCCAGAACTTCTAAGATTTTCTGTTCCTATCTTTGACTCTGCTTCTGAAAAACTCTGTTGTCCAAATCTTTGTGCTGCTTCGTCTGCTGCTGTCAACTCTCTATCTCTAGCAGAAGCCAAGTCTGCATTGAAATTATTCCTATTACTAGAGAATGTAAGACCTCTTCCAGCAAGATCTTCTGTTCCAGACTCAAGTGTTTCTTTATATTCTCTTTGAGTTCCTTCCTTCTTAAGAGTCAAATCATATCCTAAATTTGACAGAGTTCTTGAAAGACTCTCTTTGATTGAATCAAACTTTCCTTTATATTCAGGAGCTATACTTGCTTCTGCTTGAGCCAAAAATTTGGCAGGATCTAATTGAGCAAGATATTCATCTGTTATGTTTGGATTGATAACTTTGCCAGAATTGATAACAGACTCCATAACTTGATTGACATAGTCATCTATTTCTTTTGCAATCTCTGGACTTGCATATGTTGATTGTCCTGGTTGAAGTGGTTTTCCTGTTTGACTGTCAAATTTCACTGGTTGTCCTTGATATGTATCTCCATAATTTAATATAGATTGATTATTTCCAAATGACAATGGATCTCTTGAAGTAGAAGGACTATAAAATGAAGAAGTAGTTTGAGGACCAACAATTCCATCAACACTCAATCCTTTACTTGATTGATATGCTTTCACAGCAGCAGCAGTCAATGGACCAAAATCTCCATCCACAGATAGATTGTATCCATTTGCATTGAGCATTTGTTGTAGCTCTTTTACTTGTTCTCCTTTATTTCCTTGTCTTAATGTTGTATTTATAGCCATTTGTTTTACAAAATTATTAATAATTATGTTGCAGTGTCATATACAGGAACATATCCTACTCCATCACTTGTAACAACTCTTACAACTCCTGTTAGTCCTGATACTCCTGTCTTTGTTCCATCATATTCTGATCCTTTGAATTCAAATGCACATTCAACAGAAGAACCAGAACTTGCAATATTCATTTCAATTCCAGTGGAATAATTGCTATTACTAGAATTACTTGAAGTTATTTTTAATACAGGACCAAAGTTGCTTCTGTTCAATTCCAAAGCTGCATAAGTATTTGTGTTTCCATTTGAAGAAATATATACTGTTGATTTTGTAGTATCTGCATCTGCTCCTATTATTGATAATGCTTCTTGTCTTCCTGTATAATCCATCTCAATGCCAATATGCGAGTCTGATGAACAACTCAAATATGCTATCTTTCCAGCAGAACTTGTTATATACAGAGACTCTCCTGCTCCTGAGTTTTGAATAAGTAACCCCTTTGCTCCAGCACTAATATCTATAAATGCTCCTTCTCCAGAACTTCCATCATGATTTATATTTATTGCAGTAGCAGAATTAGTTGCTCCTGTAAATTGAAGATTCAATCCTGTGCTATCATAATTTCCTGTAGATGTATATTGAAATCCAATATCATTAGCAGCATTACCAATAACTCTAACTCCATTGGTTGTGGTGGCATTCAAATCAATTATAATTGCAACTGCTGCTGTAGTTCCAATACCAATGGCTTGAGCAGTAGCATCATAAAATCTTAATGTATTATCAGAAGAAGCCATTACAATTCTTTGTCCAGAACTAGCAGTTTGAATTATTCCACCAGTCAAAGTAGTAGCAGATATAGTAGTGCCACCAATTTGTCCTGCTGTAGCAGTTATTGTTCCAGAAAGAACAGCATCAACTGCTTCAATAGTTCCATCTGAATTTAGTTTCCATCCAACTAAACCAGACTCAAAATTATCAGACTGTAAATATCCACCATAAAAGTTAATATTGCCAACCAGATATCCAGAACCATCATCAAGATTCATTGTGGCAGATTGTGCTTTGTATATATCAGGATACAATGCTGAATTCATCTCTGAACCATCAGATTTATATAAGTATTTATTTAATGTTTTATATAATTCACTTGTTTCCATAATATTATTCTCCTCC
>Ga0100403_1002940_pt1 | contig 13025 bp, 17 predicted proteins | sample CryGeymet201501t_FD_83663 | JGI IMG/M metagenome (GOLD analysis project Ga0100403, IMG submission 83663) | Groundwater microbial communities from Crystal Geyser aquifers in Utah, USA - Crystal Geyser metaG 2015-01t | ecosystem: Environmental > Aquatic > Deep subsurface > Groundwater | place...
AAATCATGAAATCATCAGAAGTTTTAGAAAATATAGTAAAATCAATCGCATCATTCCCAGAAGCTGTTTTTGTTTCACAAACTACAGATGAAATGGGTGTATTACTAACCCTTGATGTTCATAAAGAAGACATGGGTAAGATTATTGGAAGACAAGGAGATACGGCAAAAGCAATTCGTACAATAATTCGCATATGTGGAGTTACAGAAAATGCACGAGTGAGTCTAAAGATTAATGAGCCAAATAAATAGTCATGAAAGTAATTGAAACAAACATAAGTGAAATAAAACCCTATCCCAAGAATGCGAAAGAACATCCTAAAAAGCAGATAGAGAAAATCGCTGCATCTATTAAGGAATTTGGCTTTAATCAACCTATTGTAGTAGATAAAGAAAATGTCATCATAGTCGGTCATGGTCGATACTATGCCGCACAATCTCTATCACTCCCTAAAGTACCAGTACTCCAAGTGGAACTAGATAAACAACGTGCCAAAGCATATAGACTTGCCGATAATAAATTAAACGAAAGTGATTGGGATATGGAAATTGTAGTAGAAGAATTGAAATCACTATCACTTCAAATGGTAGATCTAACAGGATTTGACCAAAATCTAGTACTTGAAATAGAAGAAGACCAACCTCAATTAGAATCAGTAGGCGTACCCAAAAGCGAACTTGGTGATTTATATGAATTGGGTCCACATAAACTCATCTGTGGTGACTCAACCGATCCTGAAACATACAATAAACTACTCGGTCAAGAAAAAGCACGATTGATATTTACTGACCCTCCGTATTCCATTGATTATCGCTCCGTAAATAAGAAAGGTAAACAAAAAGGTGGATATTCATACGATTCTGAGAAGTATGGTGGTACAGGAGGAAAGATATTCAATGACGACAAATCACCATCGGAAGCACTTGAATTCTACAAAGACATACTAAAACAATTGTATGACTTCTCAACCAAGGACGTGACATTATATTGGTGGTTTGCTAATCGACTAACTGATGTAAATATACAAGCATGGCGAGAAAACAAGTGGCACTTCTCACAGATTGTTCTATGGTTAAAAAACTCTTTAATATACTCTCCAGGACAGTTATACCATCGAATATATGAACCCTGTATGATAGGTTGGAAAGAAGACGGAGAACCTCACTATCAAAACCTAAACTTCTCAAAATACAGTGAACTATGGACACTAGACCAAAGTACATTCGCAGAACATCTCGATGTTTGGTATCAAAAAAGAGATAACACCAATTCATACATTCATCCGACACAAAAACCTGTGAGATTGGCAGAACGAGCATTAAAACGTTCAAGCGAAAAGAATGACATCGTTCTTGATGCATTTGGTGGCTCTGGCTCAACACTAATGGCTTGTGAACAACTTGGTCGTAAGGCTCGTCTGATAGAACTTGATCCAAAATATGTCGATGCAATAGTGACACGATATCTACAATTCACAGAAAGAACTCATGTAATTAAAAATGGTAAAGAAACATTGTGGTAATATAAATTATTATGGCAAGACCAACAAAAAAAGAACAATGGATTAAAAAAATATCGTATGCGGTAACGAAATTAAACGAAACGAATGTCAAAAAGCTTGGTGAAGCCTTTGCAATTGGTGCAACAATACACGAAGCTTGTGATTATGCTGATATTTCACCACAGACATACTATAACTGGACAGAAAAAAACCCGAAGCTTTTAGATTATTTCAATAGGATGAGAGAAAAGCTACCATTGAAAGCAAAACACAATATAGCCCAACGTATACACGGTCAACCTACCACAGGTGACATAGGATTATCAAAATGGCTAATAGAGAGAAAACAACCTGAAGAATACGGTGAAACAGTCAAACTCGCACACAGTGGAAAGATTGAGGGTGGACTACCGCAAGAGGATAAAGATCTCATTGATGAATTCCATATGAAACTAACAGAAAATCGTTTAAAGCGAAGTAAAGATAAAGCTAAAGATGATGGTGAAGTATCATGAAAAAGGAAAAATACAACCGCTTGACACTTGTATTATTGGTAAACCATGTTATGACAAACGTGCCGCTATATCAGCAAGAAATAAACGCTGGAAAGATGATAGAATAAGACTACGAGTATATCCATGTCCTATATGTAACAAATGGCATTTAACCTCAACAATTAGAACTTGCAAATGTGGTAAGTTACTAAGACCAAATAAACAAAAATGGTGCTCCGATTCTTGTCAAAGAAAATACCACGATTATCCACATAAAAAACAAAAACATGAATAATTGCAACCACACATTCTTGTTCCTTAAATATCGTGATTCAGATACTTATTACAGCAATCCGTCTACATCTAACTCTACTCCAATCAAAATCCATCAGATATCTGTAGCTGTTGTCATCTGCCCATTCTGTGGTCAAGTAAGACACTTACATGAAGACGGTACAGTAGAGATTGTCATTCAGTCAGGTAAAGTAACGCATAAACATGACAATTCATAAATATGTTCGAAAAACAGACACAAGCAAGTCGTCGAGCTTTAAATACTAAAAAAAACAGTAAATTCTACTTGAGCATACATGACTGGATAATACGTGAAGAAATCAAAAACGAAAAAGGTGATCCTATTGAATTTGATAGTCATCCATTCCTATTTGATATATATGCAGACCAAGCTCAAAACATGACTGTAATGAAAGCCGCACAGGTAGGTCTAACAACCTGTGAAATGCTTAAAAATCACTTTGATGCAAAGCAATACAATCTGGATATAATATACACACTTCCTACTGATGGTGACGTACGAGTCATGGTCGGTGGTAAAACAAATCGTATTATCGCAAATAACCCCTCAATGTTGGCTGATGTGGCTGATAAAGATTCAGTCGAAAGTAAACAAATAGGTGGCTCAATGATATACTTTCGAGGCACATGGACAAAAAAAGCCGCCATGATGACACCTGCTGATAGGTTAGTACATGATGAAAAAGACAGCTCAAAACTTGATGTTATCGCTGACTATCAAGCCCGACTCCAACACTCAAAATTCAAACAAACCCATACATTCTCACACCCCTCACTACCTGAAACTGGAGTACACATTGACTGGCTCAAATCTGACCAAAAACATTGGTTCGTAAAATGTCCACATTGTGAACATTGGCAATATCTATCATGGAATACAGAAGACCCATCAAAAATGTCGATAGACTTTGAAAAAAGAGCTTTTGTATGTAAAAAGTGTCGTTCTACACTACCAGACTATGTTCGTAGAGAGGGTCAATGGGTGGCTAAGTATCCTGATAAAAAATGGTCTGGTTACTGGGTACCATTACTCATTGCACCATGGGTATCTGCTGGTGACATAATAGATAAATTCCAAGACCCCGAAACTACTGATGAATTCTTCTTCACAAAGATACTTGGTCTACCATACGCTGATGCAAGTTCTAAACTTTTACGAAAAAGTTTCTCACAGAATCTAACTGGTCAAAGATATGCACCAACAACTGATCAAAGAGTAATACTAGGTATTGATACAGGACTTCGTCTTGATTATGTACTAGGCGATAAACATGGTCTATTCCACCAAGCTGATTGTAATGACTATGGTGAGCTTGATCAGATAATGAAACGTTGGCCGAAATGTATAGCATTCATTGATGCTGGGGGTGACCTTATAGGTTCACGAGCATTTGCAGAAAGGTGGGTTGGTAGAGTATATTTTGTATATTTCACAGGTGATCGTAAGAAAAACGAATTATTTACATGGGGTACAAAAGATGAACATGGTGCAGTCACAATTGACCGAAACCGATCAATACAGCTCGTTGTAGACGAATTTAGAACCAAAAGGATACCAGTACACGGTACAATAGAAGAATGGTTTGAATACTGGCTTGATTGGAATCATTTATCTAAAATCAAAGTACTTGATCCCGAGACAAATGTAATCAAAGGTTATAAATGGGTACGTTCTGGTCGTGATCACAGGGCGCTTGCAACGGTGTGTTGGAGAGTCGGTATGAGTAGATTTGCTGGTATGGGAAGTTTAGTCACACCATTATCCGATGATCCAAAACCTGATAGCTATATGGTTGATCCAGATAATACGGTTAAATTTGATCCAGAAAAAATGTTTGATCTCATGGATGAAGAAGAAGAACATGATTGGCGAAACACATGATAGAAAAACAAGGTAACAAAATAATATTGACGAAAGATGATGCCGATACATATCGTGAGTTTATTAAAAATCGTGATAAATTCACTACAATGAACAGTGCAGGTCTGTTTGATTTAGAATATGGAAAGATTGAAATTAACCTACATAATGGACAAATACAGAGCATACATATCCACAAGATGCTATACAAGCGCTCGTCAAATAGTGATACAATAGAAACATAGATCGGAATAAGGTCGAACCGATGATTGATCAATCAATAAACTAAAAAACATGGAAGAAAACACTACATCAACCGAAGAGGTTGTTGAGAACGATGATTCCGATTCAGTATCCACAGATACAGAAGAAGTAGAATCTAGTGACTCAGACGAAGCATAGTGCTATAATCAACAAAGGCAATCTCGCATCACTACCTAACAAGGTAAAGGTATAACCGACCAAAATACAGGGTGCGAAGATTCCCCACCCCCATTGCGTAAAAAACAATGGGGGTTGATTGTTGGAAAAGTTATCCACATTTTTATAAATACTGGTGTACAAATGCAAATTATGTTATACTATTCACATAGAGGAAATCTATCTTTCGATTGCCTCACAATTTTCATAAGCTCTAATCGGTTAGCACGATGGGCTACTCAGGTTTATTCCGAGTAGCCCATTTTTGTTTAAATATAAAAAAATTACAATGTCAACATGGGATACAATTAGAGGATATGCATCACTTGGTGCTGATATCAATAAAAGAAAACTTGATAAAGACCTTGAAAATCAAGAGGGTATAGTATCTGACAAACTACCAGAATTAAATCTTACACTTGATGATGAACAAATCATCAGTCTTTCTGATAAATGGGAAAAATCATGGCAAGACTCCCCAAAACGAGCTGATTGGCAAAGACACATAAAAGAAAACGAAAATTATTGGCTGGGTAAACAATACGACAATCTGGCACTCGACAAGAATAGACCAATGGTTGATAATCTTATCTTTGAATCACTTGAAACCTACCTACCGCAAACTACAAGACGAAATCCAGAACCTCTTGTAAGTATTCATTCATCAAGTAAAACTGATCAACCGAACCCAAAACATGATCATTATATTGAAAAGGTAAAAAATGTATTAACTGACCTTGCAGATGAAAATAAAATACGTTTAAAACTGAAAAAAGCTGCACGACATTGGTCTATATATCACCTTGGTATTGCTAAATTCGGCTGGGACCTAGATAAAGACATACCCACAATGCGAGTGATTCGCCCTAAGCGAGTGATTCTTGACCCTGATGCTACTATTGATGAAGACGGCTATACAGGTGATCGCATAGGTGAATATAGGAAATTAAAGGCATCCACAATCCTTGCTATTATTGGCGATGGTGAGAAAACACAAAAAGCAAAAGAAGCTATTGATAAACTCACAAAAGGCGATAATGCGACTGAAATCAATTTCATCGAATGGTGGACACCGCAGTATATGTTTTGGAAGTTAGGAAAAACAGTGCTTCTTAAAAAACAAAACCCACATTGGAACTATGATAGTGAAGAAGATGAAACTTCTGTTGATGATTTTGGTAATGAAACTCCAGTTACAAATGAAATAAAAGGTATAAATCACTTCCCCATTCCTAAAATGCCTTATATATTCCTTTCCGTATTCAATCTAGGTGATCAACCTATGGATAATACTAGCTTAATAACACAGAACTTATCAAACCAAGACCTTATAAATAAAAGAAACAAGCAAATTGACAAGAACGCTGACAGTATGAATGGTGGAATGGTAGTATCTCTTGGTCGTTCGGGTCTAACCCAATCTCAAGCAAGAAGCGTAACTACTGCATTACGAAAAGGTGGAACTGTTGTAATACCAGACGGATCTCCTCGTGAAGCAATTGATAGAATGTCCGCACCTAGTCTACCAAATGATATATATAACCAACTCCTAGATACTAGAGAACGATTACGAGATATATTCGGTACAAGTGGCTCAACCCCAGCAGGAGTACGTTCCGAAGACACAGTACGAGGTAAAATAATGAGTAGAAGTCTTGACACAGATAGAATTGGTGGTGGAGTAAGTGAATACTTAGAGCAATTCGCAGATGATATATATAACTGGTTTGTACAACTTCTATATGTTTACGATACAGCATTTCAATTTGTAGAGGGTGCGGAACCTCCTAAACTTATAATATCAGTCAAAGAGGGTTCACTTTTACCAAAAGACAGTATTTCAATAGCAAATCAAGCACTAGAATTGGCAAGTATGGGTCGTATATCAAATATTGACCTTTATAAACGACTTGAATATCCAAACCCAGATGAATTAGCTGCTAATGTATGGCTTGAAACCAATGCACCACATCTGCTCTACAAAGACAATCCTATGGTTCAAGAAGCGATTGCACAGCAACAACAAATGGCTCAATTAGAATCGGAACGTGAAATGCAGATAGAACAGTCAAAACAAACCGCACAAGCAGGAGGTAAAATGGTCGAGGATGTTGCAGAAACGACAGGGTCGATTCTCGAAGAAATACCAACTAATCCAGTATAACCATGCCATTTAATAGTAAATCACAGTCAAAATACTTACACTCAATAAAATCAGAACTGGTTAAAGAGTTTACCGAAAAGACAAAAAATCTTAAGAAATTACCCAAAAAATATAAACACAAAAGATATTATGCGTAAAATCATACCAAAAACGAATAAAGAAATGGATGTTCCTGTGTCATCTAATGAAGAACGTAAATACTATCCACAATTCCGTATTGAGCTTGTTCACCTACCTGAAGCTAAAAAATGGGATATCGGAACTGAATATACAATGACGTTAAAAGTTAAGATGACAGGCATATCCATAAGTAGATTCCAAAACAACGCTGAATTTGACATTATTGGAATTGATCCACACACAAAATCAGGTTCAAAAGAAAAAGAGTAGTTCATTTATAAACATAGTGTCGTTCCGTTGTTAGCGACGTTAAACAAATAACCACGTAGATAACATAATACTATGACAGAAGACATAAGGGCGCAGTTCAAAAACGAAGGGGAACCAGCTTTCCCAGAAGTTACGGACACAGAGAAGGATAACTCTGCTGATTCGCCAACAGATGAAACCATCGAAAATCAGACCCAATCACCAGAGGGGGATGAAAACACTGGTGCTGATAACAAAAAACATGATGACGATTCAGAAGAAGACGATTACAAAGGTCCACTTCACAAACATCCTAGATGGGTAGAACGTGAAGAAGACTGGAAGACTCGCTTCAATGAGCAAGAGAAAAGACAAGCTGATGAGGTCAGAAAGCTTCAAGAAGAAATCGATAGAAAACTTCAAGAAGCACTTGGCAATAAGGGTGATGATAATTCAGATACCGAATTGCCAGACTGGTTCGGAGGGGATGAACAGCAATTCAAGGCATTTAATCAATACCTTGGAACGCTAACAGAGAAAGCTCGGACTGAAGCTGTTAATGAAATGAAGCAGAAGACTGAGCAAGAGCAGAACGCAATCGATGAAGCCACTGAGTACTTTAATACTCAAGTTCAGGATCTTGAAAGTGATAAATCTCTCAATCCTGATGGTGTAAAAATTGATCGCAATAAGCTTCTCAAATTTGTCCTTGACAATGAGCTTGTAGATACACAAGGGCGGTGGAACTACAAAGCAGGTTGGCAGTTAATGCGAGCAAACGTCAATAAAGTTAAAAATGACAAGATTGATGAAAAAAAGAAAGTCGCAGTAGCAACAACTACAGAAAAAGGCCAAGAACCAGTAACACCAACGGTCAAAACCTCGAAAGACTTCGAGAATCCGACAAATAGACCTTGGTAGCCCAAATTATTCATTTTAATCATTAAAAATCATGGCAGAACTATACGGACAGAGAATTCAAACTACAGTACAGCAAAAATATTTGCCGTATGTTGTAGATACAGTTCTCAATTCAAATGTCCTTTTCCAACGTGTTGTACGTGCTGGAAAGAAATGGAGTGGCCGAACGCTTCGTGTACCTGTAAAGGTATCAAAGAACACTACAGGAACATCGTTCCGAGGGTTCGATACGTTCTCTACTTCGGCGACTGACAATCGTCAATTCCTTGAGTTTACTCCCTGTTTTTACCAAATTACTGCTGCACTTCCAGGTGATGAGCTTTCAGTAGCTGACACTGAAGACAAGGTGCTAGACCTTATGAAGCTAACACTTCAGTCTGATACAGAAGACATGGCAGACGATCTTGGTACAATTTTCTACTCTGACGGAACAGGAAATAGTGGTAAAGACCACGACGGCCTAGAAATCATAGTAGACGATGGAACAAACTCAGCCACCTATGGTGGACTTACTCGATCAACTTATGATCCTAATCTTGACTCAACAGTTACCGCTTCAGGTGGAACTATGACTCTTGCACAGTGGGATACTCTTTGGAGTAATGTAAGCTCTGGTACACAAAAACCAACAGCTTTCTACACTACCGAGACAATATTCAACTTGTATGGTCAATTATTGAGACCTCAAGAAAGAATCATGAAAGAGGCTAGCCGAATGAAAGGCATGGTCGGCGGTACAGGTTTCACTGCACTCGAGTACAATGCGAAACCAGTTATCCAAGACGAAAAAGCAACATCAGGCGTACTTTACGCACTCAATGAGAACTTCATTGACTTCTATGCTCTTCCGTTCTTCGGAGCTAAAGCTATTCAGTACAAGAGCCAGATCGAGGGTAACGATTACGATGCCCCAGTAGGTCTTGGTTTCTCATGGTCTGACTGGATTGTTCCTGCGAACGCAGGTTCAGTAGTAGGACACATCTATTTCGGCGGACAGTTCATAACAACTAATCCAAAGAGGCAGGGTAAACTTACTGGTATCACTGGGATTTAATCTTGGTGTCATTTATTAGAAATAACTAAAAACACCATGTCACTAAATCTCAAAAACTACGATCCAGCATTAATGCAGGGTGCTGACATTGACATTTCGTCACTCGACATCTCAAATGTCAACACACTTGATATTGCAGGAACGCTTACTGTTGACGGAGCTTCAACTCTGACAGGCGCAGTAACCGCTTCTGCAGGTGTTGCTGTAACAGGTGCTGTAACGGCAACCACAGCAATCACATCAAGTGGTGCGACATCAGGTATTGGATACGCAACAGGTGCAGGGGGTGCCGTGACTCAAACCACAAACCGAACGACAGGGGTAACCCTATCTAAGGTAACTGGTGCGATCACTACCGATACCACAAGCCTTGCAGCTGGAGCGGCAGCTACCTTCACAGTAACCAACACAGCAGTTGCAATCGGCGACACTGTCGTTCTATCTGTGCGATCAGGTACAACCACTGTTCAGACAAACGTTCGAGTAAGTGCAGTAGCTGCTGGTTCATTCAACATCACAGTTGAAAACAATCACGCCTCAACTGCTGAAACTGGAGCGATTATCATCAACTTTGCCGTAATTAAGGCAGTAGGTGCATAGGTCGTAAATTATTAATCTTAAATCTTAAATACCATGACACAATTAACAGGAACAGGACCAGTAGTTGTAGCACAAGGACTCTTTGTAGATAGTGCAGATAAATTGCACAATCTTGGAGAGAAAGTGTACAGCAACGACGGTCGTGCATACCGATACTGCAAAGCAGGTGGTACAGCATTGGCTGCTGGAAAGCTTCAACAAGCATCAGCTCAAGATACTGGTGACCACAACCTTGCAATCGCTGCAGCTGCAGTTGGTGCAACTTCAATCACTACAACTGGAACAGTTACAGTGACTGCAAACCAATATGCAGACGGTTTCGTAGGAATTGCAGATGATGCAGGAGAGGGTTACATTTATGCGATCAGTGGCCACGCAGCCGCTACTGCAGCCGCATTTACGATCAATCTTAAAGATTCGATCAAGGTTGCTCTCACAACATCAACTACAATTGACCTTATCAAGAATCCATACGATTCTGTGATCATAAACCCTACAACAATAAGCTCCTCACCAGCAGGTGTGGCAGTAATTGCTTTGACGGCTTCACAGTTCGGTTGGCTTCAAGTAGAGGGTCCTGCGAATGTACTTATAGACGGAACAGGAACTGTCGGAACCGATGTAGTCGCTTCTGACAACGTTGCAGGTGCCGTAGAAGTAGTCGCAGACGGTATACCAGAAATCCTATCAGTTGTAGGTACACTGATGGTGGCCGCAACTGACACCGAATATGGACTTGTACACCTACGATTAGGATAGGTATACACTCCTGACTCCACTCTATCCCTCTTATTGGGGGATAGCGATGGAGTCGGGAAAATAAAGGATAGCGCTATAAATAACCCAGAACCGCTATCGCTGGTGGGCATTAAAAAGACGAGAGATTGCCCCCTCGCACAAATCATTATGAAAACAGCATTATTTACAAATTTCAGTGACGAAGAATTCGTAGGTTACTGGGATGGAAAACCAAAAAAATTCAAAGCAGGACAGTCGGTATATATGCCAGACTATCTAGCAAAACACTTCGCTAAACATCTTGTAAATCGGGAGCTTTTACGCAAAGACGTAAATGGTAACCCTGTTTATAAAGACGGTGAAAAATTCACTTCACCAAAAAGACCGCATGACACTCCAGTATTTATGCAATTATTTAATAAAGCATTTAAACTGGATGAAAATGATGAAGAAACCCTTGGTACTCAAGGCGATGATATAAATGCTTTGATAAATTCCGCAAATAAAAATCATCAATCAACATCAGAAGAAATGTTAAAGGAATCCCAAAAGTCTAAAACAGAACCACAAAATCCTAACGAACCTCAGTTGATAATACCACCAGACTTTGATGAAGATGACGATGATGAATCCTCATTCGAGGGTAAACCAATTGATCTTGCATCAACTGAAAATAATCAATAATATCCATGACACAGATAAATAACACAATTCCACGAGATCAGAACCAAGAATGCTTAAATTCAATGCCATTCACAACACCAGTTGTGGCTCTTGAAGAAACCTATGATGCGACAATCAGTTCGTCCACTGCTATTACATTAAATGCTGGTACGAAAATGATTGAAGTAACTGCAATTGACAAAGGTATATTCCTTAAATGGGGTGGCACTGCTGCGAGTACAGATTTTGATGAATTTATTGCACCTAACACAACTCGGGTATATGCCGTTCCGTCTGGTCAAACTTCCGTTCAATTCATTGAGGAAGCTGCAACCGCAAAACTTGTGGTAATAGAAAAATAATCATGAAACTCCTTGATCCACTACAAATTAAAATTAAAAAGATAAAGGAGGACACCGAGCGACTTGAAAGGATGTCGAAGCTTCGTGAAGCTGAAACAATTGCACTAAGTTCTCTAAATGAAAAAAGAGAATTCGTACAAAAAGAGATAGAACGTCTTGATAAAGAATTACTGGAACATGAATCAAAAATAAAACCTCGTATTGATGATCTCACAAAAGAAGTAGAATCGCTTGAATCAAGAAAACGTGAAGCGATGATACCGATAAAAGAAATCATGAAAGAATCAGAAAATCGACTTGCTGAAGTGATTAAAAGAGAAAAACTTGTATTAATACAAGAAGAATCATTAAAAAACGAACAAGATTCTCTAGTAACACTTCGTGAACAGTTGATTGTGGAAAAAGATGATATTACAGAAAATAATTCAGAACTATTAAAACGAGAAAAATTGCTTCAAAAAGCAGAAGAAGAACATAGACGATCTCAATCTGAATTATCTGAACGCTGGGCTGAATATCACAAAGCGGTCAATGAATTCAATAAATCTATATCTATCAGAGAAAACAAGATAGAAATGGAGAGAAAATCAAACGAAGACTATAGAGAAGAATTAAATAAGCGACATCTCGACCAAGAAAAAAGGGACATACAACTGAAAGACAGGTCTGCAACACTTGAAAGAACAGCCCAAGAATTATTAATAAAACAACAAAAACATGGCAACAGAACGAAATAGTAACCAAGTACCATCATTGCAAGTCAAAAGCAATGCCGCTGATGATGCAGATGTTATTTTATGGGCTGATCCATCGACTCATCGATTATTGGTAGATATATCCTCGGGAGGTGGTACATCGATGACAGACGATGCAGCCTTTACTCCAGGAACTACTCCAATAACACCCGCTGGTGCAATGTTCGATGACACAACTCCAGACTCCGTAAATGAGGGTGACGGAGGAGTTCTTCGAATGTCTGCAAACAGAAATCTATATGCACAAATACGTGATGCTTCGGGAAGCGAACGTGGTCTCAATGTAGATGCGAGTGGTCGTATAGGAATTACAATAGAAGCCGATAACGTAGGAATTGGTGGTGGTACACAATACGCAGAAGACTCTACACATAGTACAGGCGCAACTGGTACACTTGCATTAGTCGTCCGTCAAGATACTCCAGGTAACTTGTCTGGAACAGATGGTGATTATGAAGCATTACAGGTATCAGGCGGTCGTTTATGGGCTAGTACATTAGTAACAGGTGATGCACTAACCGCACTACAATTAATTGATGATATTGTATTTACTGATGACGCTGCCTTTACTCCAGGTACATCAAAAGTAGCAATGGTAGGTGCAGAATTTGACGATATTACACCAGATAGTGTAGATGAGGGTGATGCAGGTGCATTGCGAATGAGCGCAAATAGAAACTTATATACACAGATTCGTGATGCCGCAGGAAATGAGAGGGGTGCAAATGTAAATGCATCAAATGAGCTTCTTGTAGCACTTTCATCAGTTCCGTCACACGCAGTAACAAATGCTGGTACATTTGCAGTA
>Ga0100403_1002942_pt1 | contig 13017 bp, 15 predicted proteins | sample CryGeymet201501t_FD_83663 | JGI IMG/M metagenome (GOLD analysis project Ga0100403, IMG submission 83663) | Groundwater microbial communities from Crystal Geyser aquifers in Utah, USA - Crystal Geyser metaG 2015-01t | ecosystem: Environmental > Aquatic > Deep subsurface > Groundwater | place...
GATACTAAGAGTGATACTAAGAGTGATACTAAGAGTGATACTAATAAAGTAATTAATCATGAAATGGTCAAAGAAATGCTCAAAGAGAAATTAAAAGAGAAATTAACTACTCAGAAACTATCTAGGACATCTAAATTAGTAAGAGATAAACAAATGGAAGAAATAGAGAAAGAATTACAACGTAAACTACCTTCTGCAAAGAAAAAAGCTTTGAAGAATAAACTCAAGATTTTAGAAAACATTGAAGAACAAGAAATAGAGAATTCATTCAAAGCTTTAGAAGGAACAGGATTAGATGATTGATTTCTTTTCTACATGTTTCTTGGAAGATTTGAATGCCATTCCTGTATCATTAACAGGGTTTTTACTAGTTATAAACGTAGGAATTTTGCGCTTCTTCCAAGTATGAAGATGTTTTTTGCCAATAAGGTAGTAAGTACGATATGCAGTAATTGAATCCCATGCTTTATACTCATCAGGCATAGCTTGAGGTGGTGTAGTAAAACCGATGTCAGGAAGATCTGGACATTCTAAATCTTCTATGATAGATTGGGTTTTATGAGTTTTAGAATACCTATAAGTATATTCTTTACATAACTCTAAGCCCAAGTCTTTAGCCCATAACCAATTGGTTCTAGAAGATCTTACCCATATAGCACATGGGTGATTTTTATGCGTTAATTTGTATACCGCATCGCCACCAGACATATGAATAGCACTGCATAATAACTGGGCTGTTTCGAGTATCATCTTGATACAATGACTATTGCAATGATATCTGGCACATTTTCTAGTTATGTAGTGCAAGAAAAAAATGTTCATGACATCATGAACATTTTTATTTCGTTTATAATTCATTTTTGATTGTAGATTGTATAAACCTAGAAATGTGGTCATTAGAAAGTTTGTTTACTCTTTCCATTATAATAGGATTGTTCTTATCACCTGTACTGTAGAAAACTCTTCTGATTCCCATCTTCTTGATAAATAGGCAACAATGTTTGCATGGTTTTGACATCGCGAGGTCATTAGTAAGGGGAGACCATCGTATAACTAGGAGGTCTTTCGACTTCTTCTTGACCTTGCCCTTTCCCTTTCTTACGAGTTCTGAAAGGATATCTCTCCGATAAAATAGTCTGCATGGCATTAACCTCAGAGTGCCTGGAACCACCATAGGAAGTAGATATAGGTGTATTAATAGTATTAAAATAAATCTTACCATAAGGCCTCCCGCCATCTAATAGCATACATGCATGCTTACTCTGCAAAGGATGATCATACTCCTTGATAGCATCTATCATCTTGTTAATATTATTGAATAACTTCAGATTTGTCTTGATAGCCATTTATTCAATCTTTTAGTTCTTTAAAAAATCGTTTTTACTTTGTTACCTTTCTGTTTGCCTTCTTTTTCCCTTTGTTCTTTTCTACCATCTTCTTGAGATTTTTAAGTTGCCTTTTGGTTAATAACTCTGGCTTTATTTGTGGTTTGAGAGCAGGAATTTGTTCTTTTCTAAAACCATATTTGAGATACCAAGTATCCCCGTAAACTTCTACCATTAATCTTAACTCTTGATCTGTCATGTCTTCTGGTGTTAACCCAGATTTGATGGCGTTTTCTACGTAGAAAACGCCATCAGCAATATCTACTTCCACAGGTTTCGGTTCAGGATGGGTAAAATCTGTCTTAAACATATATTCACCCATACGTTTATATTCTTCTAGTTGTTCTGGAGTCATAGCTTTCATAGCTGCATTAATCATAGGATTATTGAATAAATCATATTTTTCTTTCTTGTCCATTTTCTTGATAGAATAGATTTTTAAATGTCATAAATTAATTTATAACGCATAAAGGTATCATAAACATATGAATAATATAAAAGATACGACGACAACAGCTGAATATCAGATTAAACCTGATTTTTACAACTCACAAGAAGAAGTAGATATATCTCGCAAGACGAGTGTAAATACTAATCCTAGATATCGTCGTTTTAATCAGACACATTACACAGCAGGAGATGAAGAACAATTTGAAAGATATAGAGGTAAGGGAGATATGAAAAATACAGAGTATGAAACACCCAATCCTCTGATTACGTCTATATTCCACAAATATCTCAATGCTGATTCTAATACTGTTTTGAATACATTTCGATATATATTCTACAAATTCAAGAAGGGTATATTTATTAAGATACAAAATGGTCAATTGATATCTTTTCTTCCTTTCTCTAATAAAAACTTTATCAACGAATGGAGTCATCTAATTCATATCAGTCCTAAATACAAGAATATGTATCATTTCTTTTCAGAAATAAATAGATTGGGAGGATATAAAGCAAGACCAAAATTTAACAAAAACGTGGATAGTTGGTATGCTAATAATTATCTCCTTCGATCAGAATACCCTCCTAATGAAGGGGATACAAATAACAACATGATGAAAGACATGTTGTTAGAATTGTGTTCCATGCGAGAAGTAAAAGATGTAGAATTTTTCATAAACAGGAGAGATTTCCCTCTACTGAAGCGGAATGGTACTGAACCTTATGATGAACTTCTTCCTAATACAAAGTTATTATCTCATGATTACAAAAGTTATTCACCTATTCTAAGTATGGTAAAACATAAGCATTTTGCTGATATTCCTATTCCAACTGCAGAAGACTGGGTTAGAGTTAATCCTACCAAGTTTTTCCCAGGAGGAAGAAAGACTGTTATGAACCAAATTGATTGGATAGAAAAAAAGCCCATAGCAGTTTTCCGTGGGAGTGCAACTGGAAAAGGTATTGGTATAAACACAAATCCTCGATTAAAAGCAGCTTATCTATCTTTACTATCACCTGATAGACTAAATGCAGGAATTACGGATTGGAATATAAGACCAAGAAAGTTGAATACTGGAAAGTATCTTCAGGTTATATCTCCTAATACTTTACCTTTCAAGTTATCTTCCACTCTTACTTTCCAAGAACAGCTAGAATATAAGTATTTACTCAACATACCCGGGCATGTAGCTGCATTTAGATTATCATCTGAACTCGGATCAGGATCATGTGTCTTATTAGTCGATTCTCCTTATAAATTGTGGTATATGAGTATGATTAAACCTTACCAACATTACATACCGGTTAAAGCAGATTTGAGTGATTTATTAACTCAAATTGACTGGTGTAGAAATCATGATGATAAATGTAGACAAATAGCGATAAATGCTCGTGAATTTTATGACCAGCATTTATGCAAAGATGCCATATTGGATCATTTGCAGAAGGTGATACATGATATTTCTACTTTGATGCCTAATTATTCTTACGTAGATCATTGTCAAAATCAGGTAGAAGAAGAAAGAGAAAAGATGATATATATTACTACTTCTTGTATAGACGAAGAGAAGAATAATGAGAAGAATAATGAAAGTAACCTATTATTTTTGAATAACAAGAGTAAAATAACATTACATAATGTATCAGGTAAGTTAATAATAAAAAAAGAAGTCGTAGATGATTATTATATATTCGAAAACATACATAATACTTTCATAGGCTTACACCTTAATGGTTTGAATAACTTTCCCGTTACTTTAGGAATGGATACTAAAAATAATAGTTATGCAGAATACATCCAAGGAATTTCTTTGGATGAATATATCAGATCAGATCAGTTCGATTTTGGTATATTGTTAACCATTCTCATGAAAGTTACCAAAAGTATTCAGATAGCTCAAAAATACTGTCATTTTATGCATAATGATCTTACTCCTTGGAATATTCTATTAAGAAAGGATTTTTCTCCTGTCATAATTGATTTTGGAAAATCAAGTTGTAATATTAACGACAAAGTCTATTCATACCGCGGTGAACCTTGTGAATTTCATACTTTTTATGATTTATTTGTCCTGATTGTTATTGTTCTCAAATTAGTAATTAAAAAAGGAAGCTTTGATAAGTCAAAACTTTTACATCTTTCTAACTATATAAGTTTCTTGAAAGGTTCTCCTTTTAGACTTTCAGGAAAAAACGGAATGAATGATGTACTCTTTCACATAAGAAGGTATTATACCTTTGATAATCTACAACTGTTCAATAAAGGAAGATTAAATCATTTAAATCCTGCAGATTTCATTGAACATTTAAAAAAACTAGTCAATTAAAAACCAATTTTTTTCTCGGAACGATAATAAAATGACGAAAAGCAAATTCATAATTGCATTAATCGGTATCGTAGCAGTAGTAATAGCAGTCACACAACTAGGATCTCAACCTAATACTGTTGAAGGTTGGTGGAATCAACAAGGTCGAAGATGGAAAACATTTCCAGTTACTAAACAAAGATATGGAGCGACAGCAGCAGTAGGAGGTAATTTTCTTGGACCTCTAAATGATGATAATTTTATCAAGACACCCCAGTTTCAAGGATTGTTAGCTCCTAGATTCAATAACTTTGATGTCGGAGCTAACATAAGATATGACCCTCCTGATCATCGTAATATGGCTACTCCATGCAATCCTTTAACATTTGGAGATATGGCTAGAGAAAACTATAATGGATGTAATAAAGGTTATTTGAATGGATGTGTTGGATGTGCTGGTAGTAATAATTTACCTAATACTCCACCTCCTGGTAGTTTATTACCTCCTCCTAATTACTCATCCGGTAATTACCAACAATCTATTGAATCAATCGGTGGAGGTGGTACTTTGCAAGAAGGATATGATGATTATACTTACAACCAAAATTACCCTACCAGTTGTGGAGCTGGTGGGTGCAGCGGGGGATGTGCACCTTCTTGCGGTAAAGGTGGAATGCCAGTTCCACGTAAAAGCTATCTCATGTCTAGTAAACCAGGATATGCAGCAGGGGATTATAATAAAGTAATGGATCAGTCTTACGATTCTTCTTCTTATCCCGATGCTCAAGACATGTTGCCAGTTGGTACCATGACAGGTATTACTGCTGATGGATCAGTGGTCCAACCTGTCGTGTATACTCAATTCGTGTTTGCTAATCAGAAAAGTAGGTTAAGAGGATTAGGTGACCCAATTAGAGGAGATCTTCCTATTGTACCTTGCGAAGGAAATTGGTTCAGTGTTCATCCTAATGTCAATCTTGATCTTCATGAAGGTGCGATGAATGTCATGGGTGGTGTAGGTAACCAGACCAACCAGGCTCTATCTAAACTTATATGGAATGCTTCTGGTAATGCTGATACTACTATTGGAGGTGTTAACATTCAAAATGATCTTAATATGATACCTGAATATAATGGAAGTTATAGTGCTGCTCTTGGTGATGTCACTATTTCTGGTATGCCTTAAATGATATTTGGTGTAATTATACGATATCGTATAATTACTTTTATATCTGTAACCTTATATCCTCTCTCTTCATTCATGGTCATAGAAGTTATTTTTCACTTTTTTCAGTTCTCTGAATCTTTGATTACCTCCATAATAGAATATTGTATCTATAAGTTTATCTCTATCTTCTCTAGTACCAATACGTTCGATTGTTCTATTATACCTTTTGGGTAAAATCCATCCTAATTGATTTGTTTTATCCTCAGATAGTACCAAATTACCAAGAAGATCAAAGTAATTATTTTGGCAAGTATCTGGTTGATCATGAGGTGCGTATGTAGTTGCGATTAACCAATCTTTTTTATCATATTTCATATCGATTAAAGGAGATTTGAATCGAGCATATACAAACTGAATTTTTTCATATCCCCAATAACCATATTCAGTAGGTTGTGGTCCTATATCTAGATGATATTTACTTACGCGACTTTTTGGGATACAAACTAACCATAAATCTCCATTGTGATAATATTTTTCCTCACATGATTCAATCGGTTGTTCATAATAAGGATATGAATCATAAGGTCCAAGTCCCAAGCAACATTTGCATGATAATTCATATTTATCCTTATCATACTTAAATACTATTTTATGACAAGGAATGTAATTCCTATCCAATATGGAATCGTCCATTGGCTTATTCTTCTCAGTTGGATGATTACTATAATTATAATGGGGCTTCAAGTTTATCTTTTCAATTAAATACCCTTCTTCATACACCGAATATGAAAAATAAAGAGATGTAAAATAAATTCCTATTTTATAATTACACCTTACTCCCTCATAATAACCATTCTTAATTAAACTAATCTCAGAAATAGTTTCCTTTTGATCAAATATATAAGAACAACCTTTATCATTCCTTACTCTCATACCACAATATTGTTCACTTTCGAGAGTTGTACCTACCACACGATTATTAAAAACCATTTGTACTGAAGATAGTTCGCAAGTTCGACCAGTGAAGCCATACTGTCGAAATTCACCATAAAGGAAGTCGAGGATGTATAATTTGATGTCCATAGGGATGTTATTAGGCAAAAGACGAGTATATAGCTTCACTTGAGGTAATTCTTTGAACATTTTGGGATTTCTAAAGTGATATAATATAGTAGTCCAACGTGCATGCACTATTTTTCGTATATCGGAGTCTTTATTTTCATCGTCTTCATCCACAATATCCCATGTATTTATAATTTCCTTTTCTTTCTTCGAAAAGTAAGAAGTTAGTGAAGTCTGATCTTCTGGTAATCCCCATTTTCTTCCCTTTTTCTCTTCTGCAAATATACGTTGTACTCTTATCGTTGTTACACCTCGAAATTCCGATAATCTAAAATCCTTGCAAAAAGGTAAGTCTAAATCTAGATGTAACTTTTTCTCATCGAGAACATAATTATACCTAAAGTCCATTGGACGCATGATTTTTATGATCATATCCATTGTGTACTCTTCTCGGGGGTGATAGTCTATTTTTTGGTATTCTGTATAGGATTCCATTTTCTTCCGCATGAGATATGTTGTTCGTATTCTTACTTTTAATTTCATTTCTGAACAAAGAATCATAACGATTTATAAATGCACTCTATGATATAAACCATGTCTGATAATCAATTTTTATTGAGAGAAAAGGGCGATCCCCAATCTTTAGTTAATAAGAAAGATGAAATGATTCGTTCACCTTCTGCCCCAGAGATAGAAACCGAGGATATAAATTTCATTAATATAACACCCATTAATATAATGTCTTTCACATCCATTTTTATAGACGAAAAAGGTATTAAATGGCATATGTTAGAAAAATCTTTGATTAAAGCTTTACCTAGAGTAGATTGGGTATTGGAGGGACAACATAAATGGGGACCTAAAAGTCTTAATTATACGACTCCAAATTTGACTTTTGAATTGTCTCATTTATATGATTTCGTTGAAGATATAACTATATTAACCACAAAACCTACTACCATTCGATTATATGATAATTCATATCCTAGTTGTCTATATCCTTACAAGGTTCTTTTGAAAACATGGGAACTCCCGAAAGGCGAATTTATCATTCCATTCAAATACATGCCATGTGTTTTATGTTATTCACATTTATCTCTAGAATCAACAGATAAATTTACTGCAAAGGTAAATGACTTTTTATCGAATATGAATATTACTCATGGGATTTCATACAACTATAAAGATAAGCATGCATACATCGGAGGAACTATACTTGAAAATTGGTATTTCTCTGATCTAAATTGCTACGCTCGAAGAGGTCAATGCATAGCATCTAAGAATACCATTATAACTAAGATTTTAGGTTGATATCTATTATGCTTCCGATATAAAATGAATGTTATTCGAACAATAAAGATTTAAATATTCATTGGGTCAAGAAACAATGGATATTACAACTAACACCACATCTGATTATTTAACAGAACATAAAATTAGAATACTCGATCAAAAAACATCAGATTTGTTCGAGAGAGGAAAAGTCTCGTTACCTCATGAATACTCAGGTACTAAACCATCATTCCGTTTATCGAGACAAATGGATGTAATCACTTCAATTATCGTCACTACAGACGAAACATCTGTTCTTGATTTAGAATCTAATCAAGTAACAGTTCATTCTTGGAATTTAACGCCAGGTAAGAATGAATTACCATTTGGATGTATTACAGCTATAATTCCCTATTCAGAATTAAGATTATCATCATATAATTCTTTTGCACTAACTGTTCAAGGTTTTAATGTTACTAATGAATGCAGGCGTGAGTTAATACACTCAAAATGGTATTTTCCTGATTTAAAAGTTTTTGTAGTTGATGGATCTTGTCATCGTACATTACCATCTAATAAGGGTAGAAATTACTCATTGCAAGAAAGCCAAACTCTCAATAGACATATCTTAGATGACGTATATCATGTTTTGGAAACATATTCATTATCAAGTTTATTTTGTTCATTACCTAAAATTACTTATGATTTTCATGGGGAAGTATCAAAATCTTTCCAAGTTGCTCATAATGATTATGTATATACTAAAGCAGTTGTTGCATCATCATCTCCAGGAGATCTCAAATTTTTCTTCAATGACACATGCCTAAAAACCTGTTCTTTTGAAAAAGGAGAGACAGTATTACCTTTTACTATTGCTTCAGTATTATTCCCTTATGTAGATATAAGAATTGAAGCAAGTGTTCCTATTGTCTTAACTTTGAGTGGATCACAATTAGATGACTGTACGTTCCATATCGTAGATTTTAATTGGTATCTTCCGTTTCTACGTGTAAGAACATGGAATAATGGTGATTATCAAGCCATGCCAGAATACTAAAAGGTATAAAGTTCATATAGATTACTTCCCATATATTATATTTGAATTTCAAATATAATCTTTTACTTGGCACGTGTCGAAGCACCTAAATCAGAAGATTGAGTAAAATTAACTCCGAGCAAAGATAAAGCTTCATATACATCTTCTACCATTAAAGTTTTCGTTTGATGTTCTGAATTGACGATATCCATAACTCGTGTAAGTTCTTCTAATTTGCTTCGAATTAGATTTCTGATAATCGGATAGCAATCCTCAGATAAACTTTTGACTCCAGCTCGTCTGGCTAGCCTAGTTATAGCCGATTTAGTAAATGTATTGGTATGTTTACCTTTCTTTGATTTTTGCGATGAATCTAAAACTACTGGTTGTTCTGTTTCTGTCATTTTTGCATTCGCAATATGTTTTTAAATCAGAGTTTCTATATTATTCATTTAAAAGGGAAGGATTCTGTCATAAACTATGGAAACTAAAGTAGAAAATGTAACCCAGCCTTTGGAAGCAAAGCACTCAACTAAAAAGAAAAGAACGAGATTTTTTGAAACTTATATATCAAAAGTATTAAAGCAAACATCGAAGACTAATGGAATAACTTTCAATGCAAAGCAGCAATTGAATAGTGCCCTATGCTCTATTTCTAAAACTGTATCATATGTAGCTACTAAACTAACTCAAATTTCTAAGAAAAAGACTCTTTCAGGGAAAGAGGTCCAAAATGCAGTTAGAACATTATTTCCAGAGGAAATCTGTAAGAACTGTCTTATCGAAGGATCAAAATCAATCAAGTTATTTACGGCAAATGATGTTAAAAATGCCAGTAGACAAGAAAAGGCAAATATCATCTTTCCACCTTCAGTAGCTGAAAAGTTTCTCAGAAACTTTGGTTTGATTAAAACTAAGGTTACTAAAAATGCTCCTATATATCTCGCAGCAGTTCTAGAGTATTTAACCCAAGATATTCTATCTCTATCTTCTAGTATCGCAACTGAAAATAAAAGAATCAGAATTACGATAAGAGATTTAGAACTTGCAGTTAGGAATGATCCAGAATTAGACCGTGTGTTTAATAGATGTAATATTAGTTTTATTGGTGGAGGTGTACTTCCTCATATTCATGAATCCCTTCTTGTTAAGAAGAATAAGAAAAAGAAGACAACTAGAAAAGCTGTTACTGATACCGGAAAGAAAACTCATCGATTCAGGCCAGGAACAGTTGCATTACGAGAGATTAGAAAGTATCAAAAAGTAAGTAATTGCCTTATCTTCGCTAAACATCCTTTTGAAAGATTTGTAAGATCTATTTCAGGTAAGAAAACATCAAAGAATGTTTTTGTTGTACTCCAGTATTATATTGAACAGTATATAACTGAAGTGTTGAAAGAATCAGGAGAAGCTGCTATTCATGCAGGAAGAGTTAAGCTTATGCCTCAAGATATTCAATTTGTATGCAAACTTAAAAATTATACTTTGCATGATTTAGTTACAGATGAAGGAGATAATGATGAGAATAAGAATGGTAAAGTTGAGGATGAAGAAGGTGATGAAGCTGATGAAGAGGATGAAATTGAGGATGAAGCTGATGAAGAGGATGAAGAAAATGATGGAGAAGGTGATGAAGTTGAGGATGATGAAGTTGAGGATGGTTTGGAAGAAGATGAAGAAGATGAATTGAATGAAGATGAATTAGAAGATGATTAACTAGCTTAAAAATAAGTAAAAATAGCATAAATGTCTGATAGAAAAACAGAGAAATTACCTCCTGTCAATGAGAATACCAAATACGCAGTATTAATGGAAACAAGTGGTGAAGAATGTGAAAGTTGGTATTATTTCATTAGGCACGATGGTAATGAAGAAGCACTTAATAATCTTAATGAGCAATTAAACCAAGTTTCTGAATGGTATATTATTGATGGATATTCTACTTTTGATCTTGTTTTGGACCCCTTGGTTAGCCACCAAACTGCTAAAGAAATGATTAATCTAGATCTTAATCATACTTCTTTTCATCGAAAGTTTGATGGGGTTATGAAAAAAGTAAATCTCAAGTTTAAATCTACCGATAAGGATTCAAGAAAGATAAAAAGAGCATTTAAGGTTCTGGGATATGGCAGAATAGAAAATTTCGTAGAAGATGAAGATGTCACACTTACTTCGGATGATTTAGAAGAAGATGAAGATACATCTTCTTCGACAGATTCAAATGAATCAGCTTCTACTACTGAAGAGGAAGATGGTGCAAAAAAAATGAGTAAAAAAGGTATACCAGAAGCTCTTCTTAATTGCAATCTTCCGCGTAATGTAAGAGCCAAACAACATCGCAGGAAGAAAAAGTAAGAAACTAAAGATAAATAGATTTTGTTATAACAAATGAACAAAGTTGTTATAACAATAGGTGGGGTTTTAATTGTTGCAATAATTGTAATTGGAGTAGTTTTATTACTCAGAAATCACAAAAAGAACAGTGAGAATTATAAATCTTCTTATGCATTAGTAGATAATTGGAAAGGTACAGATTTACGTCCAGAACAAGGAAAAGGATGGCAATATTTCTCTCAGCCTGATCCTACCCATGGAAATGTAACTTATGGTGTTTTTCCCGAGTTATTAACTGAACTTCCAGGTAACAAACTAAAAATATCAGTAGATACCACAAGGGATAAAGTTCGCAACGTATGTGATTCAACTTTACCTATAGTACCTGTAAAAACCCCGTTAGGTTATGTTCCCGTCAGAAATAGTATAAGATTATATACAGGTAAAACATATAACTCAGGGTTATTTGTTATGGACATTGATCATATACCAGCTGGATTATCTGTTTGGTCTGCATTTTGGTTAGTAAGTAACAATGCTCCCACAAGATGTCCATGTGTAGCTTTACCAGGCGCACCATATACGTTAGATGGAAGAGGATCACCATCTTGGCCTTGTGGAGGAGAAATAGACATCATTGAAGGTGTAAATTCATCAGATGTCAAGTCAAGTTCTAATTCGGTAACTTTGCATACTTCTCCTGGCTGTGACCAATCTGGAAATACTAATCCTAATATGAAATTTGCAGATATGAATTGTAATGCAGGAAGAACAGATTGGCAAAAGACATGTGGGTGTGCTGGTAATGAACAATGTCCTACTCAAGGATGTGGTATTTTAATGGACGACCAACGTAGTTTTGGTTATAACTTTAATACAAGCGGAGGAGGTGTATATGCATGCGAATTAACACCAGAAGGTCAAATTACTATATGGTTTTGGTCTCGTAATGATCCTACTTATCCCCCACCTTCAGATTTACAAAACACAAATCCTAATCCAGATTCATGGAAAGTAGATCCAAAGAACAAATTAGTATTTACACCTTGCCCAAACATATTTTGGAATATGCAACTTACTTTGAATACTACATTATGCGGAGATTGGGCAGGAAATGTATTTCCAGGAGGGATGAATGCATGCCTAGATTATATCGATAAGAATGATCTTCCAGAAGCTTATTGGATTATAAATTCCGTCAAAGTTTTCCAGAAGAATTAGGATTGGGATTAAGATTAAGACTAATATCAGGATTTCTTTTCGTTATTACTATGTTGGGTTTCTTATTATCTGTCAATGTATATATCACCCAGATAAGGAAAGGTATGATTATAACAAGACTAGTTAGTATTATTGGTACAAGTTCCATTTATTCTCTCGATGTATATAAATGGGAAAAACGGGAAAAATAAGAAAAGTGATATTCTGCATGGGTGTTATCCTCTTCTTTGCTGTCACTTCGGGTATCATAGTTCTATGTTTTTATTCAAATACTCCTGAAAAGGTAGAAAGTAGGTATGTAAATAATCATACGAATAAGAACGAATACATTACCAAAGAATTATCTAACGAAATTAATTTACTCTGATTTCCATAATAAATGAACACAATCTTTATAATCTACATCCTTGTTTCACTAGTTGCATTTGCCGTAGTTCTATATCTTCTTATTAGATGTAAAAGGGATACTAAGGACAACTATTGTCTCTGTCCTCGAGGTAATGGTCAAAGAGAGATGGTATGCCAAAAAGGTCATAATAATGGTCTTTCTGAATATTCCAATTTTACTGCAATTCAAAAATCTCAAGGTGGACCTAAATGGCCAACTATTAGCCCAGGGGATTATGATTTCCCTGTAATGGATAATACATGTGTTAAAAGCAATGCTCAACTCTCTCAAATCATATAAATATGTTTTAATTCATATGAATTAAAAACAAGTATGTTTGCACTATTAAAGTCGATTTATCACTATATAGTGATAAATCGACTTTAATAGTGCAAACA
>Ga0100403_1002945_pt1 | contig 13009 bp, 20 predicted proteins | sample CryGeymet201501t_FD_83663 | JGI IMG/M metagenome (GOLD analysis project Ga0100403, IMG submission 83663) | Groundwater microbial communities from Crystal Geyser aquifers in Utah, USA - Crystal Geyser metaG 2015-01t | ecosystem: Environmental > Aquatic > Deep subsurface > Groundwater | place...
AAAGCAACTAAAACACGAAGATTATATCAGAAGATTTTATGAATTGCCGCAGGTAAAAGAAATGACCAAACAACAACTGAACGAATACACTGAAATTCTTGATCGTTTTGAAACCGGCGATGAATTTTGGACACCAGATAGAATAAAATCTTTGGAAAATACAATATGGAAAGGATCACAAACGAGACGTGAATTATTGGAAAAGGCCGCTAAGGAGTTTAATTATCCAGTCGAAAAATTAAAAGACATCGAGGTTGGAGAATTTGATCGTTTAAGAAACGACACAGAACTCGCCAGAAAAAATCCTTTGTATGGATTTTTCGTAGAACAAGTAAATATGAGTGAGTTTAAAAACGATGTTAAATATTTTAATCTTCGCGACCAAATGTATAAGATGGCGAAAGACGCCATAAAATCAAGAAAACTCGGTGTGCTTGGAAAAATTAAACAAAGGTTAATCCCTCAACAGAAAGAAATAATGCAGTATATCGAGGAAACAAATGCCGATAAAAAAATAGAATTAGCAAAAAATTTAACCAAAGAAGAGTTCGCTCTGGCTGATTTTATAAACGATTTTTACGACAAAGCATATAATCATTTGCTGGTTAGCGAAGAATTAAAATCATCAAGATTTACAGAAGACAATTACATATTCCACGCCAAACGGCCAATACTTGAGATGATAGCCGACATACCTGACGCAGGATTAAAAAATACAATCAAAGAATTACTGGTTAGATGGAAATTAGACCAGAGATCGTTTAAAATTTTAGACACCAAGACCGGAGAGATTTTGGCTAAGAAAAAGTTTTTTAGACAAACATTGTATAGAACCGGAGAATTGACTCCAACAAAAAATATCATCAAAGCCACCGATATTTATATGAGTCAATTTTTCCAAAAAATGGCGCTGGATGAAATTGTGCCAACGATAGAAACGCTGGCAATGGCTATCCGTCCATCCGATACAACCAAAACAGGATTATTGTTGAATGATAGTCTAATGACCTTTACCAAAGAATATCTGAATAATAAAAAGGGTAGAACGGTTAATATCGGCATTCCACAGGGGGGCGTTATTGATGCCGGAATAAGATTTTTAAATACTCTGGTTGGGCTAAGATTTATCGCATTGAACATTCCGCTTCAGATTGCATCTGTTGTTGGGGAGACAATGGTCAAAATACCAATGCTTGGAACTAAAAAACTGGCCATAGCTAATCAAAGATTACTTACCGGACAAGGGCGCAGAATTATAAACAAGTATAAAAATTTTGTTGGCGAGGGCGTGTTTGAAACCGCGCTACAACCGGCGCGCAATGTTGGAGAAAATTTATCTTTACTTTTTTATGGCGGTTTTAAGTGGTTCAGGCGAAGAACAATGGCAGAAATTTTACTCGGAAATATGAGCAAGGCAGAATTTAGGGCGGGAGAGATAAGCGAGAAAAAATTATCTGAATTAAAAAACTTGGCAGGGCGATGGCTCGACATTACCAAAACAGACAGTATTTTGGGGTCAACATCTGCAGGAAAAGCAGCAGCCAAGTTTAGAGGGTGGGCATTTAGAATTGTCAGCGCTCTTGTTGATGATTTTTCCGCGCTGGGAAGATCGGTTACCAAGTTAGGCGATCCGGCGAAAAGATTAAACGAACAACAAACGGCTGAATTATATCGTTTATTGGAGGTGGCCGCGTTAGTAACGTTTGTTTTGACCATTGCCGGAGAAGATGACGAGAAAGACAAAACATTCACAGGTAAATTAAAACATTACGCATTGAGAGAACTAACAACTATTACACAGGCATTAAGCGCCAAGACCCTTTTAACGTTGGGGGTAACGGCGGCTTTTATAGAACAATTCGGTACAAATTTATCATTGTTGATAACATTGGAAGAATACAAAACCAAAGAAGGGCTAAAAGGTGTTGAGGGATTCAAGCGTCAATTCACTCCTGCGGGCGTGAGTCAATTCGAAGAACAGGAAGAAACAAAAAAGAAAAGCGGGTTACCCAGATTGCCAAAACTTCCTAAACTAAAAAAATTACCGAAACTAAAATAATAATTATGCTCAACATCCTAAACATACTAAAATTCTGGTTTAGAAAACAGGTCAAGAACACTGGACTGCTCGACCTCGGCCCGCAGGACGGAGATTGGCGCGCCGGAGCCGTAAGCGGTATCGTCTATCAAATCCAAAACGAAAATGGAGATTGGCGACCTTATCTTCCGTCTCCGGAAAAACAAAACTCCGTTAATTTTGATTCGTTTAATTGCACTTCTTACGCCGGACTTAACGCGGTTGAAATGCAAATAAATAAACTTTTGGCTGATGGTAAAATATCCAAAAGAATAATAGAGGGTTATTTGGATTCAAATGGTAAATTCAACGGAGCGGACAGATTCTCCGCGATAATTTCTGGAAACACAAAACAAGGAAATTATATGGTCAATGTGCCGGAGGGTTTTCGCAAGGTAGGCATCCTGCCGGAGTCCTTACTCCCCCACGAAGACAATCTGACGTGGGAAGAATATCACACAGACCCAAAACTTTCTCTGCATAAAGAAATAGCTTCTATTTTTCTGAATTATTTTAGCGTTGCTTATGAGTGGGTTCCGACAGACAGAGAGTCTCTTAAAAAGCATCTAAAACAAGCCCCAATAGTTCTGCTCACTCCTCTCTGTAAAGGATTTTTTACCGATACTCCTGTTAAAACTTGCTCTTTGAGTGTTCCGTCGCACGCTACTGTTTTGACTTGTATTGGTGCTTATAATAATATCTACGATAGTTATGCAAACTATGCCAGACAACTTTCCTACGATTACCCGATAATCTACGCGATGAAAATTTTAATTACGCCAAAAATCATTAACACAAAACTTATGAAGTGGATAATTTTATCAAACAACGATCAATATCTTATTTACGAACCGCTTAAATTAGCTTTCGTGATTGGGGACGAAAACGATCTGCATTTTTATCAAAAGCAAGGTCTTGTCGGCCAGCCGGAAAGAATACCTAACTTAAACGGTTATACTATTTTGAGGGTTCTTTTGCCAGGGTTCGTTTCCGAGCTGAAAGATAAATTGAACTAAACGCCAAAAATCACGCCAGACCTCATAGCTACATCCCCCGCCAGACGCTCTAAAATCGTTTATACGGGGTTTTATCCTGTTTTGAGTAGTATTCTTCATTGTGGGTCATTTTAGGGGCTTTAATCCTTTTTCGGTTTTTTTTTATTTTTGAGTTTTCAACAACTAAATTATCTCCAATCTTTTGAAAACTCTTTTTTTGGAGTAGTATGAAGTTATGGAAAATTATAGTCAACAATTTAATACTTTTATTAAATGCAAAGGAGTTGTGATTTCTCGCAAGAGAACAGGTTACTATAAACCTGCCATAGTCGCAACTCCTTTTTATTTTGTAAAAATATGAAATCATCTTTTATTTTATTCATGGAACACATCAACGGAAAGTGTTTCAATTTTAAGAAAATCGGCGGAGAATTTTTGGACAAATAAACAAAGCCAAAAATAATGCTATGAAATGGCAAACCTAAACTCTGGGAATGCCCGGGGCATGGTTGAAAATCCCTACCACACCCGCCGATAACAATTTAAAAAGTTATGAATTACGATCCAAAAAACGCCTTCGGGAACCAAAAACTTATAGACGAACTGGCAAAACAGGCCAGGAAACAACACATCAAAAAATGTAAAGACTGCAACGGAACTGGAGTGCTAAGCGAGCCTTGTGATTTTTGTGAGGGAATGGGATGTGATGAATGTGACGACGAGGGAATTTTGGAAATTGGTAATTGTCACTGTTTTTACGAAAAAATATAAAAAGTTTCATTAAGACAACAAGGAGTAAAAATATGGCCCAACATAGAATGCTAAGCAAAAGAATAACCAAGTCGGCTCGATTTCTTCAAATGCCGACAGAAGCACAAAATATTTATTTTCACATGTTGACAGAAGCCGATGATGACGGGATTGTGGAATCATATCCGTTGATTAAAATGCTTGGTTTGCCGCCGGACAACATGAAAATATTATTTGCCAGAGGATTTATAAAACCAATCAACAATGATGAGGTTATTGTGATAACCGATTGGCTGGAACATAACACCATTAGACCAGACAGAAAAAGGAACAGCATCTATCTTCCCTTAATGACCAAAATGTATCCAGAATTGCCATTTATTGAGGCAAAACCTCGCTCGGACGTAAATGATAACAGCAATAGAGTTGGTGGACTGTCCACGGTCAGCGTAAGTAAAGATAAGATAAGACAAGATAAGTTAAGTAAAGATAAGATATATATACATGATATAGATATAGAGAGTGTGTCAGAAATTTCTAACGAAATTTCCTCCCCCACTCCTAAAATGAAAACAATAGCTTTCTTTACCGGAGTTAAAAACTTAATCGAAAAAAAAGAATCACCAGAAATAAAGGCATTTTTAATCGAGCTATCGGCCAAAATCCCGAAGGAAACTCTCTGGCGCGAAATACAAAAATTCTATTTTTATTGGACGGAACTCAACGGATCGGGAAAGAAGCAACGCTGGGAGATGCAAAAGACTTTTGAGGTGAATAGGCGTTTGGCTAATTGGATAAGAAATACCAATAATTTTAAAAAGGTCGAAAAAGATAATAAATATAAAGTTGGCACTGTATAATGAAAAATTTTGTAAAATTTATTATGAGCAAAGGAGAACCCCTGTCTTTTCCTATCGAAAAAGCCGAAGCCATAATGAAATCGGCCGAGCAGATAGTTTTAGAGGTTGAAAACGGAAAATGGACAGGTCGCTCAATCAACAAGGCCCACATCGTTTCAACCTATCCCGATAACGAGGCTGATTACGCATACCGGATTAGAAATACCGACGCGCTTCCCGATCCTTCCACTCGGAAAAGAACAACGGAAGAACAGGCAAGATTAGAAGAAGAATTAAAAAAAACAAGGGAAGTTTTATCCGAAAAAATGGGATGGGAATTTAAAAAACCTTATAAGGATTAAAAACATGAGCAAAACAAATATGGAATTAAATAAAATTTATTGTGGAGATTGCCTTGAAATACTGCCTAAAATCAAAGGGGACTTTGTAATCGTTACAGACCCACCATTTAATATTGGTTATCATTACGAGGGTTACCGTGACAAAATGGATGAGGACGAATATTATTCTTGGCTTACAAAGGTTTTTAGTTTTGCTCCTTTTGTTTGCATTCATTACCCTGAACAGCTTTACAAGTTATCTTGGGCGGTTGAAGAAATACCAGAACGTGTTGTAAGTTGGATTTATAACTCTAACACAGCAAAACAGCACCGAGATATTGCATTTTTTGGCATCAAGCCCGACTTTAGAAAATTAAGCCAACCCTACAAAAATCCTACCGACAGGCGAATTGCAAAGCGAATATTAGAAGGAAAAACAGCGCGAGGATATGACTGGTGGAATGTTAATCAAGTAAAAAATGTATCTACAGACAAAACAAGCCATCCCTGTCAAATGCCCATAGAAATTATGGAAAATATAATCAAACTCATACCCGAAGATAAAATAATAGTAGATCCCTTCGCTGGCTCTGGAACAACAGGCGTGGCTTGTAAGAACTTAAACCGCAACTATATCCTCATAGAACAAGAACCAAAGTATATAGAGATAATTAAAAATAGATTAAAAATATGAGCAAAACAAATAAAGAAAAAAAATATAATTGCGAAAACTGCAAGTGTAAAAGATATAAACCTTGCGCTTGCCAAAGAAAAATCCGGTGATACCTAAATTATTTTGTATGGTTTTCAAATCCCAAAGGGTAGGGCAAAAAATATCAAATACACCAAGCCCTTTATCTTAAATGTGTTGAATCACACGGCCGGAAGTTTTCCACAATAATTCATTGACAAAAAATTATCATGGGTGTAATATCAAAATATATGGCGAGGAATTTTTTTTTAAAACCGAATACCATCGTGGGGCCACAATGGATAGTGGGCGTTTTAATCCTCGCCGGATTGCTCGCTATCCTTTGTGGCTCTTTTTTTTCCGAAACGGAAAAATACAAACAAGAAATGAAAGACGGGCCGGTATTATTTATTGAGATTAAAGAAATTATACCAGTCTTGTCCGAAATTACGGCATATAATTCCGAGAGAGGACAGACCGACAGCACTCCTTTTTTGACGGCAAGCAATAAAAGAGTCTATGACGGCGTGGTAGCGAATAATTGTCATCCGTTCGGGACAAGAGTTCTTATTGAAGGTAAGGAATACGAAGTCCAAGATAGGATGAATAGTCGGTATACCAAGTGTGGTAAAGATGAAATGTGGTATTTTGACATTTGGTTTGAAACAAAAAAACAAGCATTGGAATGGGGAGTAAAAAAAATTCCAGTTAAAATACTTTACAACTAAAATGGTTGTGATATAATTGAGTTATTAACTTAATATTAACTTAAATTATATGATAACTAAAAAATGTGAGTTCTGTGGTGATATATTTAATGTATTTCCATATAGAAAGGAAGCAAAATACTGTTCAGGTAAATGTTTTGGTAAGGCAATTCGTAAAAGAAAATACATTGATAATAATACTTGTATTATTTGTAATAATCCAATAAAGGGATTTAGAAAATATTGCTCTAAAAAATGTTTATATATAGGACAAATTAAAGGAATTACAAAAAGAGAAAAAACATATTTAAAATGTAAATTATGTTTTAAAACCTTCTACTCTGGGAGTTTAAAATCAAAATTCTGTTCTCGTAAATGTTATTATAAATGGAATAAAGGAGAAAATCACGGTAGTTGGGAAGGTGGTATTTCCAAGTGGTATGATAGAATAAAACAAACCAAAGAATGGAAAGATTGGCGAGAAGCAGTATTTAAGAGAGATAATTATATTTGTCAGCATTGTAGATATAAAAGAGGAATTGGATTAAAAACAAAATATTTACATCCACATCATATTAAAAGTGCAACAAAATTTAAAAATTTAATATTTGATATAAGTAATGGTTTAACGGTATGTCATTCTTGCCACGGAAAAATACACTCAAGAAATTTTAAAAAATAGAAGATACGGCTGTAATCATTACGATATTTGGATGGAGAGCAGAGAGATGGCGATAGAGTTTGGCCGTCAACAATTAAAGGTCGAATTATTAACTAATTAAAAAAATATATGGAAGCAATAACCACAACCACGCAACAAATCCACGAAGTAATAAAAGAAGCCGAATACAGGGGTCGAATACAGGGAATAATCATTATGACGGTTATACTGACAATCGGAGCCATTCTACTCATATTTTAACTAACTAAAAAATATATGGAACACAAATTATTGATTTATTTTCGGAAAAGATATCAGTTAAGAAAAACAATCTGGGGCAAAATAAAGGTCTGGCTCTGGGAAAAAAATATAATTAAAAAAGACTTTTACGAATTATGAAATACCCTAGAACCTTAACGGATTATAAACATTTTCCGAAACCAAAAGAAGAAGAAGAAGAAAACAATTAACATCGTGCCGCTCGGTCTTGCCTGCTCCCCTGTCGCTCACGATGGGCAGAGGGGGCAAGGCCCAGCAGAAAAAATATGAACTTTCCAACTTATTATGATTTACTAAGAAAATATAAAGGGAACATAGAAAAAGCGTCTTATTGGGAACTAAAAATAGCTGCGAGAAACACAAATAATCCGGTAATCGCTCTCGCTGAAGCTATCCGAAAATATGAAGATGAGGCGCAAAATTTAAGGCAGTGTTTTAATAAGAACAATCACTGCGAAGAAGATAATTGTAGGTGTTATTATTAACTAAAAAAACATGGAAAAAAATAAAGAGTTAATCGTTCTCAACGAAGAAACATCAACAGTCAAAAAGGGTATTTTTTCTCTTATCATAAAAGACGAAGAAACCCTTAAAAGAGCAAATGACATCCGCCAAGATATTAAAATGGTAGAAAAAAGAGTTAAAGAACACAAAGACGCGCGAATTAAACCGCTAAAATCAAGCATTGAGCTTTTACAGGCCGATTATGCCCCGATTGAAGCCCAACTCAAAGAAGCCAAAGAGCTTGTGGGAGATAAGATAATCGCTTACGATACCCAACTTAGAGCCGAGATAGCCGCCAAAGAGCAGAAACTGGCCGACAGAGTTGACCGAGGAACCTTGAAAATGGAAACAGCCGCTGTCAAAATCTCCGAGCTTCCGAAAGTCCAAAATAAAATCGTTTCCGAAAAAGGCTCCGCTGTTCTTAAAAATCGTAAGAATTTCAGAGTTGTGGATATAAGCAAACTTCCACTTGCTTACCTGAAAGCCAACGAGCCGGCAATCCGACAAGCCATGTATGATGGAGTCGAAGTGCAAGGCTGTGAATATTTTTTAGAGAGAACATTTTAAAAACTTAATAAAAAAACATGGAAAAATCAATCGTAAAAAAAGAAGAAAACAATCTTGTAGCAGACAATCAGTCCGGCTTTGAAGCTCTTTTGGGAAGAGCAATAGACGGCAAAGTAGATGTTGCCATAATAGAAAGGATGCTCGCTGTATATAAGGACATTAAAGCATCCAAAGCCAAAGAATCTTATGACAGATCAATGGCCGAATTTCAAAGAGTCTGTCCAGTAATCAACAAAAACAGAGCCGTCAAAGATAAAAATGGAGATGTAAGATACCACTTTGCTCCTCTTGAGTCGATTGTTAAGCAAGTAGGCCCTCTAATTGCCGATAACGGATTCTCTTATGCCATCAAAATTCTAAATGACGAAAAAGGAATGACGGCAGTTTGCCGAATAACTCACACTCAAGGACACTCGGAAGAAAGCCCGTTTTTTGTCCCGATAGGTTCGGAAGCATACATGACTGACGTTCAGAAATATGGCGCTCGCTCAACATTCGCAAAAAGATACGCGTTTTGCAATGCTTTTGGCATTTTGACCGGAGATGAGGATAGCGATGCCGTGGAGGTAGGAAAAGAAAAAACAGTTAAGAGCGAAAAGCCAAAAAAAGAAACATACTTTACTCAGGCAGAAACCATGATTAAGAACGCTAAAAGTGTCGAGTTTTTAATAAGCCTTCAAGAAAAAATAAAAGAATCGGGAAAATTTAATCCCGAAGAAAAAACAAAACTTCACAAACAAATCAATGAAAAAGCAAAAACCATTAAGTAAGATTTGTCCGCGGCCTTATATCTCTTACAGCCAACTGCACACTGTTGAATCCAGCCCAAAAAGTTATATTAAAACCTATCTTTACGGAATGAAGTTCACGAATGATGGCATAGAGTTAGGCCGAAAGGTTGACGAAGCCCTTAACAATCCGGACAACGAGCATCCTGAAATAGAAATCGCCCACCTCCAGAGATTCTTTCCGCGATACCCTGAAATGCAAAAAGAGCTTACCGCAAAATTCGCCGGAGTTCCTCTTTTAGGCAGATTAGACGGATTTAATCAGAAAGAAAGAATTATAGCCGACAACAAAGCAATGGAAAAATACACCCAAGAAATGGCCGACAAGAGCGATCAGCTAACATTTTACACAATGCTTTGTGTTATCAAGTTCAAGATTCCGGCCGAAAAATGGAACCTGCAAATAAACTGGGCGCCTACTTTTTGGGAAAATGAAGAATTGAAAACCACAGGAGCAATACACATTTTCAAAACGAAAAGAACGACAAGAGATATTATCAAAATGGGAGCGCGGGTTGTCGAAGTCGCCGAAAAAATAAATCGTATAGTGGAAAAAGAAATTAAATTTTAAATTTATGGAAAAAGAAATTGACCAATACAACCAAAACAGGGCAAAAGAAATCATAGATTGTATGTTTGACTCAAAAATTTTCAAAGATTCTATCACAAGAGATGATATGAACGTCTTTGAAGATTTACTTGCGTTTCATTTTCAATGTTTCACAGACATAGCGAGCAAGATAGAGAAGTTTAACTTAGAGTATAAAAATAAAAAATTATGACTCAAACACAAAAAGTTCTTAAAGTTCTTCAAGACGCTAATGGTCAATGGGTATCATCAAGATATTTGATTCAAGATATGATGCTATCCCAAGCCAACGCCCGGCTGTTTGAATTAAAAGAAATGGGGTATAATATAGAAGCGGGCCCGAGAGATCAGTTTGGTTTTCGGTCGCACCGATTGATCCAAGAAATTAAACAAAATTGTTTAATATGAAACTCCTAACCAAAATAGAAAATAAATAATAATTATGAAAATATATCTAAAATTTAACGAAGAATGGAAATTAGTAGATAGCGAAAAAGGATTCAATTCAAAAAAGAAGTTTGATAAATTATTGAAAGAAAGAAATATTATTATTTCTGATTCTGCCACGATAGGAAATTATGCCAAAATAGGAAATTTTGCCACGATAGGATATTTTGCTAAGATAGGAGATTTTGCCACGATAGGAAATTATGCCACGATAGGAAATTATGCCACGACAGGAATTTCTGCCACGATAGGAGATTTTGCTAAGATAGGAAATTTTGCCACGATAGGAAATTATGCCACGACAGGAATTTCTGCCACGATAGGATATTTTGCTAAGATAGGAGATTATGCCACGATAGGAAATTATGCCACGATAGGAATTTATGCCAAAATAGGATATTTTGCTAAGATAGGAGATTATGCCACGATAGGAAATTATGCCACGATAGGAAACGAATTTAACAAAGACCTAAAAGATACATTCTCTGAACTTAATATAATGATAATGGTCGGCGTAATAATGCAGAACGGACAGGGAACATTTTACAAAGCAGTTAAGGAAGATTTAACAGATTATCGCTCATGTAAATATCAGTATAAGATAGGAAAAGGAGATGAAATTAAATTAGAAAGAAATCAAGATATTGAATGTGGAGAGGGTTGGCATTGGACATCTTATGGAAGAGCAGTAGAATTTGGATCCCAACATATAAGGAAATACAAAATAATTTCCGCCACGATTAAAATGAATGACATTCTTTCAGTCCACAATAAAGTCCGAGCTAAAGCATTTTCCGATGTCCAATTAGTAGAATTAAAATGACCACAGAAAAAAGATACCTTGTGACACATCTGTGATACATCTGTACAAAACCATTAAAAAGTTAGAAGAAAATAATTAACAAAAACCTTTATTATGATTTTAAAAACCCTTGAAATACTCGCCAAACTATTCTTCTTCCTTACTTGGGCTATGCTCGGAATAATGACAGTTATGTTTGCCGGCTGGATTGCGATTAAGATTTGGATATTTATAATTAGCTTAATTTTTTAAAAATATGAAAATTATAAAAGAAGAAAACGGAATACCAATTAAAATGTGGCTGGACGACATAGAAAATGGTGCATTAAAACAAGCAAAAAATCTATCTCGTTTGCCATTTGCTTTTAAACATATAGCAATTATGCCTGACTCTCATCAAGGATATGGTATGCCTATTGGTGGAGTAATGGCTACTAAAAACGTAATTGTGCCTAACGCAGTTGGTGTTGATATTGGTTGCGGTATGTGTGCTGTTAAAACATCTCTCACGGAAATAGATACTCCTACGCTTAAAAAGATTATGGGAGAAATTAGAGAGCAAATACCAGTTGGAATGAATCATCATAAAGAAAAGCAATCGATAGAACTAATGCCTCTTGATGGAGAAGGTTCTTTAAATTTAGAACCCCACTTTCCTATTGTATTTCAACAATACCAAAAAGCTCTGTATTCTCTCGGAACTCTCGGCGGAGGCAACCACTTCATCGAGATCCAAAAAGGTTCAGACGGACATATTTGGATTATGATTCATTCTGGCTCTCGCAATCTTGGTAAACAAGTGGCAGATTATTATAATAAAGTTGCTCAGCAACTAAATGAAAAATGGTTTAGTTCAATTACAAAAGATAAAGAGCTTGCCTTTCTTCCTATTGATTCAGAGGAAGGACAATTATATATCCGTGAAATGAATTACTGCGTTAGCTTTGCACTGGCTAACAGAAAATTAATGATAGATAGAATACAAAATATTTTTGCTGAGATTTTTGATGGTAAAACAGAAAAAGGTGAAAAAGTAAGAATGATAGATTTTGGTTCAATAATTAACATAGCACATAACTATGCAAAACTTGAAAATCATTTCGGAAAAAATGTATGGGTGCATAGAAAAGGGGCAACGCTTGCTACTTCGGACACTGTCGGAATTATCCCTGGTTCTCAAGGGACGAAATCTTATATCGTTAAAGGAAAAGGTAACCCAGAATCATTCAACTCATGTTCACACGGGGCCGGACGCAAGATGGGAAGAAAAGACGCAGAAAGGCGACTCAATCTCGAAGAAGAAAAGAAAAAATTAGATGATATGGGAATTGTTCATTCAGTAAGAACGCTTGCTGATTTAGACGAAGCCCCCGGAGCCTACAAACCAATAGACGAAGTTATGCGTAATCAATCTGATCTTGTAGAAATACTAATAGAATTATCACCCCTTGGCGTTATTAAAGGTTAAATAATTAAATAACAAACATGACAAAACAAAAACAACTCGAAGAACTCAAAAAACAAGTAGCTAAATTGGAAGAAGAAATAAAAAACGAACCCGTTATCCAAATAATCCCAGAAAAAAAACTTGAGTGGGGTATAACAGCCTCCGAAATAATGACATGGAAAGACTCTAAAAAATGGTGCGAAGAACAAGGAGAGGGTTGGAGATTGCCGACAGCAAAAGAATTATTCTCCGCTTATGATAATAAAGTTGACGGCTTCGTTTTCAGCTACTATTGGTCTGCTACCGAGTACTCGGACACGGACGCAAGGTACGTCAATTTTACGAGTGGCGGTCAGACCATCACCAGTAAGACCAACAGCAACTATGTGCGCTGCGTCCGAGATATGTAGATATGGGGGCAATAATACATCTGTGACACATCTGTGACACATCTGTGATACATCTGTACAAAACCATTAAAAAGTTAGAAGAAAATAATTAACAAAAACCTTTATTATGATTTTA
>Ga0100403_1002948_pt1 | contig 13005 bp, 12 predicted proteins | sample CryGeymet201501t_FD_83663 | JGI IMG/M metagenome (GOLD analysis project Ga0100403, IMG submission 83663) | Groundwater microbial communities from Crystal Geyser aquifers in Utah, USA - Crystal Geyser metaG 2015-01t | ecosystem: Environmental > Aquatic > Deep subsurface > Groundwater | place...
AGGACCCAAATTTTGTTTAAGTCTTCTTTTTAAATAGGCTCGACCAAAGCCACTTTTTAAAGCTTTTTCTCTTTCGATAGCTTTTTCTTTATTTAAACAAGCTTCAAAATATATTAGCTTAAGTGGACGTCGATTTTTAGTCGATAATACTTTTCCAGCATTATGCTTTAAAAACCGATGTTTTAAATTGTTTGTCCAACCAACATATAAATTGTTGTCTTTCAAACTTTTTAAAACATATGTATAAAAGAACACATATGTATTTTAACGTACTTTTTGCCAATGATCTAACCTGCCCGCATTGCTACGCCTGCCAGCAAAATCTGAGCTTTAGCTCTGCAGGCTGGCAAAGCGTTGCAGGCGGGGGACCCAGGTTGTTAATTAAATGTTTCTGGCGCGTGGATCACGCAAGAAATATAGTTTAGCTCGATGAAGGGTCCTTTTGGGGCTTCTGAGCTTTTTTATAGAATCGATCCAAGGTGAATTTGTTGGAAAGATACGTTCAACTCTAATACCATCGGCAGCATTTTTGGAAACGACAAAGTTCTTATTTTCGAGGGTACCTTTAATGGCAATAATGATGCCGTCGAAGGCCTGAATTCTCTCTTTATCTTTCTCTTTAATTTTATAGTTAACTTTGACAGTATCTCCGATACGGAATTCTGCGTCTTGGTGAGTGAATTTTATGGCCATAATGGTTTTTAAATATTTAGTTTAAACTTTGGTATTTTATATTAATCCCGATGATGAATCAATATCTAGGTAATCTATTGGGATATTTTGTTTAGACTTGTCTCTATTTTATGTTTTTTGAGAAGAGAAGTAAAATGTTGATAACAAATTAGGTGTGAAGAATGCTTTTTATTTGTTGACTGAGATTTTCATTATAATTTACTCCGTATGATAGGGATAACTTTTTACCATTGGGGAGGATAATTAGTCCACGATGACCATTGGGATTATTCTTTAGAAGAGAATTAAGCTCCATTAGTTGTGATTGGGTGGTGTCTTTGGGGACATCGATAACAAAATCATAGCGAGAGACACTTTTGGGGAGACTTTCGGAAAGAGAGTCGACAAGGACAGATTTGACATCATCTCGAAGTGATATTTTACCTTCGACATAAAACCCTTTGTTTTCTTCGATTATGTTTTTATACTCTTCCCAGGCTTTAGGAAAAATAACACCTTCGATTTGAGCACTGCCGTCATCAAAGGTAATAAAGGCCATCTCCGAATTATTTTTTTTAGTGCGGATACTTTTTAGTTTGTGAACAACTGCGGCAAATTTTACAACAGCATTGGCATTTTTTTGAGAGAACTCACTGATTTTGGGGAGACAGGCGTCTTTGAAGGCTTCAAGAATTTTGCTGGTGGGGTTTTCGGTAACGTAAATACCGAGAAGAGTTTTTTCCAGGGTTAGTTTTTCTTTCTCTGGCATGGGTGGGACAGAAGGAAAAACATCTTGCGGGATGGCGGTAGGAGTATCTGAGTTGTCAAAAAGGCCAAACTGGCCAGAACATTTTTTGTCATTTAATCGACCACATTTATTACGAATTTCGTCAATAGCGGCGAGAATGGCATTCCTTTCGCCAAATTGATCAAAAGCACCGACTTTGATCAGGCTTTCCAAGACCTTTTTGTTGACTTTTTGACTATTGCTACGAAGACAAAAATCGTAGAAATTTTTGTAGGGACCGTTTTCGTTGCGTTCTTTAACTATGAGGTCGATGGCGATATCGCCAACATTTTTTATGGCTGAAAGCCCGACTCGGATGGCAAGATTTCCCAGAGAATCGGGGTTTTCTTCAAAACCGAAACCTTTATCTGAGGAATTAATATCTGGGGGTAAAACAATAACTCCTAAATTTCGGCATTCTTCAATTCCGGCACTTACTTTTTCAATGTCATTGGCTTCAGCTGTGAGGAGGGCGCACATGTATTCAACTGGGAAATTGGCTTTCATGAAGGCAGTACGATAGGCCAACATGCCATAGGAAGCGGCATGAGCTTTGTTAAAACCATATGAGGTAAAAGGTTCAATTAGTTTGAATATTTCTTCGGCCTTTTTTTGAGTATAACCGTTATTGATACAGCCATCGATAAACTTTACTTTTTGAATGGCCATTTCTTCGGGGATTTTTTTACCAATAGCCTTTCTAAATTTGTCGACTTCGGTCCAGGTGTAGCCGGCGAGTTCGATGGCGGTGTATAAACAATCATCTTGATAGACCAATAATCCATAAGAATTTTTTAGAAAACTTTCCATTTTTGGATCAAAATATTCAGTTTTTCTGGGGTCATTTTTTCGAGCAATGTACTCTGGAATGATAGCCATTGGTCCAGGACGATAGAGAGCAACCATGGCCATTAAGTCTTCGACCCGATTTGGTTTTAGCTCTTTTAACCACTTGGTCATCCCCTCTCCACCAAGTTGAAAGACGCCCATGGTGTCGCCACGGGAAAGCATTTCAAAAGTTTTTTTGTCATCTAGGGGGAGTTTTCTGAGGTTGACATCGACATTCTTTGTTTTGCGGACGTTAATGACGGCTTGACGAAGAAATGACAAGTTCCTGATTCCTAAAATGTCGAATTTAATTAAACCAACGTCTTCGGCGGCATGCATTTCGTATTGAGTAATGGGTTTTTCTCCACCAGTTTCGGTTTGAACGGGGGAAAAATCGTTGATGGTTGTGGGCGAAATTACTACAGCACAGGCATGAACTGAAATATGTCGAGCACAACCTTCGATTTGTTTGGCAGTTTCAATTATTTTTTTAGAATCTGGGTCAGTTTCATAGAGATGTTTCAGATCGGGGGTGATATTAAGAGCCTTGGTAATAGACATGGGAAAGCCTTGGGATCCGAGGGGGATGAGTTTGCTGATTTTGTCACCAATAGCGTATTCGTAGCCGAGGGCTCTGGCAGTATCTCGGACGGCACCTCGAGCCATCATTCGACCAAAGGTACAGATTTGAGCAAAAGACTCTTCACCATATTGTTCTATGATATGAAAAAGCATTTCTTGGCGTTGGTCGTCGGCAATATCTAGGTCGATATCGGGCGGAGAAGGTCTGTCTTTGTTGAGAAAACGCTCAAAGGGAAGGCCGTAAATGAGAGGATCGACGGTGACAATTCCTAGAACAAAGGAGACAAGAGAGCCACCGGCACTGCCTCGAGTGTTGGTTGGAGTATCGTTGCGCTCACACCAGTCAATAAAGTCTCGCATAATTAAAAAATAGGCGGCGTAACCTTTGGAGCAGATAATTTCTAGCTCGTAGTTTAAACGATCATTTATTTCTGGGGTAAGTTCTTTGTAGTGTTCGTGGGCACTATCAAAAACCATTTCTGTGAGTGTTTCTTCTGCGGTTTTTCCCTCAGGTAGTGGAAATTTTGGAAAATACCATTTGCCTAGTTCGATAGTGAGATTACATTTATCAGCAATTTTTTGGGTGTTGGCGACTGCGTCGGGATATTTGGAAAATTGTTCTTCCATTTCTTCGGGGCTTTTAACGTAGAAGTCGGGAGTGGTGGCCATACTGAGACGATTCGGAGTGTTGGTGTTTGTTTGGGTATTGATCATAACCAAGACGTCTTGGGCAAAGGCATCTTCTTTTTTTAGGTAATGGCAATCGTTGGTGGCAACTAGTGGAATGCCTAGCTCTCGGCTAATTTTGGCAAGGCCTTTATTGGCTTTGTCTTGGTCTGGTAGTCCTGGGTGATTTTGAATTTCTAGATAATAATCGTCACCAAATAGTTTTTGGTATTTTTTGGCGATTTTTAGGGCATTTTCGTAATCATCGTGAATGATGTTGTGGGCAACTTCCCCTTCAACACAGGCACTAAGACAAATTAGGCCGTGGTGATATTTTTCAATGGTTTCCCAGTCAATTCTGGGTTTATAGTAAAAACCCTCGAGCTGGCCGATACTGACGATTTTCATCAAATTTTTGTAGCCTTGTTCGTCTTTGGCGAGGAGGATGAGATGGTTGTTTTTACGATTTTGAGAGTTTTTTTCGTGACGTGATCCTTTGCAGGTGTAAAGCTCACAGCCAATGATAGGTTTGATTTCGGCTTTTTGACAAGCTTTGTAAAATTCAATGGCACCGTACATGTTACCGTGATCGGTGATGGCACAGGCAGTACCACCCTGTTCTTTGATAAGGGCAACAAGTTTTTTAATTTTTGAAAGTCCGTCCAAGAGAGAGTATTCGGTATGGAGATGGAGGTGAACAAAAGACATAATCAATTATCAGTTATAAGTTACGAGTTATCAATATTAATAAACTAAATCAAATCAGAAGAATACTAACAATGTGCGGTAATTACATCATTTCTTGGAGAGTCTTGATGCGTTCGGAGACTGGGGGGTGGGTGGAAAATAAGGAAGCAACCTTGTTTTTGGTGAATGGATTGGCAATATAGAGTGAGGCGGTGGCGGTAGAGGCCTGAGTAAAGGGGGTGGGATCGGTGCTAATTTTTTTTAAGGCGCTAATAAGACCCGATGGCTGATGAGTAAGTGAAACACTGGAGGCATCAGCAAAAAATTCACGACGCCTGGAGATGGCAAGTTGGATAAGCTGGGCAATGAATGGGGCAAAGATCATTAGCAATAGACCGATGATGACAAAAATACCTGAGTTGTTTTCTCGATCGTTGTCGTTGTGGCGATTCCAAAACATTTGGCGACTAGAAAGATTAATTAATATTGATAGGGTACCAATCAAAACCGAGACAAGAGTCATAAGACGAATGTCATAATTTTTTATGTGGGAAAGTTCGTGACCAATAACACCTTCCAGTTCTGTGCGATTTAGTTTATTTAGTAATCCAGTAGTGGCGCAGATAACAGCATGTTGGGGGTCGCGACCGGTAGCAAAGGCATTCATGGCTTCGGATTCTATGACATATATTTTTGGAGGAGGAATTTTGGCAACCATGGCCAAGTTTTCGGTAACAGTATAAAAGTCAAAGTATTTTTTTCGAGTGGCAGGAATCGCTTGATTGATGGCCAAAACAACCTTGTCGCCAAAATAGTAGCCACCTAAAGAGGAAAAAAGGGAATAAAAAATGGCAATAGGGAGAAAATATTGACTATCAAAAAGATAGCTTAAAAAATATCCGGTGATGATAATGAAGAGAATAAAAAAGACGACAATAAATCCGGAACGCCTTTTGTTCTCGGCGATTTGTTGGTAGAAATTGGTCATAGCTTGACTTGAGGGTTTTTGGTTTCGGATTCGGAGACTGAAGTGATGTCTTTTGAATTTGGAGTTTCAAGACCGGCTTTCTTTTGGAATCCAAAAAGTGGCGCGACCCAAATACCAGGAATGGTAGAGATTTTTACATTGAAATCGGCGGAAAGATCAATAAAAGTTCGTCTGGCATACATAATTTTATCGGCGGTATCACGAAGCTCTTCCATCATATTACCAACTAGACCAGAGGCTTGGATTTGAGGATTTGATTCGGCGATCACTTTCAGTGAACCCATGGTTTTATTTAAAAGTGATTGGGCTTTATCGATGGCTTTGGGGTCTTTTGAGTCAATGGCTTGGTCGATTAATTTTCTGGCTGAAGTAAGGTCTTCGAAAATACCTTTTTCGTGTTTCATGTAGCCTTTGACGGATTCGATAAGATTGGGAATAAGCTGGCTTTGGCGTTTTAATTGATTGCCAATTTCTTGAATAGAGGCAGAAATTTGAACTTCGGTGGTTTTGAGGCCATTGAAAAATCCAACTAAATAAATAGCTAGAACGATGAGGATACCAACTGCAATAATCATATGAATAAATTATATCACTTTTGAAATATTATCTACTTTTGTTTTTAGATTTATAGATATAATCAGATATGGTAGAGATAGAAATTAGGGGAAAAATTGATCAGAAAAAGTTTGAAGAATGTTTCGCCTTTTTGCAAAGAGAGGGTGAGCAAAAAGATCATTATCAGAGAATGTCAGTGGATATTTCCCCTGGTTTTGAAGAAAAGACTAGAAGTTGGAAGAATTTGACTGGAGTGGATCTGAGGATAAAAAAATCAGGAAATAAAGAAAAAATTAGTGCAAAGATAGGTAATTTTACTGATAAGGAAAGGGAAGAAATTGATATAAAATTGGAAGAAGGTCAATTGCTTGAAGTGGTCAAGATGTTTTATAAGCTTGGTTTTGACAATGGAATGATTTATATGTGGGAAAGCTGGGAATTTGACTATCAGGGCTTTGAGGTGAAATTGTCTAAATATAGAAATGATTATTTTACTTTTGAAATTGAGGCGAAGGATGAGGGGAAAGATCCTGATGATCTGGCAAAAAGAATGGGACTAGTCCCCTACCAGGATCAGGAGTATAAAGAGGTAATTGAATGGGAAAATCAGAATATTCATTCTCTTTTCTCAATCGAAGAAGTAGAGAGGATTTTGGAAAACTGGGAAAAATAGATAATAGATAAAGTTAAGTATATTTGGTATAGTATTGAGGCTCTAGGACCCGTGGTGCAGCGGTCTAGCACATCCGCCTGTCACGCGGAAGATCGTGGGTTCAAATCCCATCGGGTCCGCCAAGCAAAATCCCCCATTTCAGGGGGATTTTTTTTGATTACATAGAACGTTATTTTAAAATTTATTCCAAGATTCCATCAAGATTGGCATCGTAGATGATTTCTTCGGAGACAAGTCGGTAGTTTAGAATTTCATTTTTCTTGAACCAGACATTGATTTCGGTTTTGGCTTCTTCGACTGAACCTGAGGAGTGAATGATATTTCTGACCGATCGAACATCGGCGTTAGCGGCGGAGTAAGAATCGATGGTATAGTCACCACGAATTGTGCCAGGATTTGAGGACAAAGGCTCGGTGGAACCGGTAATTTTTCTAATAACACCGACTGCATTCATCCCCTGCCAGACCATAACAACAACAGGACCAGAACTTAAGAATGATTTTAGTGTTGTACGAATTCCTTCGGCATAGAGGATGGGGTCGTCGGTACCTAGGTCTTCGCCTCTGGCTTTAGCGGCTTCAATGGCTTTGGTACCAGTTTTGAAGGCCCATTCTGGATCGGTTGAATAGTGAGCTAAAGCTAATTCCTCAGAAGGAATCATCATTTTTAGGGCAACTAATTTGAGACCACATTGTTCATATCTTTTGATGACTTCACCGATAAGACTTCTTTGGACTCCGTCTGGCTTAACAATAACGAGGGTTTTTTCTTGTTTGTTGTCGTAATTATGCATATGGCCTATTTTGAGGCATAAAGATGTTTTTTTCAACCATTAAATATGATTGACATATTGATTGTTATCGATATAATCCAAAATATGGATAAAGTATATAAGGCTTTGGCCGAAATCAATCGTAGAAAAATCATTTTTTGGTTGGGTCAAGGTGAAATGAACGTTGGTCAGATTGTAAAAAAGCTGAATTTGACTCAGGCAACGGTGTCAAATCATTTGATGGTGTTGAGAAAATCTGGATTGGTTGAATATCGAGTTTTGGGAAAAGAAAGAATATATAAGATTAACCGTGAGAATGTAAATAATTTTGTAAAAGAATTAAATAGGCTAGTGTTTTTTGAGAAACAAAATCCGATTGATGAAATAATTATATGGAGATAATTGGTTGTTTCTAGTTGACTATAGGTCATGAATTAGTTATGTTTGCATATATGAGCAAACAAAAAAATAGTAAAGTGATGAAATCTAAAGATGACATTGTAAGTATGTTTCTAGGATTGTTGGTGGTGGTGGCATTGGTTGGTTTCTTGGTAAATTTTATTCAAAGAAGAAAGGGTGATGTTAACGTACCGGGTGTGGCCGATGATTTGGTGGCTGAAGAATTGATGAATAAAACGAACGATGAAAAAATAGTGGTAGAACAGGGTGATAGTTTGTGGAAAATTGCTGAAAGAGTATATGGAGATGGTTATAAATGGACAGAAATTGCAGAGTTAAATGAACTGAATAACCCTGGTTTGTTGTTTGTGGGTGAGGAATTGCTTTTGCCAAAAATTGAAAAAGTGGCAATTGCCGATGAGGGTGGCAGTATCCAAAAGGAGAGGGTGTTGAGTGGTGAGGAGGTTGAATACACGGTAGAGAAAAACGATAGTTTGTGGAAAATTGCAGTGAAATTTTATGAAGATGGATACAGGTGGAGTGAAATATATGAGGATAATAAGGAAAAAATATTTAATCCAAATGGGTTGGAAATTGGGATGATACTGACTATCCGTGGTAAAATTTGAGGTAGCGCGGCTATGGTTTAGTGGTAAAATGAATCCTTCCCAAGGATTAGTCGAGGGTCCGATTCCCTCTAGCCGCTCAGAGCCACGCCCCTTTAGCTCAACGGTAGAGCTTTGGTATCGTAAACCACAGATGTCAGTTCAATTCTGGCAAGGGGCTCCTCTAAAAAATTAATAATGTAATAATATAAATATGTCAGAGTTTTTTAAATCGAAACAAAGATCTAGATTAAATAGAAAAGAAGATGAAGAGATTACAAAGAAAACAGTTGTGCTGGGGGCAATTACGGTATTGATTTTTGCCATAGTAATTATTTTTGGTTTGCCACTATTGATAAAACTTTCAGTACTTTTGGGAAACGCAAAGAGTTTGTCAAAAAATGATAATCAAGAAAAAGTCATGCCTCCCTTACCACCAAGATTGATAGTGTCTTTTGAGGCAACAAATAGTGCTACCTTGTCGCTATCTGGTGTGGCTGAGGCAAATGTTGAAGTTGAGTTGTTGAAAAATGAGGTTTCACTGGGTAAGCAGAGGGTAGATGATAAAGGAAGTTTTGTTTTTGACAATATTAATTTAGATAAGGGTGAAAATATTTTTTCGGCTTTGGCTTCGACGGAAAAAGAAGGTCAGAGTGAGTTTTCAAAACCGGTGATAGTGCTTTATAACGATGAGCCACCTAGCTTGAACATGATTAATCCTTCAGAGGATGTGGTAACGGTGGATAGTGCTGATTTTGATATTGCAGGAAAAAGTGACAAGGGGGTTAGTGTTACGGTCAATGGTAAGCTGGCGATGGTAGATGATGATGGAATGTTTAAACTTAAGGTGCAATTAAGTGCAGGTAAAAACGACTTAGAAATTGTGATAAAGAATAACGCAGGAAATATAACAAGAAAATCTGTGGAGATTACTTACGATATTTAGACTCGATAACAAGAAAAAATAGAGTCCAGGGGTAGAGAAGCGAATTTGCAAAAAGAGAATGAATAAAGATGGCAAGAATTAGACTTTGCCAGTAGAGTGAAGATTTTTTTAGCGATTGGGTAAAAATTAAGATAAAAAAGCATAGGCCGATTAGGCCGGTGGTGGTGGCAATGGTCAAAAGTGAACTATCAAAACCTGAGTTGGCATGTGATTCTTTGTCGGGCCTAATAGTGGGTAAATTATTGTAGCCGACACCGATAATTGAGGCTTGGGAAAACTGTTTTATGGCTTGTTGGTAGTTAACTATTTTGGCTTTAATGGAACTGGTTCTTTCGAGCTTAGTCCCCTCCCCAGGCATTCTAGGTAAAAGAAAAATGGTAGCAAGAGAGATAATTAGAACGGTAAGAAAAATGGAGATTCTCTTCTTTTTTAGAGAAATAAATGAAAAAACAATAAAAAAGCATAATAGTGAAGAACGACTGTATGTTAGAGCTAGTCCAAGATAGATTGAAAATAGATATAAATAGTTTTTCTTAGAAAAATATGATTTTAATAGAAACATTAAATATATTAGTCCGGTAAAAGTCGGGTCTAGAAAGGTGCTTAGAAGGCGATATAAGTGAGGATCCCAATTAAAGGTTGAAAAATAGGTAAAATCTGGCCAAAATAAATATTGAATAAAACCGAAAATTAGATTTGCCAAAAGGACTAACCCAAAGAACTTTTCGATTTTATTGTCTATTTTGGGTGGGGTAAGTAGGAGGAAAAGAAGGGAGGACAATCTGAGCCAATAGAAAACACTGCTAGGAGAAAATGGATATCTAAAATAGTTTATGAGCAGGGAAAAGAGTGAAAAAACGATGAAAAAGACAGTTGGTGAAAGGAATTTTATTTCTTTTCGACGCTTGATGAGGTTAATGGTAAACAAAAGAAGAATGGCAAGATCAAAAATGGGAAAGGTGAAGTTGAGAAACTTTGGTCGATAAAGTTGTCCGAGAAAAAAGGCAATAAAAGATAAATAAAGAGCTATTTTTGTTGCAAGTGCCATAGTTTTGCGCGAACAAGAAAAGAGTTTAGGGAGAAAGACAAGGAAAAGATTAAACCGGGGACACCATCAAGAAAGGCAAATTTTAAAAAATAAAGGTTGATAAATTTAAAAAGAGGATAAAAAATTATTTCAAATAGATTGGAGTGATGTTTTTTTTGAAAAAGTCTTTGACTGCGAATGGTTGAGTAGATATTTATTTTTTTTAAAAAAGAAGAAAGGTTTTTGATTGAATAGTGAAAAAGCTTTTGGTGGGTATAGATAGTGGCTGAACGACTTTGCCAGATTTCGTGGACGTGGTTTACAAACATTCCTTCGTTTTTATTAAACAATCTTATGGAATAGTCCCTGAGACATTGACCATGAGAGATAGTGTGTCCAAGATAAAGAACATCTCTTTTGAAGGAATAATTGTAACCGTTTCTTGTTTCTAGATTGTTGAGATAATCGATTGTCTTGGGGGTTGGTATTTCGTCGGCGTCGAGAAAGAAAACCCAATCGTTGCGGCATTTTTTTAGACCTGCGTTTCTTTGAGCGGAAAAATTTTGATTTAGTTTTCTTTTGAAGACTTGGACAGAAAGTTTTTTTGAAGAAAATTTCCTTAAAATTTCTCTGGTGTTGTCACTTGAAAAATCGTCGACAACAATCAGTTCGTTGATGCGCGAAAGTTTTGGTAAAAACTTTCCCCATTCAACTAAATTTTTCGATTCGTTTTTTGTGATTAGAAGAAGGGAGATGTTATTCATGATTAATTATTTTCAATATTATGTTTGTTGTATAGCTCCAATCTATTATATAGTTTTTTCTAAAATAGATTGTGTTTTTTTTGTCGTATAATTTTAGAATTTTTTTTGATAAGTTAAAATTTTTTACGGGAATAAGTTGACCATTAATGTTATTCGAAATTATCTCTGACGTTCCCCCAAGATTGTTTCCAAGTATATAACAATTATTATTTGTTGCCTCAAGTGTTGTTAGTCCAAATGGCTCATTGATTTGGTTGGCAAGAAAGAAGGTATGTTTTTTGTATATGTTTTTAATTTCTTTGTCTAAAACTTTTGTTTGAATAATATGTTTTTCAGAGATTATATTCTTTGTGTTTTCATTTGAAAATGCTCCGTATATACGAACTTGTGGACAAATTTTTTGGGATAAATGATGTCCTTTAAGCATGGAAATAAGGCCTAGGGATAAAAAATTATGATTGTTAGCTTTAATGATTTTTTTAGGTGAAATTTGTTTCGCTCCAGGATAAACAACGATAGATTCTTTATTATATATTTTTTTTAGATTATATTGTGAAAATTTAGAAATTGTGATTATCTTATCAATACTTTTACAGTTAATTTGGTCAAGGTATTTTATTGGAAATCTAATAATTCTTGACAATATTCTTTTTAAGGACATATAGTCAAAGGATGTTCTTTCGTAGAATTCTCTTTTTGGTTCTAGAAAAAAATAATAAGTTTTGTTTTTAGGGAGATATCTTAGAATATGTGGAGATTGCATTATGTAACATGGAAAAACAAAAATTGCATCATAGTTTATATTAATAATATTTTTCGCAATGTTTTTTTGTACTTTTTTAATTTCAGTTAGTGCTTGGTAGATCTGCTGAATAGAGTTTTTTATTTTCTTTATAGGGAAAATATACGTACTATTCGTTTCTTTGATGGAATTATTTTGATGTGAATAAAGGTCAATTAAGATATTTCTCTTTGAGATTTCTCTAACAATGTTTTTTACCATGTTCGTTCCACCTCCGGGTTTAAGATTGTAAAATATTGCAATTTTTATCACACTTGTATATTATTGTTTATGTTAAAAAAAATACTTATTTGTATTTTTGGATTTCTTTTTTTTGTAAATGAATTATATGCTATTGATCTTTTCAGAGATGATTTTGATATAAGGGACGATTCCAAATGGACATATCTTGATAATGGAGGAAATATTTATTTTGAGGATAGTGTTATGAATTTGGATAGCGATGTGATGAATTTTCCATATATTACTAATTCAGAAATTAATAAAGTTAGGGATGTGGAGGAGGTAATAATTAATTTTAAATTTAATTATAAATACACTGATTATATGGGAAACGGAATTGGGGTTGGTTATACTGAGCCTGGAGGGAATCCTCAATATCAATTTTCGTTTTGGAATGACCTTACGAATGGGCCTGTTATTCAATACCGAGATGAAGTTAAGCTACCTGACGGGAGTTGTGAGTACAAAACTGGACAAAAAAAGATTTCAATCCCTGACGGTATAAGTGATAATAGTTGGCACGTATTTAGTGTTTTGAAAAACGATGGTGTATATAAAGTTTTTTTAGACTCAAACCTATTGTTTTCAAGTTTAAAAGATCAATGTGATCCATCGAATATTTTTATTGGAAATCCGTTGAGTGGAGGGAGAACTTGGTGGTCAGAATTGTCCATTGATTATGTGAATGTCGATGTTCCCGAAGTACCAAGAAATAAAATTGTAATAATCCCTGGACTTGGGGCAAGTTGGAATAATGGAGCAATTTTACATGATAATTTTGTTTTAGATTCTGAATGGTCAATGACGCCATTTGTAAAAGATTATGATTTGCTAATTAGTGCTTTAGAGCAAAACGGTCTGGTAAAGAATCAGGATTTTTTTGTATGGAATTATGATTGGAGAAAGCCATTGTCGGAGATAGTTTTTGATCTTGATGATTATTTAAATAATCTTGGAATAAATGATGATAGTAATGTTGATTTGATAGGGCATAGCTTGGGAGGGTTGACGGCCAGATTGTGGGGTCAAG
>Ga0100403_1002953_pt1 | contig 12989 bp, 15 predicted proteins | sample CryGeymet201501t_FD_83663 | JGI IMG/M metagenome (GOLD analysis project Ga0100403, IMG submission 83663) | Groundwater microbial communities from Crystal Geyser aquifers in Utah, USA - Crystal Geyser metaG 2015-01t | ecosystem: Environmental > Aquatic > Deep subsurface > Groundwater | place...
CCAAGGTCAACGCCACTCCTCCGGATCCTAAGCCAGCCCCGGTCCCCCAGATGAATGAGGAGCAGATCCTTGCAGCCCTGTCCCCGGAACGCAGACGGCAGATGGAGTATGGGCTTAAGCGGTATCAGGAGGACAGGTTGGCTACTGTCCGGGATATCGTGGCCAACTCCAACTCTGCTTTCACAGAGAAGGACTTGGAAGCGTACTCCGATGAACAGTTGGAGAAGTTGAGTAAGGCTATCCCACGACCAGCCGACTATTCGTTGGCAGGAAGCCGGGGAACTCCGACCGTCAACACTGGGGAAGCCCCGTTGCTCCCAGTCCAGTACGGTGTCAAGGAAGCAAAGTAAGTATCCATCCCTAGGATGGTTTCAAATCTGATTGTCCATATGTGAGGAGAATTGCAAATGGCTAAGAAAACGATCAAAATCAAGAATTACAGTAATGTAATGGAAGAACTGGTTGCCGCAGGGACTATCACCCCCGGTATGATCCTTGGCTTGGATACTGCTGGTAAGGTAGTAGCCCATGCCGTGGCTGGAGGGAATGTACTTCCCTTGGTGGCCTGTGAGGATGAATTGAGGGGCAAGTCTATTGCTGACAACTATGTCGCAACGGATCCCGTCCAGGTCTGGGTTCCCGGTAGGGGGGACATGGTATATGCCCTGTTGAGTGGTGCCAATGTTGTCATCGGTGACCAGCTCCAGAGCAATGGGGATGGAACACTGGCTAAGTATGCCCCGGCACTGGCCAACGCCACCTTGAGTCATCTGGTTGCAGGGAACGGACTGAAGGTCACTGCCCGGATTCCCGGTACTTCCGGAAATCTGATCACGCTGGCCCTTATCGCTGATGCGGAAGCTGTTGCCGGATCGGAAGTGGTTGCAGTTGGTGGTACGGACATCACTGTTACCTTCCAGACTGCTACCTCCACCATCGCCCAGGTGATCACGGCCCTTCAGGGGAATGCATCGGCCAAGGCCCTTGTGGTTACGGAAGCGGTTGGGACTACCTCCGGAGCTATCACTGCTTTGGCAGAGACAGCGTTGACTGGTGGGGCAGAAGTAGCCCCGGCTCAGGTGGTTGCACAGGCCCTTGAAGCGGTGAGTCCCTCTGGGGAAGTAAAACGCATTCAGGTGCGTATCGTTTAAGATGAGCACTACGTAGTAGTTGCCAACAGACAGAAGAGTGAGGTGTCTAATGAAGAATGGTGTTCAGATTGATTTGATTGGGGCTAATGGAGCCCAGGGTGCAGTAGCATCTAAGATGGCTGGCCTGAGTGTGAACCAATTGCGTCCCTACGTAGGGGCTGATGGGAGATCCTATATCACCCAGTATCTTGGTGGGGATCCTAAGGAACCAACCAGCTACCGTTCCATGGAGATTGGGGCATATGCCGCTACCCTCCGGAGGGATGAGTGGATTGCGTTGGATACGGCCATTCAGCGGATTGCAGAATCCCGCCTTGGTGGAGTTCAGGACCTTGTTTCAAGGGGCTTGGTGTTCAATATCGGAAACGGTATGGGCTCAACTGTCCTTGAATATCACGATGTTTCCGATGCGTTGGAAGCGGAACTGTCGATGGATGGTATTGGTCGGTCTAAGAATGACCGTCCAGAATTCACTTCCAAGTACCTCCCGTTGCCTCTGATCCATGCGGATTATGAGATCAACTCCCGTGTACTTGAAGTGAGCCGGAACATGGGACAGCCCCTTGATACTACGCTTGCGGAACGTGCAGCCAGAAAGGTCAATGCCCGTGTGGAAACGTTGCTGTTTGGTAACGGTAGCTACACATTCGGCGGTGGGACAATCTACAGCTATATGAACTTCCCCAACCGCAACAAGGTGAACCTGACAAAGTCGTGGAGTGCATCCGACAAGACTGCTGCAGGAATCATCGCTGATGTGATGCTCCTCAAGAAGGCATCGCTGGAAGCCCACCACTATGGGCCGTGGGTGCTGTATGTCCCCTCCGGGTACGAAACCGTGTTGGATGAGGACTACAACCTCAGCCTTGGAATCACCACCCGTGAACGCATCAAGCAGATTGAAGGAATCGAGGATGTCAAAGTCAACGATACCTTGGCTTCAGATAACATCCTGTTGGTCCAGATGACTCCCGATGTTGTCCGTATGGTGCAGGCCCTTGCACTCCAGAACGTGGAGTGGATGGCAGAAGGTCCGATGATCCATAAGTACAAGGTCATGACCATCCAGGTCCCGCAGATCCGTGCCGACCAGGAAGGGAATTGTGGTATTGTGCACATGGCAGCTGGGCTTGTGGGTTAATGACCACTCTGTAGTGGGACTTTAAAAAGGGGAAGAACTATGGAACAGAAGTGGTTGTTTAGGAATCTGGTTGGGGTATTCTACCTTGACCAGAAGAGGATAAAGGTTGGGGAGGAGTTTGAGGCACTCCCCAGCCGCATTCCTGCATCGTTTATGGATACGCTTGAGAAGATCCGGCCTGTCGGCCTTTCTCCGGAAGATCCCCCGGAGGAAGTACCTATGGTACGTAGGACTAAGCCAGCCCCGGCCCCAGTAGAGGTTGTGGTTGAGGAAGTCCTGCAGGAATCCCCTCAGGTAGAGGAAGTAGCGGTGCCAGTGGATGAACCACAGGGCCTCCGGTATATCGTTTCCCCCCGTGATGGGGCAAAGGGATGGTATAATGTCGTGGATTCAACTACGGGTAAGGCTGTCAATTACCGGGCACTCCGGGAATCTGAAGCCCATTCCGTAGCAAAGGAACTCAATGATGGTAACACCAACTGAAGTAAAGGCCATCCTTACCACCACCCTATCGGATAGTGATATACAGGCTTTTATTGACGGGGCTACTGCCGTGGTTGACCAGTCATCGGTATCTACTACATTGGCGACAACGCTGGTAAAGGAGATTACCCGGTGGCTGGCAGCCCATATGATTGCCTCAACTAGGGAACAACAGCTATCCAGTGCAGGAGCGGGGAGTGCTAAGGCTGTGTTCCAGGGGGTAACGGGAATGGGGCTAGACTCTACTATGTATGGCCAGCATGTAAAGGTCCTGGACTCTACCGGGATCCTAGCGTCACTGGGTAAGACAAAGCCGTTTCTAATGGCTGTGGAGGGGATGTCATGAGTCAGGCACTACTGAACTTTGTAAAGAGTGTATGTGTCCAGTACGCTTGGTATTGGGCCAACCAGGGCAATACCGGATACGGGGGTATTTCCTATGCGGATCCGGTACGTGTGAGCTGTCGTTGGGATGGCAAGGTTCAGTTGGTAAAGGATCCTACGGGCAAGGAGGTTATATCGTCCGCTGAAGTGTTAGTACTACAGGAAATGACGATAGACGGGTTGTTGCTCCTTACGGATCCGGATAATACGACACCGCCTCCAAATTCTAATGGGGCCGTGCCAATTATACAGAAGGTTACTGTACCCTTATTCAAAAGTACCGATTTGTTTGTCAGGACGGTGTACGTATGACGATGCATATAAAGGGCTTTGATAAGGTTATGAAAAACCTGAACCGGGAGATACATAAGATAAAGGGACGCAGTGCCGCAGGATTGATTGAGGCTGCAGCTATGGTTCGTAAGGATATGGATGTGACTCCCCCTATGATACCGATTGATGTTGGTAATCTCCGGGGTAGTTACTTCCTAGAATCCATTACCATGTTAGGCCAGCCTGCAGTACGGATGGGATTTGGGGCTTCATACGCTTGGTGGGTCCATGAGAATGTGGATGCCCATTTTAGTAGGCCGGGAAGCGGGGCTAAATTCTTTGAGAGTGCACTCAAGAGGAATAGTGATGAGATTCTGGAGATTATCCGGAAGAATGCGCATGTATAGGGGAGGTAGTAAATGAATTCACCTAGCGATGATATAAAGGATAGGTTGGTTTCCATAACCTCCCTAGGCCTGACATTTGCATCTAACCTCTTCATAGGAAGGGAACCTGCTACCCCGGCTAATGTGGCTACTATCTACGATACTCCGGGATATGGTGCTGCTAAGTCATATCTCAATGATATCCAGTATGAAAGGCCATCTGTTCAGATACGGGTACGCAATGTATCCTACCCGGCTGGATGGGCCTTGATTAATGATATTATGCAACAGTTACACAACACTTCCTTTACCATAGGGGGAGCGTTCTACACTGCTGTATTCTGTTCACAGCTCCCGGCCCTACTGGATTGGCAGGGAGATAATGCACGGTTTGTAGCTACATTTGATTTACATAGACGGATCTCTGCCTAGCAGGGATATCAGAAAAGAGTTTGGAGGATATCTAAATGGGTGCTTTTTCAGGAATGTCAACCGTATTGAAGAAAGGGGCTACCCCGATAGCGGGTATCTATGAAGCGGGGCTAGGTGGGGTTACACGGAACCTCTTTGACGCTACCACATTTGATAGTGCCGATGGGTGGAAGGAGTTTGCTGCAGGGCTGAAGGATGGGGGTACTGTTACCTTCTCATTGTTATTTCTCAAGGCTACGTATAGTATGATGAAAGCGGATTTCCTCAACTCTACAGCCTTGGCCTACTCCATCACCCTCCCGGACTCCGATGTGACTGTGGTATCGTTCAATGCATTGGTGCAGGAATTTCCGTTGAATATTCCGTTGGATGATAAGGTTACTATCTCGGTGACCATGAAGATTACTGGTGGAATCACCATAGCCTAAGGGGGTACTAAATGGGTGCATTTGCAGGTATAGGAACCAAGTTTCAGCGATTGGATTCAGAAGCGATTCCGACATATCAGGATATTGCTGGTATTTATGAGATGGGTGGTCCATCCCCTACGGGTAATATGATTGATGGAACCACATTCGATAGTACGGATGGATGGAAGGAGTTTGTGAGGGGTTTGAAGGATGGCGGTTCAGCTTCCTTCTCATTGCTCTATAACCAGACTGCTGCCATTGCAATGTTGGCGGATTTCAACGATCCTGTCCCACATTCGTACAAGATCCTGTTTCCGGGGGCACTCGGATCCGTCCTGTTTGACGGGTTTGTATCCGAATTGCCCATCACCATACCTATCGATGATAAGGTAACGATCTCTGTGACCATCAAGGTTACAGGTGGCATAGATATCCCGGCCTAAGGCTGAGATACCCAAACAAGGAGGAATGTATGGGTAAGGGTATTGCGTTGAGTAGGGAGGGGTTGCTTGCGGGCAAACCCCTCAAGAAGGTCAAGGTTGTTCTTGATGAGAAAGGGGATGAGTTTGTGTTCGTCCGGGAAATGAAAGGGAATGAACGGGACTCCTTTGAAACCACTATCATGAACCTGGAAGGGTTTGAGGATGATGGCACCCCACGGTATTCCAAGACAATGAATTCATTCCGATCCAAGCTGGCTGTTCATACTGTCTGTGATGAAGAGGGTAAACTCCTTTTTAAGGCCGATGATTGGGCAACCCTAGGAGATAACATCTCTGCGGTTTGGCTTGACAAGATTGTTAAGGAAGCCCAGAAGCTGAACAAGATGGATAAGGGGGATGTGGTAAAAAACTCCGACACCGTACAACCCGGCGATTCCAGTTCAGACTCTGTCTAGAGTTAGGTATACTCCATCCTGACCATCTGGTAGGAATGCTAACAGCACCACAGTTGGCGGAATGGGAAGCCTATAATGAGCTGGAGCCTATCGGGGCTGTACGGAATGACTACATGTTGGGACAGTTGAGTGCTATTGTAATCAACTTGGTATCCCAAATCTACAAGGCAAAGGGTTCAACGCCAACCACGGTAAAGACAGAGGAGTTTATACCATGGTGGCCTAGAACGAAAGTTAGGAAAGGGAAACGGGTTCAGAGTCCGGAAGATATCAAAGAGATATTCCGTCAACTTAAAGCGAATATGGAAGCTGGTAAGAAGCGGGATGAGACAAATGAAACACGGTAAGTGTTAGTGAGTGGGAGTGCATATGGATTCAAGTTTAGGCAGTCTAGTAGCAACACTGGGGGTGGATGCCTCCCCACTTAACAGGGCCAGGGATCATCTGGGTAAGTTTGTAGTCGGGGCTAACAGGGACTTGTCTTTGGTTGACCGGGCCACTTCTTCACTCACTAACACTTTTAAGATGCTGGGGGGAGCTATCGGAGCTGCCCTAGTGGTACGTAAGGTTACAGAGTTCTCCACCAAGGCAGTACAGGAGTTTGGGAACCTTGAACAATCCCTTATTAAGGCATCAACCCTATTCGGGGATGTAGATGTAGATATGGGATCCTTGAAGAGTCAAACCCGAATGTTGTCCAATGAAGTAGGGCTGTATGCCGATATGTTGGGTGGTGCATTATACCAGGCCCTATCTGCTGGTATTCCTGTAACAGAGGATATGGCCGGGGCTATGGAGTTTATGCGGGATAGTTCCCGGCTAGCCAAGGCTGGTTTTACTGATATTTCTACAGCAGTAGAAGCTGGGGCCAAGACAATGAATGCCTATGGGTTGGGGCTAGATGATATTGACCAGATTCATAAGGTACTTATCAATACCCAGAACCGTGGTATTACTACCGTCAATGACTTGGGGAGTAGGCTAGCCTTAGTTACTCCCGTAGCTGCATCAGCGGGAACCTCATTTGAACAGGTTGGAGCTGCATTGGGAGTTATGACGGCCATAGGAACCCCGACTGCCATCGCAATCACCTATCTCAAACAGGCTATCAATGAGATGAGTAAACAGGGTACGGTAGCTGCTAAGGCCCTAGGGGAAGCAGCCAAGGAAGCTGGATATACTGAAACCTCATTCACGGCCCTTATGAAAAGTGGACTTGATATCGGGGAGGTACTAGCCCTGTTGAGTGCTTATGCGGAGAAGTCTGGACGGTCTGTTAAGGATCTGTTTGGGTCTATAGAAGCCGGGGCCGGAGCACTCCAGATAGTAAGTAACTTGGAAAAGTTTGCCCGCAACCTAGCAGAGAATTTCCAGGATCTAGATGTAGTTGGTGATGCCTATGCCAAGGTAATTGCAGCCCTCAATGAGCAGGTAGGGTTGTTAAAGGTTAATTTCACCAATCTCCGGGGATCTATCGGGGAAGTTTTAGCCCCCTCCGTACTGGTAGTTGTCGGCCATATGCGGAAGTGGGTGGAGCGTAATCAGGAACTACTTAATCAGAAGATGGAGGTGTGGGCAGAGAATCTTGCCAATGCTACCTCTTTTGTGGTTGAGAATATGGGGGCTATCTCCCGGTTGATCCAGGGGTTTGCCCTTAGCACATTCATAAAATGGCTTGGATTTGCTACTGGCGGAACAATGGGGTTTGCTGGGGCATTAAAGATAGCTACTACTGCAGCTAGGGGACTTGGCAGGGCTTTGGTATATGGCCTTATCATAGAGGGGATTACTACTGTCATTACCATGTACCGGGATCTCAATAAGGAAATCAACGAAACCCCGCTGTCTTGGGGAGTTGTTGCCCGTGTAGCTGGGGATAATCTGGTCAACGGACTTATCAACGCCATACGTTCCCTTAAATTTATCCCTAGCCTCATTAATGATATCATTGTCCAGCCAATTGCAGCCGGGCTTAGTGAGATTTTTAAATGGGAGACATGGAAGAAGATAATCAGTGGAAATGCGGCAGATGCTATGTATGATGTAGCCCAGGCAACCCTACTGGCGGCAGAGGGGGTTTTCAATAACCTTGGTACGGAATATGCAAAGCTAGCCGGGGAACGGGTAGTCAAGATAGCTAGTGCCGGGGATTTCGCTTTATGGAATGCTGGCCGTACCCTCAATGGGGTTCCCTATGCTCCCCCTACTGTTAAGACTCCTGAAGAGGATCCGGACATACTACCAGATATCGGTATGGGTGTATTTGATATGGATGCCTACACTGCTACCTTTACCCAGCTCACTGCTCAATACAAGTCCTTCCAGACACAGTTGGTTATGATGGGTAAGGAAGGTTGGGAGGCTCAAAGGGAGCAGGTACGACAATGGGCTGAATCTACGTATAATGAGCTGGACTTGGCCGGGAATATGACCACAGAGATGTCAGCCCTTATTTCTAATATAGCAGGAATCCAATTCCAGATAATTGACCGCCAACAGGCACAGGATCAGATACAGAGCCTTACAGAGGCTAAGAAGCTCCTATTTGATATCAAGGCCGAAACAATGGCTATGCAAAAGGGGCCTAAGGCTTTTGAGGACTGGCAGAATCTATCAGAGGTGAATACCCAGCTTTCCATCATGGAGAATATCCTTAAGCAGACTGCCATTGATAGTGAAACACTTAAGATATTCTTGGCCCAGTATAAGGAATGGTTACTACAGAATAAACAGGCCCAAGATGACTTATCCAAATGGCAGAACACGTTGGATGGGATAGAGGGTATATTTACCTCCGTGTTTACCTCCATATCCAATCATATTGTAGATGCCATGATAGAGGGTAAGGATGCCTTTGAGAGTTTCGGGGATGTAGCCAAGGCTATCCTTAAGGATGTTCTAAACCAAGCTATTCAATTGGCTATCATACAGCCCCTAGTTACCGGGATAGCCGGAGGGATTGATGCCGGGGTATCGGCCATATTCAATGCCCATGGAAATGCCTTTGGGCGTTCCGGGATTATTCCATTTGCTAAGGGTGGGGTTGTATCTAGCCCAACTATCTTCCCATTTGCCAATGGTGGTAAGGTTGGGGTTATGGGAGAAGCGGGTGAAGAGGGAATTTTCCCCCTTACCCGTATTGGCGGGGATCTAGGGGTACGTGCAGTTGGTGTCGGGGGTGATTCTTCCGTGGTAGTCAACATTGTAAACCAGGGAGGGGCCTTGGAGGTTGAAAGCCAGAACCAGCGTAGGGGAGCAGATGGGGAACTGGTCATTGATGTAATGGTGAAGAGTGCTATACAGCGATTAGACGGATCCGGACAATTGGATGGGGTTTTCTCCAGACATGGTGCCAGCCGGGTAGGAGGTAGGTAATGTTGTTAAGGATTGTAGTAAATGTGGAAATACTTTATAACCATGCTACCCCGGCCACCTCATGGCCAGCTACCCTACCGGATAGCTTCCTAATCAACGGTAGTTCCATCACCCCTAAGATACGGGCAGTGCGTACTGATATGGAATCAGGCCCAGCCTACCAGCGTATGACGTCTACGGCTAGGATAGATACCTTTGTGGCTTCCATCCTTATTGATAAGAGCAAGTATACGGATTGGACTACATTTTATGAAACAACATTGGCTGGGGGATCCATGCCATTTAACCATACCCATCCATTAGATGGGAGTACTGTAGTAATGCGGTTTGATGTAACCAAACCACCTACAGTTGCAATAGCAGGATAGGAGAAGAGATATGCCATTGTCACAATCAGCCCTTCAGGGGATATTAGCTAGTGCCACTTCCGTTGTATATCTGGAATGTCTTACTATCTCCCACAGTGAGATAGTTGGTGGGCCTATCCGGATCGTAAACAATGGGGAGGATATAACCCGGACAGCCGGGGTATTCATGGCCTTTCCATTCACTGTTAAGCCCCCAGCACAAGCCGGGGACCAGTCCCCTACCCTAGAGATTACTGTGGATGTAGTTGACCAGCGGATTCTGATGTTGTTACGGGCATTGGGGGGTAGGCGGGAAAAGGCCCTGATAACCTATGAGGTAGTAACTGGGGCTAGCCCGAATACGATTGAGTGGGGGCCTGTCACCTTCCAGTTTGATAGTATGAATTCAGATGGGATGACCTCCATGAAAATCCGGGCATCATATTCCTTGAGCCTACTCAATGATGCTTTTCCCACCAGGTTGTTCTCTCCGGGGAATAGGGTAGGTTGATTATGAGGAGTTACCGGGCTTATATCAATACCAGTTATCCTAAACCATATAGTTGTATCCGGCTGGTGCTTAGGGTGTGGAGGGAGATGTTTGACCGGGATCTTCCGGAAGATGATATTGTGGAACATACGATGGATGCCCTACGGGCCTACGTAGTTCCGGTAGATTCCCCGCTGGAAGGTGATATCATCCTTCTTAAGGGGGAGGAATGGCATATAGGGCTTGTGACCAGACCGGGGTTTATGTTACATACTTCCCCGGAGGGGCTAGCGGTTTTGGAACGGTATGACGGATTGGCTTGGAAAAGCCGGATAAAGGGGTTTTACAGATGGCACGAATGAAAAAGAATATGCAAGTATGGGTAAACTCTAATCCACTCAAACCAAATTGGCTTGAAGCATCCGTGCCGGTAGGGCAGACCATCCATGAGATAGCCGGGGGAGTCCCTGTGGAGGCGTGGGTGGACGGTGTCAAGGTAGATGCCTATTTCATAGAGCACGAAATACTGCCGTCCTGCGATTCTCTAGTGTTAATCAGTCCTATCCCCCAAGGCAGTGCGGAAACTTGGAGGACAGTGGCATTTATCTCCTTAGCGGTGGTGGCTATGGCAGCCGGGGGTTGGGTAGCCGGAGCAATCGGAGGGGCCGCATGGATCGGCAGTGCGATTGGTGGGGCTGTGAGTGCTGGAATATACCTAGGTGGAAGTGCCCTTATCAACCATTTCCTTCCCGCTCCAGGTCTAGATGGGCTAGACAGTTTCAACCGTTTAGCGGCATTGACAGGACAGTCTAACCGGGTTGCCGCATTCCAGCCTATCCCTAGGCTGTATGGTAGGATGAGATATTACCCGCCTATCCCTATGACGGCCCAACCGTATACGGAAGTACTTGGTAATGAACAGTACCTCCGCATGTTGGTTTGTCTTGGATTCGGCCCCCTCCAGATTGGTGGGGTGACTGTCGGACCCGGACGGGATGCTATAACGCAGGATACAGTACTCACAGGAACCCCCATTAAGATTGGTCAGACAGATATCCTAGAGTATGAAGGGCTTGAGTTTGAGATAGGTAGACCAGACCAGATGAACCTGTATACCAATGAGGTTACAGAGATATCCCCGGCCTGGTCTACGGATCATGAGGATCCGTCAGACGGTTGGAATGCGGATGGGGATGTATTTGTCCAGACTACTGCCGCAAACACCAAGGAAATCTCTGTAGATGTTTGGGGATCCCTTTGGGGGAATAATGATAGTGGAAAGACAAGAACATCCAAGGTTGAATTCAAGATTGAATACCGGGTTACAGGTACAGAACCATGGACAGTTCAGGTTAACCCTTGGACAATATCGTCTACCAAGCGTGAGACAATCCGTCAGGGTTATCGTTGGATAGTCCCTAATGGTCAATACGATGTCCGGCTCACTCGTATACGTACCTATCATGCTGAGGTTGAGGGTGGATACGCCAACGATATGGTATGGCAGGCACTCCGGTCATTCCGATACACTGCGGCATTCAACGTAGCCGATACGATCGTAATGGCCTTACGTATCCGGGCCACTGACCAGCTTAGTGGATCCCTTTCCAACCTATCCATAGAAGCTACTTCCGTACTTCCGGTATGGAACGGCTCAGCATGGGTAGAAACCCCTACCCGGAATCCAGCTTGGGTATTTGCTGATATCCTTAGTGGAATAGCTACCCGTAGACCCATACCAAAGACAAGTCTGGATACTACAGCATTATTGGCTTGGGCAACACAGACTGCAGCGGATGGGGATTACTTTGATAATGTGTATGATGATAGTGGTACGGTATTGGATAGGATCCGGAGTGTAACTGCCGCAGGAAGGGCATCATGGTTACTCAAGGATGATGCCAAGATGAGCGTCATTATGGATATCCCGGACGATACCCCGCTCATGATAATCTCTCCCCGTAATAGCTTTGATTTCAAGTATGAACTTCTGAGTGAAACCATTCCCCATGCGTATCGGGTAAAGTTTATAGATGCCTCCACTTGGGAGAATACCGAACGGGTTGTCTATGATGATGGATACAATGAAAGCAATTCAGAGCTTTATGCGGAAATGCAGGCTGTAGGATGTACGGATCCCGACCAGGCTTGGAGATTGGGTAGATACCATCTAGCCCAACTCCGGTTACGTCCAGAAGTCTATTCATTTAGTCAGGATGTCCAACACCTCCGTTACTACCGGGGGGATATGCTCCAGCTTCAACACCCTACCATTGCGGTGGGGTTGGCTTCCGGTCGTATCAAGTCCTCTACACCAGGGGTAGTGACTACGGATCTTGTCACTGATGAGTTTCTTGTCATGGAAGAAGGTAAGACTTACGGGATGAAGATACAACTCAATACGGGGGTAATATTGATAGTTCCAGTAGTTAATGATTTCCCCGGAACGGATGAACCTGTATTGTTGGAATCTGTAGCGGGGATTACCCCGGATAGCCTGTTTGTATTTGGGGAATTGGGAAGCGAAACCATAGATGTAAAGGTAACGCAGATAATCCCACAAGGCGATTTCAAGGCCCAGATTACCTGTGTTCCTGCGGCACTCAATATCTTGGATGCCCTATCGGGGACTATCCCTGCTTGGGATCCGGGTATGACCACTCCGGTAGATCTCTTTAAATTGGCCCTTCCTGTACCAACCATAACCAGTGTCCGTAGTGATGAATCAGTCATGCTTAGGGACACCAATGGGGTGTACCAACTCCGGATGGTAGTAGATGTAGTTGTAGACGGATTCCCCGGATGGGACCAGCACCTACAACTCCGGTATCGGCCTGTGGGATCTACGGATGCTTGGAAGTTAGTCGATGAGTTCCGCAATACCTCCTTTTCCCTCTATGATGTGGAACAGGGGGTAGCGTATGATATCCGTTGTCGTAGTGTCCGGGAATCGGATACCAGTGCGTGGAGTACCTTGGTCACCCATACTGTTGTTGGTCCTACCTATCCACCTCCGGCAGTCACCGGATTTACCGGAAGGGCCGTGGGTACAGGGGTTCAGCTCCAGTGGGAAGCCCCTGCTATACCGGATCTAGATGAATATGTCATAAGCGTAGATGCACCAACCCCTCATGTGGTAGCCCGCACCCGGACTACAGACTATATGACAGGGGATTCTGTGGTTGGGGAATACTCCATTGTAGCAGTAAATACCAGTGG
>Ga0100403_1002954_pt1 | contig 12986 bp, 16 predicted proteins | sample CryGeymet201501t_FD_83663 | JGI IMG/M metagenome (GOLD analysis project Ga0100403, IMG submission 83663) | Groundwater microbial communities from Crystal Geyser aquifers in Utah, USA - Crystal Geyser metaG 2015-01t | ecosystem: Environmental > Aquatic > Deep subsurface > Groundwater | place...
GAACGGTAATGGAGAGCAGATACGAGTGGAAGTGGGTTTGGCGATGGCACCCATGCGGCAATACAAGGTGGGAGTGTAGATCCGGCACCGATTACAATGGATACTTGAATTCTTGCCAGCGTCAGGTACCCGTGTGCGAGATGGTTCAAAAGCAAGTCCAAGAACAGGTTGAGGTCATGTACGATGTTCACCGCTGCGATGGCATCGAGCAGTGGAGAAGAAGGTACTAGGTCGTCGAGTCACGTGACGGAAACCCTGTCTGCACTACTTATGACACGCGAGTTGTCTCCGGGGAGGGGGACAACAGGGGGCGGGACGGGAGGGCGAAGCCCGAACCGAGTAACTCGCGACCGGCGCAGCCGGGAGCGGAACGGCGTCAACCTCATCGCACAGCAGTAGGCGCGCGAGGCGGGGTCGAGGCAGACGGATGACGAGCTTCCACCGACCAGGTGGCGGCGTCCGAGTCGTTCGCCTGCCCCGACCTCGTGTCGGGCCATCGCCTCCTTCCTCCCCAATCGCGCAAGCCAGACCCGCTCGGGTGCCTCCTTCCCGGCGGGCTGGCGAGCGCACCTACAGCGGGATAGAGCAGTCTGGAAGCTCACCAGGCCCATAACCTGGAGGTCGCTGGTTCAAATCCAGCTCCCGTTACCAATGGGTGCTACCCTTTCCCCATGGCCGAGCTCGAGCACGACGTCGGCGTGGACATCGGGTGCCGGTGCATCCAGTGTCGAGCCGAAGCGGACCTCGACCGCCTCAAGCAAGCGGGCGCGAAGATCTCACGCGAGGTGAAAGTGGACGGCCGAACGGTGTTCGAGCTCGAGGTCCCCGACCCGCTCACGGCGTGCAAGTGTGGAAGCCGCCGGTTCGTGTTCCGGTGGTCATGGGTTGACGTACGGACTGGTTGACGATGGCACAGAAGAAGACGGCGCCGAAGACCAAGGCGAAAACGACCAAGGTCACGGCGCAGAAGCTGCGCTCCGTCGACCGTGCCTCGAAGGCACTTGATCTGAAGCGCGCCGGAGCGAGCTACCCCGCGATCGGCAAGGCGCTCGGCATCTCCAAGCAAGCGGCGTGGAAGCTCGTGCAGAAGCAGTTCGCTGAACTTCGGGAGCAGACGGAGGAGTCCGCGGAGGACGTCCGGGATCTGATGCTCATCCGCCTCGATGGGATGCTCTGGGCACTACGTGGCAAGGTGAAGCGTGGAGACCCGAGGGCCATCGACACCGCCCTCCGCATCGAGGAGCGGCGAGCTCGACTGCTCGGCACGGATGCGCCGTCCCGCTCCGAGGTGAGTGGGCCGGACGGTGGAGCAATCGAGATTGATGATGCAAGGAGCCAGCTCGCAGAAGCGATTGCGAAGCTTGCTCCGCCAGATGAGTCCGAGCCAGGTACGGCAAGCGATAGCGACGTTGCCGGACGAAGCGGCTCGGACGCTTCTGTATGACTGGCAAGGTCTCTGGGCCCGCGACAAGCAGCTCCCGCCCGCGTGGGCGTGGGTCATCTGGGTCATCCTCGCGGGCCGCGGGTTTGGCAAGACCCGCACCGGCGCTGAATGGATTCGCGGCAAGGTCGAATCGGGGGAATCCCGGCGCATCACGCTGATCGCAGCGACGTCCGCGGACGCTCGCGACGTTATGCTCGAGGGCGAGTCGGGCCTGCTGACGATCTCGCCCCCATGGTTCCGGCCGCACTACGAGCCAAGCAAGCGGAGGCTGACATGGCCCAACGGGGCTGTTGCCACCATCCTTTCCGCTGACCGCCCCGATCGGCTCCGTGGCCCTCAATGCGACGCGTTTTGGGCGGACGAAGTGGCGGCCTGGCGCTTCCAGGAAGCGTGGACGCAGTTGCAGTTCGGGTTCCGGCTCGGAACGAATCCGCAGGGCATCGTCACGACGACTCCCAGGCCGATCGCAACGATCAAGAAGCTCGTCAAGCGTGCGGGCGCGGATGTCGCCCTTACGAAGGGCTCGACCTACGAGAACCGGTCGAACCTCGCAAAGCCGTTCTTCGCCTCCATCCTCACCGAGTACGAGGGGACGAGGCTCGGCAGGCAGGAAATCGATGCCGAGATTCTCGAGGACAACCCGAACGCGCTCTGGCAGCGCACTCGGATCGATGACCTCCGGCTCCGGGTCAACGACGATGGGTCGTACTCCCCCGAGCTTCCGCCGATGCGGCGGGTGGTTGTCGCGATCGACCCCGCGGTCTCGACCAACCCGAAGAGCAACGAGACCGGCATCATCGTCGTCGGGCTGGGCGAGGATGGACATGCCTACGTTCTCGACGACCTGTCCGGGGTCTACTCGCCCGCCCAGTGGGCAGCTCGAGCCCTCGAAGCCTTCGACCACTGGGAAGCGGACTACATCATCGGCGAGGTCAACAACGGCGGAGACCTCGTCGAGCGCAACGTCCAAGCCGAGCGCCAGGGCGCGCCGTTCAAGGCGGTGCATGCCTCCAGGGGTAAGGCAACCCGGGCCGACCCGATTTCGACCCTCTACGAGAAGGGGCGAGTCCACCACGTGGGAACATTCTCGAAGCTCGAGGACCAGCAGTGCGGATGGGACCCGGCGAACGATGAGACATCGCCGGACCGTGTCGATGCTCTCGTGTGGGGCATCACCGCTCTCGACCTGAACAAGAAGCTCCAGGACTACGACGGACTCCGAAAGGGCCGGCCGTCCAACCGATCCGGGCGGACAAGAAGCAGACGATGATTCAGGACATCCTTCACTGGCTCGACGGCGCACCCAGAGTTGCGATCGGATTGCCGCAGGAAGCCGAGCTGTATCGTTGCGCACCCAACGACCCGATGCCCGTCTTTGATATGTTCGCTGGACGCCAGGTGACCCTGTTCGCTCCAGGCCGAATCGACGCCACAGCATGACCCACTGGCGAACCAGGGCATCCACAACCCTCACGCAAGTGGGGAGGCGTGTGCTCGCGATCGCCAGTGCCGTGTCTCTTGCTGCGACCGTGGTGCCGCGCATCCCGAAGCCCGCGCCCTTCGTTGAGTCGTCCGTCCGTTCGTCGTCGATCGAGTGGTCGCCCACGCTCATCAAGCGTGCGGAGGCGATGGCGGACACCGGCAACCTCCGGCTTGCCGCTCTGCTGTGCGATGAAATTCTCGCCGACGACCGAGTGAGCGGGTGCCTTCGCGAAGTGCGCGTCCGCGGCCTTCTCGGGCTCCCCCTCGAGTTCACTCCGCCCCGCGCCGATGCGGACGCTCCCCTCGACGAGCTCGAGGAGGACTGGTGGACAATGGTCCCCGAGGACGTCCTCTCCGAGTGGATGGAGTGGGGCATCATCCTCGGCGTGGGCGTTGGACGGGTTGCGTCGTGGGAGCGCGTCGAGCAACCGAGCGGTGTGCGGCTCATTCCCCACAGGGAGGATGGGACTCCTGGCTTCGACGTCATCCACCCGTCGTCGCTTCGGTACGACCAGGACAAGCGCAAGTGGTTCGCTCGGCAGAAGGACGGCTCCGAGCTCGAGGTCACCCCCGGCGATGGGACGTGGCTGCTGTACACGCCGTACGGCAGCAAGCGTCCGTGGGCCCGTGGTGCATGGCGGTCGGTATCGCGCTGGTGGATTCTGAAGGAGTACGGCCGAGACGACTGGGGGCGCTACTCCGAGCGGCACGGTCAGGGCACGCTCGTCGGGTTCCCCGTCGACGAGGGGTCCACGAAGGAGATGCGCGACGAGCTCGCGAGTGACATCTCCGACCTCGGGCGGGAAACGACGATCGTCACGCCGCCAGGCTACGACCTGAAGCTCGTTGAGGCTGTCGCCGATACGTGGGAGACGTTCCAGGCGCAGATCAACATGGCCAACGCGGCCATCGCGATTCGCATCCTCGGACAGAACCTCTCCACCGAGGTTCAGGGCGGGAGCTACGCCGCGGCGCAGGTGCACTCGGCAGTTGCGGCGGCGATCATCCGAGCCGACGACGAGACCAGCGCCACGACGATTCGGTCGCAGCTCATCTGGTGGTGGGCTGCGTTCAACTTCGGCGATGGACGCAAGGCCCCTTGGCCGAAGCGCGACACGACGCCGCCGGCGGACACTGCAGCGCTGGCAACCACCTGGGACAAGGCCGCTGACGCGCTGAAGAAGTGGCTCGGGTTGGGCGCCCCGGTCGACAAACCCGAGTACGCGCGGACGTTCGGGATGCCGCTCAAGGAAGGTGCCGAGTGGGAGACGCAGGATCCGGTTGCCCTGCCACCCGAACCAGACGATCCCAATGGCGGGTCGTCGACGAATGATGGCGAAGAGGTCGACGACGAGGCGCTGAGTCGTCGTGTTGAGGTTCTTGAGTTCGCGCTAGCCACAGCAGAAGAACGACTCCGCCAGGGTTGCGTCAGCAGGGACGAGCTCGAGGCCGCGCGTCGGTCGGAGCGGGAGGACAGGGAGCGTGACAAGGAGCAGCTTCTTGGGCGCATCGAGGTGTCGGACCAGGATGTGAACGCACGCTTCAAAGAGGTTGTCACCAACCACCAGCTCGATTCAGTGGTTCGCAAGGCAGTGCAGGAAACCCAGAACAGGCCGCTCCAAGCCCTGCAAGCCGAAGTCCCCCGTATCGTTGGCCCGATCATTGAAACGGAGCTTTCGGCGCGCTCCATCACCCTCGCTTCCGGCGACGACCCCGCCGAGGCGTCCGGCGTAATCAACGGCCAGCGATTCGTTGACAACCTCGCGACCGACGCTGCCCAGGCGACCGCCCGCGCCGTCGAGCCCGATGTGGCGAAGCTGCTCGAGCTCATCGACGACCTCGAGGACGGGGACGATTGGCCGGAGCGCCTCCGGACGCAGCTCGCCGAGCACTACGGGAAGACTGAGGACAACGCCGCATTCGAGCAACTCGCCCACAAGGCGACCATCTTGGCGGAGCTCGCGGGACGCGTCGCTGTCGTCGAGGACCTGTGATGCTTCCGGTTGAAAGCTGGAGTCCAACCCAACTGGAGACATTCTTCGCGCTTCCGATGACCGCCAGCGTGCCTGCGTTCACCACCGAATTCGACTACGTAAATGCTGCGGAATGGGAAGGGCTGGGCGACGTGGACATCCATGCGGTCCCAGGCGAAGTCCGCGTCCTGACGCATCGACCGCGCGGGGTGGCGAGGAACATCTGGCGGCGATGGTGCGCCGAGTGGCAGCGTGAGGTTCGAGAGCACATGCCGTTGTGTGTTCTGTTGGTCGTGGTGCCATGAACGCACCCTGGGCCGCACCCACCGACGTCGAGGAGTTCACTCCCGCGGCGTCTTGGCTGCTCGGTCGAACTCCGGTCCGAAAGAAGGTTTGGGACCTGCTCGACGAACGGGCTCAGCGCAAGGCGTTCACCGTTGCTGGAGTCGCTCAGGCTGACGTGATTCGAGATGTCCTGCTCGCTCTCGATCGGGCGGTCGCCAACGGCGAGACGCTCGCCGACTTCAAGGCGCGGGTTGGTCAGCAGCTTCTCGATGCCTGGGCCGGGAGCGTGGCGAACCCTGCGTGGAGAATCGAGACGATCCATCGCACCAACGTGCAGCTCGCGTACAACGCAGGCCGGCACCAGCAGATGGCGGAGCCAGCGCTCCTGAAGGTCCGGCCCTTCTGGCAGTTCGACGCGATCCTCGACAATCGCGTGACGCTGATGTGCGAGCAGGCCGACGGAACGATCCTTCCGGCCGAACACCCTTGGTGGCAGACGAACTACCCCCCTCGGCATTTTGGGTGCCGCAGTGTAGTTCGCTCGATCCGCAAGTCACAGGCCGAGCGCAAGGGCATCACCAAGACTCCCTCGACAGAACCGTCGCAAGATGGGTTCGGCCTCACTCCGGACGCAGCGGAGTGGAAGCCGGACACGAAGAAGTACCCGCCAGAGATTCGCAAGGAGCTCGAGGCGAGGCTCAAGCGACTCGACAAGCGCCCGATTCAGCGGACACCGAAGCCCGAGAAGGCGAACGCCAAGCCGAAGCCCAAGGCGGGCGCGGGGCCGAAGCCTGAGCACACCGTCGAGCACTGGGAGAAGGAATTCTCGAAGTACGGCGACGCTGCGCGTGCGATGGCGTGGGGGAGAGCGGCCCAGGAGCGGGGCCTCGACATGACCGCGAAGCAAGTCGGGGCGATCGCCAAGAAGCACGCCCTCGACAAGTACGACGGCCCGATGACTGGGGCTCTCGTCGATCGCGTCAGAGCGGTAGTCGAAACGGCCAAGACCCACCCGGACAAGTCCGTGCGCGAGCTTCTCAAGGGCGACGAGGGCAACGCCGTCGCATCGATCCTTGGGCACATCGCCAACATCGACTCAGCAAAGGGCACGGCCAAGGTCACGAATCGGCCACGCAAGATGCCTGGGCTCGATCGGGCCAAGGCGTTCTACGACGCGATGATGAGCAAGAAGCTCGACGGCCGGGCCCAGATCCGGCTCGTCAACGGACGGGCCTACTGCGATATCCGGATGTCCCCGCCGAGGGTGAACGCCAACGACCTGCGGTCCCTGATTCACGAATGGGGGCACGCGATCGAGACCCTCAACGCCTCGGTGCACAAAGCCGCGGTTGCCTTCCTTGCCAAGCGGACCGCGGGCGAGGTTGCCAAGCCCCTGAGCGTGCTCACCGGGATCCCGTATGGCTGGCGAGAAGTCGCCAAGCCCGACAAGTTCTTCTCGGCCTACTGCGGGAAGATCTACCAGGCCGACGCGACCGAACTGCTCTCGATGGGAGCAGAAAAAGTGGCGACCGACCCGTTCTGGACTTACCGTGAAGACAGCGAGCACTTCTGGTGGGTGCTCGGTTGTCTCGGAGGCTACGCGTGATCCACAAGTGGGAGTTCGAGGACGGCACGACGGTGCGCTGGACGGACAAGGGTTCCGTCCTCGTGGCCGGCCGGACTCCTCTCGCTGAGCGGGTCAGGGCGGGTGTGGAGCTCGGCTCCCCGGTCGACGTCGGAATGGCCCCCGGGGGCGACGTACCCCTCGACCTGCTGAGCGCGTGGCTCATGAATCTATTCCTCGAGCAGCAGGCCCGGCGAGTCGGCGTCCAGCTCGAAACCTCGACATACGCGCCAACGGATGCCGACATCCCGGTGGATGCTGCAGCGATTCTCGCCCGAGACGCCGCCTGGGCCGAACAAGAGCCCGATCCCGACGCGATCTACTGACCACCTGACGATTCAACGCTGAGAGCCCGCCCCAATTCGGCGGGCTTTTTCATGCCCGGAGTTGCACATGCTCAAGCGACGCTACCTGCTGGCGAAGAAGCTGGCAGGAGGAAAGCCGCCCTCGGAGATTCGCATCTTCAAGGCCGGCGTGAATCCATCGTACACCGGACCCCTTGTGTTCGACGCTGAGGCGGCCGAAGCGGTGATGTCGGAATTCACCGCGCGAGGGATTCGGCTGCACTTCGACTACGCCCACGCTCGGCCGCACGCCTTGGAGGTGGAAGACCCGGATCCGCAGCACCAGAAGGCGGCGGGATGGTTCGACCTCGAGGTGCGGGAGACCGACGATGGGCCCGAGCTCTGGGCGATCAACATCGAGTGGACCCCCGCAGCCTACAAGGCAATCGAGGACAAGGAGTGGGGCTACTTCTCGCCTTGGTGCATTGCCGAGGTCGAGACTGGTCGAGTCGTCGAACTCCGGAACATCGGACTCACCAACGACCCAGCCATGCTCGGAATCGAGTTCCTGGCGGCCGACCGGCGCTCGGTGAAGCTGCAGGCCGGGCTGTCCTTCGAGGACATCAGCAGGGCGATCCGCAAGGCGCTCTCGATCAAAGTGGCGGACGAGTGGCCGTACATCGAGGCGGTGTACGACGACGTATTCGTGTACGAGCTCAACGGCAAGATGTACCGGCGGGGCTACTCGCTCACCGGACTCGAGGCAACCCTCGCCGACGAGGTGGAGGAAGTCCACCGCACCTACGAGCCAATCACCATGTCGCGCCGGCCGGCGCCTCGCGACGAACGAACGCAAGTCAACCGTCCGCCGAGTGCTGTGACGGAACCACATACCGCTACGGCGGAGAGGAGTACGACCATGGATCGTGCCGCATTGATTCTGGCACTCGGCCTCAAGGCTGATGCCTCCGAGAAGGATGTGTCCGACGCGCTCAACCGCAATCTGGGCGTCGTGTCCACCCTCAAGACCCTCACCAAGTCCGACCGGCTCGAGCAGGCGGTCTCGAGCGTGTCCGTCGCGCTGCAGACCCGCCAGCGGGTGCTGGACCTGACCAGCGCGAAGAGCGACGGCGAAGCCTTGGGCAAGCTCGAAGGCTGGAGCGAGTCCGCCAAGAAGCTCGAGGAAGCCCAGACGGAGATCGTCAAGCTCGAGAAGGGCGCGAAGGAGGCGAAGGTCAACGACCTCATCGCCAAAGGCATCGCCGACAAGAAGATCACGCCGGCGATGGAGGCGAGTCTCCGCGCGAAGGGTCTCGACGATCCCGAGTGGCTGAAGGGTCACATCGAGACCATGCCCGTCCAGCAGGCTCTCGCCTCCAAGACCAACAACACCGACGAGAGCGCCGCGGGGCAAAGCGTTGCCGCGACGATCGCGGGCAAGAAGTGGGCGGAGCTCACCTACACGCAGAAGGCCGAACTCTTCCGGACCGATCGGAAGACCTACGAGGCTCTCAAGGCCGAACACCAGGCGCACACGGCCTGAGAAGGGATTGAAGACAGATGACGAAGCTTATTGATCTCGTCGTGCCAGAGGTGCTCGTGGAAGCCGTTGAGGCCACGTTCGCCGGTGGCGTGAATGCGCTCTGGGGAACCGGGGCGGTGGCCGTCAACAACACCTTCCCCGGGGGAATCAACGAAGTCGGCACGGAGGTGACTGTGCCGTACTTCGGGAGCATCGGTGAGTGGGAGACCATCTCCGATGGATCCGCGTTCACCCCGCAGAAGATCACCCAGGACGACGAGAAGGGGACCGTCGTCAAGATCGGCAAAGCGTTCTCGTCCACGGACTGGGCCCGCTTCGCCGGCGCTGGTGACCCCTACGTCGAGGCCAGCAAGCAGTTGCTGGGGGGCTTCAACGCGGCCGTCGATCGGCTCGCCATCAGCGGCGGTGTGGCATCTCTGCCCGCGATGCTGACGGACATCTACAACGCGACGACTCCTCGCACGCTCGACTACGACGCGGTTGTCGATGCTCGCGCCAAGTGGGGCGACGAGACCGACGACATCGCGCTCATGGTTTCGCACTCCAAGGTCGAGTCCGACGTGCTCAAGCTCAAGGACGCGATGGGCCGCCCGCTCGTCACCGACGCTGCCAACGGCGGACTCTCGAAGTTCGCTGGCATCCCGTGGGGCAAGAGCGACCGCGTCTCCGCATCGAGCGCGACCCCGCCGAAGTACACCACGATCATCGCCAAGAAGAACGCCATCGCGCTCTGGTACAACGGCAAACCCGTTGTCGAGGTGGGGCGCGATATTCTCGGCACGTCCGACATCGTGGTGGTCTCGACATACGCGGTTGTGCATCGCTACAAGCGCATGCCCGGGAAGACCAAGCCCGGCATCGCTCTGCTCACCCACAACTGAGCCTGTCGTCTCATGGGCAACGAATCGATGATCCTGCATCACCGGCGAGTGCTGACGATGCAGGCGCTGGTCGCGGATGAGGAGGAGTCGGAGCTCGGCGGCGTGTACCGCAAGGTGCGCGACGACATCTCCGGCACTCCCATCCCCGACGACTTCCCCCGTCGTGCGGACCTCATCACGGCCGGCTACGCCGCGGTCGAGGACCTGCAGGACGTCACCGAGGCCGAGCTCGCCGGGCGCGGATTGTCGCGCCGGGCGGCACGCGCCGTTCTCACCGCCCTTGCGGCACTGGAGACCTGATCATGGGCTCGTACAAGAACGAACGGCTCCACCGCATGGAGCACTACGACGAAATCGCCCTGGCGTCCGCCAAGTCCGTGAGCGGGGCCAGTGGCAACGGAGACACCGTCGAGGTGGGCACCAAGGGCACGTTGCTGCTCGACCTCACCTCCACCGCCATCGGCGCTGGCACGACGCTCACCGTCACGGTCTACACCTCGAAGGATGGCACGACCTGGCGGTCGCTCGGCGCCTTCACGGGTCAGACCGAAGCTGGCACCGAGCGCAAGTCGTTCCCTGGTTGCGACCGGTACGCCCGGGCCAACTGGGCACTTTCCGGTGGCACCACGACTGCCACCTACTCCGTCATCGGCGAAGCCGTCTGACCGAACGCTGAAGCACATCGACAACACACGGCCGCCACGGTGCGGCTGAAAGGCACAGAAACATGTTCTCTCCGTATGGACTCCCCATGCCCGGGGCGTTGCTGGTCCTCGCCGTCACGGCGGCCAGCACGGCCAACGTCGCGGACCTGACCGCGTGCTCTACGACGATGGACGGCATCACCCTCGTTGAGGGTGACCTCGTTCTGCTCAAGAACCAGACCACTGGCGCCGAAAACGGCGTGTACAGGGTTGGGAAGGTGGCTTCGTCTGCGGCGCCTCTCACCCGCGTCGAGAAGCCCGACAACGTCATGGCGAACGGTGGGGCCCTGCGCGTCACCGTCCGCAAGGGCAGCGTCAGCGCGAACCTGGAGTACCAGCTGACGACCACTGGCTCGATCGTGATCGGAACGACGAGTCTCACGTTCGCAGCGGTCAGCCAGATCTCGGCCACACCCACGATCTCGGACTTCACCAACGCCGACCACGACCACAGCGACGCAGCGAACGGCGGCGACATCGACGCGACCGCGGCCCTGACTGGCGCCGTTCCCGTTGAAAACGGAGGCACGGGTCTCGAGACCGTTGCGGCTGGCGATGTTCTCTATGCTGACGACGCCGATTCGATCGCGGCGCTCGCGAAGGGCACCGCGTATCAACTGCTGCGAATGAACGCCGGCGCGACCGTCCCCGAGTGGGGCGCCCCGATGGGCGGCCCCGTCGCGGCCCTGCCGGCACACGTGGCAAACGACGTGATTCCGCCGGCAATCGTCAGCGGTGGTATCTACCCGATTCCCGCGCTCGACGCTGGGTCGACCATCACGCTTCCCGCGGATGCATTGTCGGGGACCTACTGCTGGATCATCGGCGATGGAACCCTCAACGATCAGGCCGTCACAGTGCGCGACGCGACGGGACCGACCAACCTGACCACGGCTCTGACCGCATCCAAGCGTGTGTGCGTGTTCTGTCTCAAGGTCGGCACGGCCTGGTACGCCAACGCCTACGTCAGCCCGTGACCGTAGTCGATCATGGCCAATAAGCTCGCCATCACCCCGCTCGCTCTGACGACGATCGACGCGAGCGGGGAAGGTGCGTCCGCCGACATCGGCGAGCACCGATCCGCGGCGAAGCTCATGCTGGTCGTGGCAGCACTCGTCGGCACGTCCGTGGGTGTCGCTGTCCAGACCTCTCCGGACGAGACGTTCTGGCGCACGGTCGCCTCCTTCACCGCCTCGGTCGCCGCTGGCACCGAGGAGCTCGCGCTGGTCGGCCTCGACCGCTACGTGCGAGTCACCTACACGCTCGTCGGCACATCGGCGACGCTGCTGGTGACCGGTGCCGCACAGCAGCTCTTCGCCACGGAAGCCGACCTCGAGGCGCTGTCTCTCGGCGACGCGCTGGACGGCGCCGACACGCAGAAGCTCTACCGTGCTCTGATCGCAGCGAGTGGCACTGCCGCCGGCTACTTCAGCAACCAATACGAACTGCCCCTGGTGAGCTGGGGCGAAGACGTCACCAGCCACACCGCCTCGATCGCGGCGTATCGGTTCATGGTGTCCACCGGGTACGCCCCGGAGGGCAAGGACGAACTCATCCGCATGAACTACGAGGATGCGATCCGGTGGTTCGAGAAGGTGAGTCAGGGCAAGATCAAGCCCGACGACATCGTGGACTCGACTCCAACGGTTGAGGACGGTGGTGCGTTTGTCGTTACGAAACCACTGAGGGGCTGGGGATGGGCGGGGTAGTCGGAGACTTCGGCAAGGCACGGAAGCTCAGCGCCCAGTTCAAGCGACTCACCACAGCCTCGTGGAAGAAGGCCTTCGTCCAAAACCTAGCCGAGGAATACCGCGACTTCATGACATACTGCTTTCGCCGGGGCGAGAGCCCCTACGGCGATCGGTGGGCCCCGCTGAAGTTCCGGAGCTCCGCCAACGGTCGGGGACAGAAGCCCCTACTCAACTCCGGCATCATGCGCGGTGCGGTCACACCCATCGGCGTCTCGGCCACCGGATTCAAGGTCAGTGTTGGAGTGAAGTACGCCACGACTCACCAGTACGGTGCGACGATCCGGCCGAAGAAGGCCAAGGCGCTCCGCTTCCAGGGCGTGTCGTTCAAGCAGGGCGGCAGGGGAACGCGACGACAAAGTGCCAGTCGCCAGGGCGGTGGATTCGTCTTTGTGAAGAAGGTGGTCATCCCTGCTCGGCCCTTCGCTCCCCTCAATGGCATGCCAGCGGAGCTCGACGCTCGGGCGCTCGAGGCGGCCGATGACTTCATGCGGGCGCACTTCGGGAGCTGACAGATGGCGGACGAGAAGTGCGAGCTCGAGCAGCTCATGGACGCCGTCGTGGCCGAGCTGGGCGTAAACGCTCCGCCGCACGGCTTCGGCCGCAAGCAGCTGAACAAGCGCAAGTCGCCGCCGTACGTTTGCTGGATTCCTGCTGACTCCGAGTTCACCGGACCGGATATCGCGGGCGGCAATCCGCGCAAGCTGTGGGTCGAGAGTCAGCTTGTCGAGATTCACATCTGGGCAGCCGACGAAGTGACGCTCAGAGCGATCCGGAACAACGAGCTCGTAGCGCTGCAGCGCCACACCTCCACGTCGATGACCCCGAGACGGAGCATGCCAGTGGCCGAGTCCCAAGAATGGCTCACCCGCGGCGAGGCTGAAGTGCTGACCATTACGATCAACTGGCCCATTCGCGACGAGCTTGTCGACACGACGACGTTCGACGGCTGGGCGTACGAGAGCGACTCGGTTCCAGGTGACGGGTGGATCGAGTCCGGAGAACCCTGATCATGGAA
>Ga0100403_1002957_pt1 | contig 12984 bp, 11 predicted proteins | sample CryGeymet201501t_FD_83663 | JGI IMG/M metagenome (GOLD analysis project Ga0100403, IMG submission 83663) | Groundwater microbial communities from Crystal Geyser aquifers in Utah, USA - Crystal Geyser metaG 2015-01t | ecosystem: Environmental > Aquatic > Deep subsurface > Groundwater | place...
CCTCCGCCGCCTCCGCCTCCGCCGCCACCTCGCGGCGGCGCGGGCGCGGCGCCGCCTCCGAGCCGCTTCTCCAGATCCCCGAGCCGCGACAAAAGCTCGTCGAGCGGCAAGAGCGGCGGCCGCCGCGCGAGGCGCACGAGCGCCATCTCGAACGCGAGCTGCGGCTGCGTGCTCTCGCGAATCTCGTCGAACGCGACCGAGAAGCCGCGGAAGATCCGCATCAGATCGTCCGCGTCGGCGCGCGCCGCGAGATCGACCACGTCCTTCACTTCCTCGTCCGCCAAATCGAGCAGCTCTTTCCCGCTCGGCCGGCACACCTTCGCGACCACTAGGTTTCGCGCGTGGCGCAAGACGTCGCGCGCGACGTGCCCGACGTCGAACCCTTGTTGCGTCAGCCCATCGACGACGCGAAGCACCGCCGCCGCGTCTCCGTCGACGAGCGCCGTCGCGAGATCGTGCATCACTTTGCGATCGGCGACGCCGAGCACGCGCGCGACGTCGTCCCCCGCGAGCTTCGTCCCGCTGAACGCGATCACCTGATCGAGCAGGCTCATCGCGTCGCGCATCGAACCCGCCGCTTCGCGCGCGAGCACCGCGACCGCCGCGCCGTCGGCCTCGATGTTCTCCGTCTTCAAGACCTCGCTCAATCTCCGTGCGATCATCTGCGTCGGGATGAGCTTGAAGTCGTAGCGCTGGCATCGCGACAAGATCGTGACCGGCACCTTGTGCACCTCGGTCGTCGCGAAGATGAATTTGACGTGCGGCGGCGGCTCCTCGAGCGTCTTCAAGAACGCGTTCCACGCCGCGTTCGAGAGCATGTGGACCTCGTCCACGATGTAGATCTTGAAGCGGTCGCGCGCAGGGCGGAACGCGATGCCTTCTTGCAGCCGGCGGACCTCGTCGACGCCGTTGTAGCTCGCGCCGTCGATCTCCTGGACGTCGATGTCGTTGCCGGCCGCGATTTCCTTGCATGCTGCACACGTTTGGCACGGCGTCGCGGTCGGCCCTTTTTGCTGCCCGTCCGCGCCGAGGCAGTTGAGGCATTTGGCGAGCAAGCGCGCGCTCGTCGTCTTTCCGACGCCGCGGACGCCGGTGAACAAGAACGCATGCGCCACGCGCCCGCTGCCGATCGCGTTCGCGAGCGTGCGCGCGACGTGATCCTGACCGACGAGGTCCTCGAACGACTGAGGTCGGTACTTTCGGGCGAGAACGAGGTAGCTCACGACGAAGGGACTACCGCACCGGCGCGGCGATTGCCACGGTGCCGGCCGACCTCACGCCTCGAGCTCGGGGTAGTGCCGGAAGATCCCGTCTTCGTTGAACGGGATGCGCCGCGGCGACGCGAGGTACGCGGCGATCCGCGGCCGCGCCGCGACGCGATCGGCGAGCGCGCGCACGCGCGCGATCTTCGGCGCGAGCGTCGCCATCGTCTTCGGGAAAGCGTAGTCCAAGCCCGAGACGAGCTGGAACAGCGAGAGGTCCGCGTACGAGCACGCGCCGAGCAAGTACTTCTTCGATCCGCGCGCGAGCTCGCGCTCGAAACAGCCGAGGTACTTCGGGATGCGCTCGGCGCAGAACGCCGCTGCGCGCCGCTTCGCCTCCGGCTTTTGATCTTCGTAATAGAGGCCGGTCGAGATCGGATGATGCGTATCGTGCGCCTCCGCGACGACGTCCGCGATCGTGAGCTGAAGCTGCAGCGCGGCGAGCCGCCCTGCTTCGCTCGACGGCGCGAGCCTGTGCCGTCCGCCGAGGTAGTGGAGGATGTTCGACGTCTGCGCGATGACGAGCTTGCCCGACGCGAGGAACGGCGGCGCGAACGGCCCGGGCTTGTGCTTGCCGTCCCGAAGCATCGCCATCATCTTCGGCATTCCGCCCGGCGTACGCGCGACGTCGTCGTACGGCGCGCCCGCTTCTTCGAGCGCGAGGCGCACGAACTCGCCGCGCCCCTGAATGCCGGGCCAATAGTAGAGCGCGTACTTTGCCATCGCGTCCCTCCGCGACGAGAGACTACAGCGCGTCGACGACGGCTTTCGTCTTCTCTTCGGTGTCCTTCGTCACGCCGCTCGTCAGGTGCACGACGATGCGCGCGCTCGGCGAGCCGGACGCGTTCCCGGCGGGCGATCTCGGATTGCGACGCGCGCTCGGCGCGACGGAACGCGAGCTAGAAGCGCGCGCCGAAGCATGGCGGCCGTGGCGCGCGTACGCGGCGATGCATTTGTGGAGCGGAGGACGAGCATGATCACGATCGAGAAATTCGAGACGAAGGTCGGGACGCTGACGGTCGCGTGGAAGGGCGAGCGCGTGTGCGTGGCGGGGTTCGACGAGCAGTGGCCCGCGCTCGAGCGCGCGCTCGCGCGGAGGTTCGGCGCCTACGACGCGAGGGAGGCGAAGACGTCGAAGAGCGCGAACATTCGCGCGTACCTCGACGGCGACATCGCGGCGATCGACGACGTGGCGGTCGATCTCGGAGGCACGCCGTTTCAACGTGCGGTGTGGGACGCGCTCCGGCACATTCCCGCGGGCGAGACGACGACGTACGGCGAGCTCGCGCGCGCGCTCGGAAACGCGCGCGCGGTGCGCGCGGTCGGCCGCGCGAACGCGATGAACCCGGCGTCGGTCGTCGTGCCGTGCCATCGCGTCATCGGCAAGAGCGGAGCGCTCACCGGTTACGCGGGAGGCGTCGCGCGCAAGCGATGGCTCCTCGATCACGAGCGCTCTTCTTCGTCGCTTCACTGCTGATCGCCCATCGCGGCGTCGCGCTCGGTGGCGGCTTTCGCCCGGAGATGCCGACTTTCGCGCCGGCGCTGACGTGCGACGCTCACGTGATCCGCGACGCGCCGTCACGAAAGTAGCGCATCGCTCCAGCCGCCACCGAGCGCGACGCCGCGATGGGCTCTGCGCTCGCGAACGCACGACGCAAGGAGCCCATCGTGGTCACGTCCGATGCGGTGGCGGAGCGATGCGCTACTGTCGTGACAGCGCGTCGCACCGAATCGCTCGAACAAGATCGCCAGCGCTGGCGCGAAAGTCGGCATCTCCGGGCGGAGCCACCGCATCGGACGTGACCGCGATGGGCGTTCGTCGTGAAACTAGCTAGAGCGTAAGCCGCAGCTTACCGAGCACCTCGCCGACGTCCGCGCCTTTCCACACGATCGCGTCGAGCGCTTCGAGCAGCGGAAGATCGGCGACGCCGCGCTCTCGAGCGAAGCGCCACGCGCTCGCGATGGCGGGATAGCCCTCGGTGAGCGTGCCTTCCGCGAGCATCTCGGCCGCGACTTGCTTCGCGGGCTTTCCCTTGCCGACGCGCTCGCCGAACGCGCGGTTCCTCCCCGCCGCCGCGGTCACGTGCAAATCCCCGACGCCTGCCGCGCCGTGCACCGTCTCGGCGCGCCCACCGCCGGCGATCGCGATGCGCCTCATCTCGTCGATCCCTTGCGTGAAGCACGCGGCGCGCGCGTTGTGGCAGTCGGCGCCGACGAAGCCGTCCCAAAGCCCGAGCCCCGTCGCGTACGCGTTCTTCAGCGCCGAGCAAATCTCCGCGCCCGCGATGTCGTCGCTCGTCCCGATGCGCATGTGCGGCGCGCCCATCGCCTCCGCGCAGAACGCCGCGTCGCGCCCCGCGAACGTCATCAGCGTGAGCACGCGCCGCGCGATCTCGATTGCCTTCGCCGGCCCCGCCGCGTGCACGAACCGAAGCGGTCGCCCCGCGATCTCCGACGCGACGACGTCGATCCGATCCATCTTCCCGCGCTTCGCTTCGAGGAAGCCCTTCGTCACGCTGAGGATCGGCACGTCGGGCATGTGCGCGCGCGCCTTCTCCATCACCGGCACGACGCCCTCGGAGCTGACTGCGTGGATCACCATCTCCGCGCCCGCGAGCGCATCGCCCAGCGCGGGCGCGCGCATCAGCGTCAAGTCGTCGAGCTTCAGCTTCAGCCGCGGATGCACCTCGCCGCGCTCGCACGGCTCGAGCAGCGCGTCGTCGAGCCACGTCCCCCAGAGCCGCACGTCGTGGCCGCGCATCGCCGCGACCTTCGCCATCGCGCTTCCCATGTAGCCCGCGCCGAGGACCGTCACCTTCATCTTTTTCACGCTTCTTTTTGAACAGGAAGACGGGAAGACGGGAAGGATTTTGACCAACCCCACAAACCTTCCCGTCTCCCCGTCTTCCTGTTCAAATCCCCGTCACGTGAGTAAGACCCGAGCGTTGAACGCGGAGAAGCTCTTTTCGTTGTCGGGCGTCGTGCCGCTCGGGCTCTTCCTCGTCTTGCACGTGATGGCGAACGGGCGCGCGCTCGTCGTGGAGAACGCGTTCACCGCGACGTTCACGCGGATTCGCGCGACGCCGGGGATCGTCGCGATCGAGATCGCGCTCGTGTTCGTGCCGCTCGCGTTTCATGCGGCGTACGGCGTGTGGCTCGTCGCGAAGAAGCGCGCGCTCGCGACGCCGAGCCCGTACGAGCCGTGGCTCCGCGCCGTTCATCGCGCGGCCGGCGTCGTCGCCCTCGCGTACATCGCGTACCACCTCTACGAGTACAGCCTTCACGGCGCGACGCCCGGCGCGACCGCGGGCGATTATTTCACGGTCCTCTCGGCGCGCCTCTCCACGATCGCGGGCGGCGCGCCGCTCCGCGCGATGTTCTACGTGCTCGGCGTCGCGGCCGTGGCGCTGCACTTCGCGGTCGGGCTCTGGGGGTTCATGGTCGCGCGCAAATGGTTCGTCGCGCCGCGGGCGCGTCGTTTCGCTGCGGCCGGCGCGGCCGTCATCGGCGCGGCGCTCTTCCTCGGCGCGACCAACGTCGTCACGTACTTCGCGACCGGCGCGCGCCTAATCGGACGCGACGGCCCTACTCCCGTCGAAGTCGACCCTACAGTCTGCCCGGCGCCTTCTGCCTCTTCCTCGTCGAAGTAGCTCCCGCTTCGCCCAGGAAGATGTAAAGAAGCAGCCGAGGAGACCCCATGGCAGCGAAAAAGAGCCTCACTCGAAGCGCGAACGGCAAAGTTCGCCGCGTGATCGTCGTCGGCGGAGGGCTCGCGGGCCTCACGACCGCGATGAAGCTCTGCGAGGCCGGCGTTCCGGTCGATCTCTTCTCGCTCGTGCCGGTCAAGCGCAGCCATTCGGTGTGCGCGCAAGGCGGCATCAACGCGAGCGTGAACACGAAGGGCGAAGGCGACTCGCCGCAGGTGCACCTCGAAGAGACGGTGTACGGCGGCGACTTCCTCGCGAACCAACCGCCGGTCAAAGGCATGGCCGACGCCGCGCCCGGGATCGTCTTCATGCTCGACCGCATGGGCGTCCCGTTCAACCGCACGCCCGAGGGGCTCCTCGATTTCCGTCGCTTCGGCGGGACGCTCTTTCACCGCACCGCGTTCGCCGGCGCGACGACGGGACAGCAGCTCCTTTACGCGCTCGACGAGCAAGTGCGCCGCTACGAGACCGTCGACGTCGAGGACGACAAGGGCGTCGTCATCCCGGGCGAGAAGATGGTCCGCAAGTTCGAGTTCTGGGACTTCCTCTCGCTCGTCCTCGACGAGACCGGGACGGCGCGCGGGATCGTCGCGCAGGATCTGAAGTCGATGCAGATCCGCGCGTTCCCCGGCGACGCGGTGTGCCTCGCGACTGGCGGACCGGGGATCATCTTCGGCCGCAGCACGAACAGCGTCATCAACACCGGAACCGCGGCCGGCGCCGTCTACCAGCAAGGCGCGTGCTACGCGAACGGCGAGTTCATTCAAGTCCACCCGACCGCGATCCCCGGCGCCGACAAGCTCCGCCTCATCAGCGAGAGCGCGCGCGGCGAAGGCGGGCGCGTCTGGGTGCCGCGCGATCCGAAAGAGAAGCGCCCGGGCCGCGACGTCCCCGAGCGCGATCGCGACTACTTCCTCGAAGAGAAGTACCCGGGCTACGGCAACTTGGTCCCGCGCGACATCGCGAGCCGCGAGCTCTTCCTGAAGTGCTTCCACGAAAAGAAGGGCGTCTACAACACGCGGTCGCAGAAGAACGAGAACGAGGTGTACCTCGACCTCACGCACCTCCCGAAGGACGCGCTGCGGAAGAAGCTCGCGGGCATCTTGGAGATCTACGAGAAGTTCGTCGGCGAAGATCCGTACGAGAACCCGATGCGCGTCTTCCCGGCCGTGCACTACTCGATGGGCGGCCTGTGGGTCGACTTCGAGCGCTCGGCGAACGGATCGCTCGTGATGGGATCGCCGCGCAACCACGCGACGAACATCCCCGGCTGCTACGCGGCCGGCGAGTGCGAGTACCAGTACCACGGCGCCAATCGGCTCGGCGCGAACTCGCTCCTCTCGTGCATCTACGGCGGCATGGTCGCGGGCCCCGCGATCGCGTCGTACCGGAAGAACATGGCGAAGAGCTCGTGGGACGTGCCGCAGTCGATCTTCGAGAAGGCCGAGAAGCGCGAGCAGAAGAAGTACGACGCCATCTTGAGCATGGACGGCGAGGAGAACCCGTACGTCATCCACGACGAGCTCGGGAAGATGATGCTCGTCGACTGCACGATCGAGCGGCATAACCCTACGCTCGACAAGGTTCTGTCGAAGATCGAAGAGCTCGCGGACCGCGCGCAGAAGATCGGCGTGACCGACACGAGCAAGCACGCGAACCAAGGCGCGCAGTTCGTGCGGCACCTCGGGAACATGCTGGCGCTCGCGCGCGTGATCGCGCAGGGTGCGAGGAACCGCGACGAGTCGCGTGGCGCGCACTTCAAGCCGGCGTTCAAAGAGCGCGACGACGCGAACTGGCTGCGCACGACGCTCGCGTTCCACGAAGCCGGAACCGGCGGGCACGACACCATCAAGTACGTCCGCGACTTCGAGTACGCGATGCTCGGGACGAACGTGAAGATCACCGACGGCGTCGACGTGAGCTTGGTTCGCCCGCGTCCGCGCAAGTACGAGCAAGCGGGCGCGGCGAGCGCGACGGCCGCGGGACCGAAGAGCACGCGCGCGCCGGCGGCGGCACCGGTGGCGGAAGAGAAGGGCGCGGAGTAGGCGCTCTCGCGCGGGCGGGCGCGAGGACCCCGCGATTGCTCGCGATGGGGATCGCGCGATCCACGAGAATTCTCGATGATTCCCAGCGGCACGGCGCGCGCAATGCGCTGCGAGCATGAGAAGCCTCTTCGCGCTGGCCGCCGGTTCGATCGCGATCGCCGCCTGTTCGTCCGCCCCGAACGCTCCGGAGTCCACCCGCGAGCCGGAGGCGACCGCGACGACGAGCGCGGCGCTCACGTGGGACGACGCGGTGTCGCGCGCGGACCAATGTGTCGCCGTGCAGCTCCATTACTGCCAAGCGCCGAACGGCGGACGCGATTACGACACCGCCTGCTCGACGTACTGCAATCGCTACTCGAACCCGACCTGGGATCCGTACCGCTCCGATTGCTCCGGCCTCGTGTCGTGGGCGTGGGGGCTCCCTGCGCCGGGGCGCGTGACGGGAGAGTTTGCGCCTTTCGTCACCGACATCACGCACGCGATCAACGCCACCGATCTGCGCGCCGGCGACGCGGTGAACAACAGCGAGCACATCATGCTCTTCAAAGCGTGGGTCACGCCGGGATCGCGCGCGACGTTCATCGAAGAGCCGGGGTGCTCGTCGTCGACGCCGTACGCGCACGAATTCACGAGCGACGTCACGACGAGCTGGCAATCGATCCACGTCGCGTGGAACGGCATGACGTTCACCGCGATCCGCTACGCCGCGCTGACGCAGCCGAACACGCCGCCGCGCGGCGCGATGGACAGCGCGAAGTGCGACGCGATCGTCGGCTGGACGCAGGACCAAGATGCGCCGAGCGCGCCGCTGAACGTCGAGCTCGATTTCGACGCGGCGTCGGGGAAGAGCGGCGCGATCCCGCTCACCGCGACCGCGAACGTTCACCGCACCGATTTGTGCACGTCGATCAATTCGTGCAACCACGGCTTCTCCGTCGCGATCCCGCTCGGCCTGCAAGACGGCAAAGCGCACAGCGTGTACGCGTACGGCGTCGACGACAGCGTCGCGGGCGTGAAGACGCTGCTCCCCGGCGCGCCGAAGACGTTCACGTGCGCGCCGCCCGCCGTTCCGCTCGCGCCGAGCGCGGGGATCAAGCGGTAGATCGGCTCGCAGAAGATCTTGGCGGCGTGGAAGATCGATCCGCTCCTCGAGGTCGCGCGCGAGCCCGCGGCCATCGTCGCGACGTATCCGAAGGGACCGGACCTGCCGGTGACGCCGACGGTCGTCGTCTCCGACGACGGATCGCCCGCGGTGTGGGTCATCGACGGAAACGAGCGGCGTCACGTCGTCGATCCGGCGTCGCTCGCGTCGTGGCAGCTCAGCGCGACGAAGTGGCCGGCCGCGAAGGTGAACGCGATCGCGCAAGGACGCGATTGGCCGAAGGTGCGCTTCTCGTTCATGGCGGACGGCGCGCCGGAGGTGTACGTGCTCGACACCGCGCCCCCCGCGGCGCCGGCCCCGGACGCGGGCGCGCCGCCGAGCGGAGGCGGTGGCGGCGGCGGAAACGGCGACACGCCGGCGGATCCGACCGCGCCGCAAGCGGCAGGCGACTCGGGCGGCTGCGCGATCGCCCCGAGCGGCGTCTCGGGCACCACATCGGGCAGCACGAGCGCACCGTTTGCGGCGCTCGCGCTTTCCGCGGTGCTCGTGCTTGCCACGAGGCGCCGTCGCTCCTAGAAGCACTGGGAAATGGCCGATCGCAAAGTCCGCCTGAAGATCCTCCGCCAAAACGGCCCCGACAAAACGGACACGCGCCGCTGGGAGGAGTTCGAGGTGCCGTGGCAGCCGCAGATGAACGTCATCAGCGCGCTGCAAGAGATTCAGAAGAACCCGGTGACGGCCGACGGCAAGAAGGTCGCGCCCGTCGTCTGGGAGAGCGTGTGCCTCGAAGAGGTGTGCGGCGCGTGCACGATGATCATCAACGGCCGCGTGCGCCAGTCGTGCACGGCGCTCGTCGACGCGATCGCGCCGAACGGCGAGACGATCACCCTCCAGCCGATGACGAAGTTCCCGCTCGTGCGCGACTTGGTGGTGGACCGCTCGCGGATGTTCGAGGACCTGAAGAAGGTGAAGGCGTGGGTTCACCTCGACGGCTCGCACGAGCTCGGGCCGGGGCCGCGGCAGTCGCAGGAGAACCAGGAGGAGGCGTACCCGCTCTCGCGCTGCATGACGTGCGGGTGCTGCCTCGAAGCGTGCCCTCAGGTGAACGCGAATTCGCACTTCATCGGGCCGGCGGCGATCAATCAGGTCAGGCTATTCAACCTGCACCCGAGCGGGAAGATGCACGCAGGCGAGCGCCTCGACGGCGTGATGGGCGACGGCGGCGTGAACGACTGCGGCAAGGCGCAGAACTGCGTCGAGGTGTGCCCGAAGGAGATTCCGCTCGTCGACTCGATCGCGCAGGTGTCGCGGCAGACGACGAAGCGAATGCTCTTCGGGTGGCTGCTGAAGTGATCTGATATCGTCGGAGTGTGACCACGCTCCGTGCGAAGACGCTTCGTGCGAAGACGCTCCGTGCGAAGACGCTTCGTGCGAATACGTTGTCATCCCGAGGCGCGAAGCGCCGAGGGACCTCACGGCGGTCCCTCGCTTTGCTCGCTGCGCTCGCATCGCTCGGGATGACGACGATGCGCGCGTTCGCGCAAGAGCCCGAGCCCGCACCGGTCATCGACGCGCCAGCGGCGTCCGCGTCCGCGACCGCCGCGACGATCCTCCCCGAGGCGCCGCCCGAAGCGCCGCCGCCGCTCCCGCGCAAGAAGGGGCTCGTGCTCGCGTCGTCGCTCGGCGTCCTCGGCTTCGCGGGGCAGTTCCGTCACGTCGCGCCGCCCGCGCCGTGGATGCACCTCACGCTCGGCTACGAGTTCTTCAAGTGGCTGACGCCGTTCGTCGAGGGCGAGGTCGCGTACACCGACACGTCGGTCGCCCAAGACCCGAGCAAGGCGCACTCGTTTCCGATCTTGGGATTCGGCGGCGGGCTGCGGAGCACGTTCATGCTCACCGAGCGCGTCGCGCTCTTCGGGCAGGTCGACGTCGGGCTGATGAAAGCGGACGTGCCGAAGCAGGCGCTGCTCATCGTCGGCTTCGCGAACGCCGAGGCGTTCAACTCGTACTTCGGCGCGCGCCTCGGGGTCGAGTGGTACCAAGTCGATCGCCACTTTGCGCTCGGCGCGGAGGGCGGCGTGCGCGACGCCTCGGGGTTCGCGAAGCAAGGCGGGTCGAGCGACACGCCGCTCATGTGGGACGCTGCGGCGACGATTCGGTACACGTTCTGAGCAAACGTCCATCTTCTGTCGGAACGGATCGCCCATCGCCCGGGACGACGTGCTCGCGGCGGCGGGTCCTCCCGCAACTCGGCCGCGGCGCTTCGCGCCGCTTCGCCTCGGGCAGGCGGGTCCTCCCGCCGCCGCTGCGCTCGCCGTCCCGGGCGATGGGCTCTTCGATCGGGGATGGGCGCTTGCTCGTTTGGTTGGCTGGGAAAATGGGTCCTCTGCGCTCGTTCCGTGTGAGCGACGCGTTCTAACGCTCGCCCCAGATCTTTGTTCGCGCTCGCCCGTACGAGGGACACGGAGGGCTGTTCCATGCGCATCCGCCTCGTCTTCGCCGCGATTTTGGCTGCGTCCGCGCTCGTTGCCTCGGTGCCTGCGTACGCTTGCGGGATCGGCGTCGTCGACGCGCCTCAGGAAAATCCGGCCCAGCTTCGGCTGCAGGCCGCGCGCCTCGACGCGAACGCCGCGACCGAAGAGGCGAGCGCGAAATCGTTCGACCTCCAGTCGGCGAGCTTCCTCACGCGCGCGCGGCAGCTCGAGGCGCTCGCGCTCCAGCGCGCGGAGCCGGAGCGGTCGGCGCTCGTCGCGCAGGCGCTCTCGCTGGAAGATCAGGCGCAGCAGATGACGGCGCGCGCGCAAATGTCGCGATCGCGCGCGATGCAGATGCGTCGGCAAGCGCTCGCGCTCCGCCAGCGCGCGGCGCAGATCGCCGGCGGTGGGTGGCGTCGCGGCCAGCAGCTCCCGCCGACGGCGTAGCGGCGCGCGCCTTCGTCCGCGCGGCTTGCCAGCGCGCGACAGCGCGGCTTGCCAGCGCGCGGAGTTTCGTGCGATCCCCGGCGCATGCTCCGCGCGCGTCTCGCCCTCGTCGCTCTTCCTCTGTCCATCGCGTGCGGCACGCCGCCGTCGCCGACGGCTCCGGCGCCGAGCGCGTCGGCGTCGTCGTCCGCACCCGCCGCGTCGTCGACCGCGGCCCCCGCGCCCGCGAAGACGAACGAAGAGGCGCACAAGTTCGCGATGCTCGCGACCGCGTGCTGGTTCGGCGGCTTCTGGGCCGACGCGGAGGGCGAGACCGGCGAGACGAAGCAGAAGGCGATCGAGTCGCGCTGCATCGACGTCGCGACGAAGGTGTGGGGCTCGAGCGAGAAGGCGAAGATCGAGCAGCTTCGCGCGCTCGACGCGAAAGCCGTGAGTGACGTCGCCGCCGCCGTCGAGAAGATCGCCGCGAACGATGCGCTCGACGCGCCGCGCGCGGGCAACCTGTCGAAGCTGACCGTCGCGGTGGGCGACGCGATGCGCGAGCTCGTCTTCGCGCGCCGCGCCGGCGACAAAGTGCAGGCGGACGAGCAGAAGAAGGACGTCGATCGGCTGTCGAAGGACGAGCAAGACGCGGTGCCCGCGCTCCGCGCGCACGCCGCGCTCGACGCGCTCTTGAAGGCGGACGTCGGCGATCTCGGCAAAGAGGCGCACGCGATCGGCATCCTCACGATCGTCGATCGCTTGAACATCGTGCGGCGCGTGCCGCGGCACCTGAAGATCTACGCCGTCGGCGATTGTTTCAAAGCGCTCTTCGGCGTCGACATCCCGAAGGCCGTGTCCGACGACGTCACGAAGCCGCTCGAGCGCGGCGTGTGGGTCGGCTACTTGGTCGACGTCGCGAAGGCGGCGGGCCACGCGGTGCCCGACGCGGCGATGAAGAACGACAAGGACAAGCTCGCGCTCGCGTGGGCCGGCACGCTGCAAGCGCTCGCGGACAAGCTCGACGCCGACGGCGCGGGGATCTCGCCGAACACGGAGCTTCAGAAGGTCGTGATGGTCGTCAAAGGCAAGATCGGCGCGGAGCTTCGCGAGTCGCAGAAGCTTCAGCCGAGCGCGCCGCCGGTGCCGCCGAAGAAATAGTGCTTTTCGAGCAACACGCGCCCGCGCGCGTCGATAGATCTGGATGAGATGACAACCACCGAGCACATTGCGGGGTCGTGCGTTCGAGCCGTCGTCGTGGTCGCGCTGCTCGCGATCGCAGTGGTCGCGCACCGCCCCGCATCCGCGTCGAACCTCTCGCTCGTCGAAATCCAGGCCGCCGCCGTCCAGTCGCTCGGGCGGATCCGCGAGCGCCGCTTGCCGAACGGCATGACCGTCGTCGTGCAAGAGGATCATCACGCTCCGATCGTCTCGCTCGAGCTGCGCTTCGACGTCGGCGAGCGGAACGTGCCGGCCGGGCGCGCCGGGCTCGCGGTGCTCACGTCGTACGTGATGGTTCGGTCGTCCAAGCACGTGCCGCCCGGCGAGTACTACGCGTCGCTCGCGCGCGCGGGCGCGACGTGGAGCGACTACACGGGCGCCGACAGCACGCGCTTCAGCGCGACCCTGCCGTCGAGCCGGCTCGCGCTGCCGATGTGGCTGTGGAGCGACATGATGGGGTTCTTCGCGGACGCGATCGACAAGACGCAGCTCGAGGCGCAGCGGACGGCGCTCATCAACGCGGCCATGAACGACGAGAACGCGCAGCTCGGCAACGTCGAGGCGATGATCGACGGGGAGATCTTTCCCGAGGGCCATCCCTATCGCGCGCGAGGGCGCGCGTCGGCCGCGGTCGTGCGCACGATCACGGCCGAGGAGATCCGCGCGTACCACGAGCGATGGATCGTCCCGGAGCACGCGGCGCTCGTCGTCGTCGGCGACGAGGCCGCGGCGGACGCGTTCGCGCTC